>JAEEGG010029826.1_pt1 | contig 10166 bp, 13 predicted proteins | sample 9134161 | NCBI WGS metagenome assembly JAEEGG01 (sample SAMN16246543, study PRJNA631951) | gut metagenome | biome: gut microbiome; feature: rumen; material: CR-attached | host: Bos | place: Iran: Karaj | collected 2018-10 | reverse complement strand
GGCGCTTTTTTTGTCGGAAGGATTACTCCTCCGCGGGTTTCATCGTGGTGTAGACGTTGGTGACGTCTTCGTCGTCCTCCAGAAGGCCGGTGAGCTTGTCCAGGGTGGCGCGCTGTTCGTCGGTGACTTCCTTCAGCTCCACATTCGGAATCTGTTCGAAGCCGCCGGAGGCGAGTTCGTAGCCGTTCTCCTCAATGTACTTTTGGATCTGACCGTAGGAGGTGTAGTCACCGTAGATGACGATCTCGCTGGTCACGTTCTCGTCTTCGTCCTCGATTTCCTGCCGGAAGACCTCGTCGGCGCCGAAGTCGATCAGTTCGAGCTCCAGTTCGTCCAGGTCGATAGGCTTGGCCGGATCTTCCTTGATGCGGAAGACGCACTTGTGGTCGAACATGAAGGCGACGCTGCCGCTGGTCTGGAGGGAGCCGCCGCACTTGGTGAAATAGCTGCGGACGTTGGCCACCGTACGGGTGTTATTGTCCGTTGCAGCCTCTACCAGGTATGCGATACCAAAGGGACCGAAACCTTCGTAGATGATCTCCTTGAAGTCGCCGCTCTTGGCCTCGGTGGCCTTCTTAATGGCGCGCTCGATGTTTTCCTTGGGCATCTGCTCTGCCTTGGCCTCAGCGATGAGGGCACGCAAGCGGGGGTTACCGGTTACTTCTGCACCGCCCTGCTTTACGGCGATGGTGATTTCCTTGCCTAATTTGGTGAAGGTCTTGGCCATGTGGCCCCAACGCTTCATCTTGCGTTCCTTGCGGAATTCAAATGCTCTTCCCATGATTACTCGGCTGTTTCAATGCGGGTGATGTACTTATCGATCTCCATGGCCTCGGGGGCGTTGGCGTACTGGTCCTTGATCTCCTTGTAGAAGGAAAGGGCCTTGGCGTTGTCTCCAAGTTCCTCTGCGGCGATACCGGCCTTGAGGAGGTAACCTGCTGCGAACACGTTGTCCGTGGTCTTTGCGGCCTTGGTGTACCATGATACGGCGTTTGCGTACTCACCAAGCTCCACATATGTGTCACCTACACAAGCCTGGGCGCGGCCAAGCATGATGGGATCGGAACCCTTGTACTTCTTGAGGAGTGAAAGAGCCTCCTCATACGCACCGGTGCGGTACTTTGCAACGCCTGCATACAGATAAACTGCCTCACCAGCCTTGGAACCGTACTTTGCGATGATGTCTTCAAGACCGAGGGAGTTGTCGTCCCCGGTGAGGGCAAGCTCATACTCACCTGCCTCGAACCAGCGCTCTGCCTGGGCAAGCTGCTCAACTGCCTGTGCCTTCTTGGGCTGAAGGATGAAGCGGTTGTAGGCGATGATTGCAAGTGCCAGGACAAGCACTCCGATAACGCAACCATAGATGAGGTTGGAGTATTTCTTGAAGAATTCTTCTGTCTTGGAAACGGCCTCAGCAACGTTCTGCTGGCGTTCCTCTGCTTTGGTAATTTTTGCCATATTGTTTGTCTTTATTACTTGTCAATTGAAAGGCCCCGGGCCTTAACAGCCTGCAAAATTACGAAAAAAATTATATATTTGCAATGTAATTGAAAGCGCCATGCCCTCTCTTAAAAAAATAGTAGTACAGGACTTCCGGAACATAGCCCTTCAGGAAATATGCTTCTCCCCCAACGTGAACTGCATCAGCGGCAACAACGGAGAGGGAAAGACCAACCTCCTGGACGCAATCTACTATTTGTCAATGACCAAGAGCGCTTTCCCGGGCCCTGACAGGCTCAACTGCCGCTACGGCGCGGAAAGCTTCGCAATAGGAGGAACCTACACCATGGAAAACGGCACGGAATCCCGTTTCTCCATTAAAGTATCGGACGGTGACAAGAAGCTTTCCCGCGACGGAAAGCCCGTCACCAGGATGAGCGACCACATAGGCCTTCTCCCCGTAGTAATGGTTTCCCCCGGAGACACCGTCCTTGTGAGCGAAGGCGGCGAGGACAGGCGCAGGCTTGCCAATTCCGTCCTTTCCCAGATGGACCACGAGTACCTTGCAGCAGCGCAAGGCTACAACCGTCTCCTGGCCCAGCGCAACAAGATCCTCAAGGACGATTCCCCAAGCCCGGAACTCCTTGAGGTCCTGGACCTTAAGATGGAGCCGCTGGCCCGGAAGATAGTATCGTCCCGGAGAGAATTCACCCGTCAGCTCCAGCCGGTGGTGGCGGAGTACTACCACCTCATTTCCGGTGGCGGGGAAAGCGTTTCCATAGAGTATAAGGCGGATTCCGAGAGCACTCCCCTTTCCCAGCTTTTCGCCGCCAGAAGGGACCGCGACTTTGCCCTCCGCTTCACCTCCTCAGGCCCCCAGAGGGACGATTTTCTCTTCCTCATGGACGGCCACCCAATCCGCCACGCAGGCAGCCAGGGCCAGCAGAAATCCTTCCTGGTCGCCCTCAAATTCGCCCAGTACAGCATTATGACCAAGGCCTACGGCTTCCCTCCCATCCTCCTTCTGGACGATGTCTTCGACAAGCTTGACCTAGGCCGCATCTCCAACCTCATCGGGATGGTCGCCGGCGCGGACTTCGGCCAGATCTTCATAACCGATACAGACAGCGCCCGCCTAAGCAGCATAGTGGACCGCATCACGGAAGACCGCGCGTACTTCGATACAATTAAAGGAGAATTCCATGCAAGAGCCTAAGAGGACCGTACAGATCCATCGCAAGGAGGCCATGACCATGGAAGAGGTTGTATCGGCCTACATAAAGCAGATGAAAATAGCCGCCGGCCTCAACACCCAGCGCATATACGAGGCCTGGGACGCCTGTTCCGGCGCCGCCCCCTACACCATGAGGCGCTATTTCCGCGGTGGAAAACTGTACATCACCCTTTCCTCCTCCGTCATCCGCAACCAGCTCCTCTTCCAAAAGGACGCCCTCGTGGAAAAAATCAACGACTATCTCTCCAAAGACCCCCTCTTCACCCAGGACAACAACACCGTCAGTTTCGTCCAGACGCTTATTCTAAAATAGGTGTTGTAAAAAAACTTTAATAATTTTTGGAGATTCAGTTTTTTTGCTTACCTTTGCAATCCCAATCCGCAAGGAAAGGGAAGTTCACTGAAAACTTGGTGCGGTAGTTCAGTCGGTTTAGAATACCGGCCTGTCACGCCGGGGGTCGCGAGTTCGAGCCTCGTCCGCACCGCTCAAGAGGGTCAAACAGAGATGTTTGACCCTCTTTCGCTTTAATACAGGGGGCGCTGCCCCCTCATACACCCCTGCGGCTCCCGGGCTAGTATGTCTTTGCCCGTAAACGACCGCCCAATTGCAAAGACACGCCCTCCGCCGGGCGCCTGCAGGCGCCTCATTACCACAAAAAGCGCCATGCAGCAATGCACGGCGCTTTTTCTGTTATTTGGCTTGGGGAGACTAGTAGGTCACCTTGGGCTCCAGGGCCTTTGCGGCGTCGATGTACTTCTGGATTTCCTTCTCAACGGGGGTGCGCTTGCAGAGGTGCTTTGCCTCGTTGACTTCCAGCATCTTGGCAGCCAGGTTGGCGGCGTTGCGGTTGCGGAGCTCCTTGACGGTGTCTACACCGGCGGCTTCGAGGAGTTCGGAGAACTGGGGACCTACGCCCTTTACGCGGAACAGGTCTGCATGGTTGACCCAGGTGAGGATGAGGTCTCCGCGGATGCCGGTCTTGTCTTCAAGTTCCTTGCGGCCTTTGGGGCAGCAACCCTTTTCAAGAAGCTGATCTACGGTTTCAATGCCAACTGCGATGAGTTTTTCTGCATACACGGGGCCGATACCCTGAATGTCGATGATTTTGTAAGCCATATTCTGAAAATTTAAGAGGTTATTGCGCTGTTATCAACCCCAAAGATAAAAAAAAACAATGAAAAAAGAAAAATTTTTCGTACATTTGCGCTATTAGTGTGCGTATTTATGGATACCTATCCTCCCATTTTGGATAAAATTTATCTTTCACAAGATCTTCTCACGCTTGATTGCGAGGAAGGTCCTGTGACTCTGAAGATTGGAGAATGGGTTGTGAAGGATCCCGTCCGCATACATAAAATGATAGTCAAGGAGAAAGCCCTGCAAGTAGACCAGTATGAAGTCATGCTTCCCCTTGTCTCCAAGCTCCGCAGGGCAGATTTCGAGTACTACAAGCGCATCACGGGCCTCAAAATGCCCATAGACTTTCCCGGATTCCCTTCGGAAATACCCGCAAAGATACCTTTCGACACAGAGCCCGTAGCCTTCTACAAATGGTGGCGCAAGGGCAAGAACGAGCACCGCGTATATCTCTCTCTGCCAAACCAGATAGTGCTGTTCCAGCGCGTCCGCAAGACAGATCCCAAAGTGATGCTCAAGAAAGACATCGACTTTGTCAAGACCTTCTAGCATGACCCTCCAGGATATTCTTTCTGTCCCCACGGCTCCTTCTCCGGAAGAGTATGCAAGGGACGTTTGGGACGACGACAATCGTCTCAGCTATTCCCCTGATGGGACCAGGCTCCTGGACGCGGAGAATTTTCCTCCGGTAGTAGAGGTCAGGGAAGGCTGCAAGGTCATCTGCGACGGCGTTTTCGCCTTTCAGGATTATATGGCCGATACACCCGTCGGCAAAGAGATTCCCCTGGAAGAAAGGTCCTCCTTCCTGGAGCATATAAAACTGCCCTCCACCCTCACCCACATAGGTTCAGAAGCGTTTTCCGAGTGCGGGGAACTGGAGGCCATAAAGCTCCCGGCATCTCTTCTGTACATAGGTGAAGCCGCATTCGTGGACTGCTGGCAGCTGGAAAAACTCACCATCCCTGCAAAGACCAGGGTAATCGGCCCCCGCGCCTTCCAGGGCTGCATAAACCTCTTCCAGATAAAGCTTGGCCGCGAAATAGAGATGATAGGGGCCGATGCCTTCGACGACTGCGAGTCCCTGGAGACCGTCATCATCCCCCACGGCATGCTCCACAAGTTCATGGGAATGCTTCCCCGGGAACTGCACAAATACATTGAAGAACTATGACCGGACAACAATTCAAGGTTAGCCACGATTCTCCCCTTCTGGAGTATCTTTTCGAGATATTTCCCGGCCAGTCCAAGACCGGCGTCAAGAACATGCTCTCCAAGGGGCAGATCCAGGTGAACGGGGAAAGCGTCACCGCCTTCGACCACCCGCTCCGCAAGGGAAACACCATTACAGTGCTTCCCAAGGGCATTTCCATAGCCCGCGCCACCCGCAGCGACGCCCGCGACGAGGTCATCAAGGCCGGAGTCCGCATCGTCTTCGAGGACGATAATTATATAGTGGTGGACAAGCCCTCCGGACTCCTCACCGTCTCCACCGCCCGGGGATCGGCCTCCAAGAGCGGCCACCGGGAAAAGACCCTGTACGCGCTTCTCAACGCATATATTAAGGTATCGGCAAGGATGCAGAGGAAGGAAGACCTCCTGAGCGGAAAGCAGCCGGACCGTTCCAACGCCAAGATCTGGATCATCCACCGTCTGGATAAGGGAACATCGGGCCTGGTCATATTTGCAAAGGACGAGCGCTCCAAAGACATACTCCAGAGCAAGTGGAAGGAGCTGGTGATTGAGCGCACGTACACCGCCTGGCTGGAAGGCCGCCTGGAGAAAAAGCAGGGCGCCGTCCAGAGCTGGCTCACGGAGAACGAAAAGTCCCTCAAGATGTACTCCTCCCCCACTGAGACCAAGGACGGCCAGCTGGCCATAACCCATTACAAGGTACTTGGTTACGGCCACAGAGGGCCTTCAGAGTATACCCTTGCGCAGTTCACCCTTTCCACCGGACGCAAGAACCAGATCCGCGTGCATGCGGAAGACCTCGGCCATCCCATCGCCGGGGACGATAAGTACGGAGCGGAGACCAATCCCCTGCACCGCCTGGCCCTTCACGCCGGCACCCTGGTGTTCCATCATCCCTTCACCGGGAAGACCGTCAGGTGCAGTTCTCCCCTGCCTGAACCCTTCGAAAGAATAGAGCAATTTGCTTAAAGCCAAAATATTTCTTAACTTTCCCACATGAAAGAAATAACACTGAAGATCAATTACACCGAATACGACTCCGTCAAGGAGATGTCCAAGGAGGATCAGGAGCTTGTAAAAGCCGCCCTGGAAGCCCAGAAGGGTTCCTATTCTCCCTACTCCAAATTCCAGGTAGGAGCGGCCCTGAGGCTTGTGGACGGCACCATCGTCAAGGGAGCCAACCAGGAAAACGCCGCCTATCCTTCCGGCCTTTGCGCAGAGCGTACCGCCATGTTCTGGGCCAGCGCCAACTATCCGGACGTTGCATTTGACACCCTTGCCATAGCAGGCGCGGACCACGGAGAGCTCTGTGAATCCCCCGCCTCTCCCTGCGGAGCCTGCCGTCAGGTAATGGCCGAATACCAGAAAAAATACGGCCGCCCGCTCAAGACCATATGGGTAGGATCCAAACGCATCCGCAAGTTTGAGAATGTGGACGACATACTCCCGTTCATCTTCGACAGTTTGAAAGTTTAAGGAAATTATTTAACTTTGCAGCGGGAAAGTCTTGTACGACCAGCTCCCTCCCAACTCCCCCAGGGCAGGAATGCAGCAAGGGTAAGAGGTTGTAGCGGTGCGATACAAGGTGCTTTCCCTTTTTTGTTTCTTTTTGGCCACATGGTTAATATTTATACAATTACTTCCGGACTGCACGACGAGGCGTCCGTACAGAGGCTCAGCGACGAGTTCCTGAACGGGATTTTCACCGAGGAAGAATATGAATTCAAAGGAGCAGACTTCCGTGACTTCGGTACCGGAGGGCTGGACCTTATTTATGTGCGTACAGGCGGTGCAGAAGGCATTTTCAAGGGCCTTCTGCCGGAGATGCTTTCCCGCGGAGTGGATAAGTATTATCTTCTGACATCGGGCAAGAGCAACTCCCTGGCTGCGTCACTGGAGATTCTGTCCTACCTTCGCCAGCAGGGGCTCAAGGGTGAGGTTCTGCACGGGAGCCCGGAGTATATACGCCACAGGGTAGATGTAATTGCAACTGCACAGCAGGCGAAAAAGAGTCTCCAGGGAGCGCGCATCGGAGTAGTTGGACAGCCGTCGGACTGGCTCATATCAAGCCATGCCAATCCCACCTCGGTGATGGACCGCATGGGCGCAAGGATTGTGGAAGTTCCCATGGAGGAGTTTCTGAAAGAGATTGCAAACGCTCAAGGTTCCCATGCCCCCGGAGAAGTCCCCATGGCCGATGACGTCCGCAAATCGTACCCTGGCGCGGTTCAGATATACAATGCACTTAAAGTACTGGTACAGAAGTATCAGCTCAGCGCCTTCACCCTGAGGTGTTTCGACCTCCTCACCGCCGTAGGCAACACCGGCTGCCTTGCCCTGGCGTCGTTCAACTCCGACGGCATCCCGGCCGCCTGCGAGGGCGATGTCCCGGCTCTCCTTACAATGATGATCTCCCATGCCCTCACCGGCATCTGCGGCTTCCAGGCCAACCCCGCCCGTATAGATTCACAGACGGGAAAGATGCTGTTTGCGCACTGCACCATACCGTTCAACATGGTGGAGAACTGGCAGTATGACACCCACTTTGAGAGCGGAATCGGCGTAGGCATACATGGGGAATTCCCGGAAGGCCCTGTAACCGTGTTCAAAGTCTCCGGAGACCTTGGGATGTACTTCGTCTCCGAGGGCCAGCTCCTTTACAACCAGTACGAGGACAACCTCTGCCGCACCCAGGTAATGGTCCAGATAGACCCTGCCGATGCCAGGTACTTCCTTACCGGGCCCATAGGCAACCACCATATAATCCTTCCCGGCCACTGCAAGGAACTGATAGAGGAGCTGCTGGGATAATGGAAAAAATACTGGAAGAACACGGTGTAAAGGCCACTGCCAACAGGCTCATGATTGCACGGGCGCTTGCAGACGCCCATCGCCCCCTGTCCATGACGGAACTGGAGGACATGCTTGAAACGATAGACAAAAGCAACATCTTCAGGGCCCTGCAAACGTTCAAAGAAGCCCATCTTGTACATGTCCTGGAAGACACCGGCGAAGGCGTGCGCTACGAGTTCTGCCACAGCCATACGGAAGGTCACGACGACGACCTCCACGTACATTTCTACTGCGAGAATTGCCACAGGACGTTTTGTTTTGAAGACACTCCCATTCCGGCGGTAGAAACACCGGAAGGATACTCTGTAACGGGGGCAAGCTATCTTGTCAGGGGCGTCTGCCCAGAGTGCCGGAAAGGAAACTGCTGACGGTATCCTGAACGGGTATTCCAAGGTGGTGCCCGCCTTCGAAGAACTCCGTGCGGAGCTTTCCCTCATGCCCGGATTCCTTATATATATCCTGCATTCTTTGGAATGCCCTGGACGTGGATTCATAAGGGAACAGACGGTCCGTTGTCCCGCTTAGGAACAGGAACGGCTTTGGACAAATCCACCTGGCGATGTCCGGGAAATCGTATTTCTCCCGGAGATCCGGAATCAGCATGGAGTAATCCGATGCCTTATATTCTGAGGGCTGCGTTTCCTTGAGTGTCATCCAGGATACGGCGGCTCCGCTTTCAATCTCCTTGCAGAATGCCGCCAGAAGCCACGCCCTGTGCGCTCCCATGGACCATCCTGCGCAGCCGACTTTAGCCACATACGGCATGCGTGATATGAGCCGTGCTGCCGCCGCATCCTCGTTCAGAGTCTGCTCCGCCCAGATGATGTTACGACGCTGGAGGCTGTCGTAAACCGCCCTCTGGCCTTCGTAGACGTCATTTTGCGGGACATTCCTTGCTCCCCAGTAAAGTACATCGGGAACAATCACCACAAAGCCCTCGGACGCAAGGCGGTCTGCAAAGAAGACCCCGTCCATATTTTTATCCACCCACTGCCTGGCAGATGCTTTCACAGCTTCCGGCGCACAGTCCACCGGCCTCACAAGCTTTTCCTTTCCAATGTCAAAACGGGCGCCGTGGTCGTGCAGCAGCACCAGTCCCGGGCACGGATTCTGTGCCGATGCCCCGTCCGGCACCAGAAGATACGCCTGAAGGCGTTCCTCCCCCACGGCGTTGTACTCAATGAGGCTGCAGGTATAGCCGTCACGCTGCTCAACCTCTGTCACAGCCATGCAGGGATCCACTTCCGGCCATAGCTTCAGCGGAGCCTTTTGGCCGCAGGAAAACAGGCAGAGAAGTGCTATGGGTAATAAAAGTCGTTTCATTTATGCGGTGTTTGATGCAAAGGCAAAGATAAGCGAAAAAATTTGCAAATTCATTTTTTATTACTACCTTTGCAGTCCCAAACCGCGGAGTAGAGCAGTCGGTAGCTCGTCGGGCTCATAACCCGGAGGTCGCAGGTTCGAGTCCTGCCTCCGCTACTACAGAGGATTTCCGAAAGGAAGTCCTCTTTTTTATTTACCTGCTGCACTTTAGCCAGTTCTTAGTACAGAAAACAAAGAAATTATTGGTTTTCTGTGCGGTAATTCTTATATTTGCACTTGTTATGGTGCAACAAGTTCCCTATAAGGAGTTGAAGGCTTTAGGCAACGTGCCCATAGGCATAGAAGTCCTGCAAAGCCTGTACAAGGATTATCAGTCGCCCAATATGCATATTTCCATGTTGGAAAAGAAGGGACTGCTAATCCGTTTGAAGCGTGGACTGTATGTGGTCTCTCCGGAAATCAGCGGCAAGGAACTGTCCGTAGGATTGATTGCCAACCACCTGTATGGTCCTTCTTATGTTTCCCTTCACTGGGCATTGAGGTGGTATGGGCTCATCCCCGAGCGAGTGGAGACCGTAACTTCTATAACCACCCGGCACACTCGCGAGTTCGAGAACTCGCTGGGGCGGTTCACTTTCCGAGGCGTGTCCCAAGAGTATTTCCCCATCGGCATAAAGAGCCAGGAGGATGCCGGTCTGCACTTCCTGCTGGCAAGCCCAGAAAAGGCTATCTGTGATATGCTCATGCAGGAAAAGCATGTGCCGGACCAGTCAATCTCCCGGCTGGAAGTTTTCTTTGAGGACGATATGAGGATGGACCTGGAGGACCTTCGGCAGATGGATGGCAGCATCATCCGACAGTGCATGGAGGTAGGGAACAAGAAGCAGGTTTTGGCGAATTTATTGAAACTGATCGAGCGATGACGGTATTTGACGAAATGGTGGAGGAACTTGGTCCACAGACTTCTATTGACAAGACGAACGCCCA
>JAEEGG010029825.1_pt1 | contig 10167 bp, 8 predicted proteins | sample 9134161 | NCBI WGS metagenome assembly JAEEGG01 (sample SAMN16246543, study PRJNA631951) | gut metagenome | biome: gut microbiome; feature: rumen; material: CR-attached | host: Bos | place: Iran: Karaj | collected 2018-10 | reverse complement strand
GTATGCGCCAAGCGCAGCAGAAGACGGCAGAGTCAACGTCGTGTATGGCACGCCCGCAAGGGCGGCCTGCCCTATCGACGTGCATCCCGACGGGTCGAAGCCAAGGGACGTGCAGCCAGCAAAAAGCGCCGCCGGAAGAACAGCGCCAGTCTTGGCCGTCATCAGGCTCTCGCATCCCGCGAACGCGCCCGCGCCCAACGACGTCATGCCGGAGACATCAACGGCCGCAACGCCAGTACCTGCAAAAGAATACGCACCTGCCGTCGTTATGACAGGGGGTAATGCCGTCAAAGCGGAACAGGCGCGCAAAGCATCGTTTTCCACAGTCGTCACGGCACTCGCCGTCAGCGATGCGAGCTTCGTGCAGCCCGCGAAGGCGTTGGCGCCAATCTTGGTGCAGGTGGCGGGAAGAATCACAGTGACAAGGTTTGTGCATCCAGCGAACGCACTGTCGGGGATTTCCGTTATGGCCGCATTCGAGAGATCCACGGACGCAAGAGTAGTACATCCTGCGCAGACGCCCGCAGCCAAAGCCGAGACGGATGAATCGAGTGTTGCCGCCGTAATGCCGTTCGCCCAACCGATCCACACGCCTTCGCGTGTCAGACACTTCGTAGAGTTGGTCGTGGTGGCCGCCAGGAACGTATCGAACGTGAACGTTGCGCCACCACCTCCTCCAGGCTGGTTGCCTCCGCCACCCGGTCCTGCGGCGACAAGAGCGGCACAAAAAAGAGTTCCAATGGAGAATGAGATTGTCCTTTTCATGGATTGGCTCCTTTCTTACTGGAAATAGACTCCGTGGAAGTTCTGCGATGTGCCGGAGGCGCTTGAGGCTGCAGAGATGGACGGCGCCGACGAGCAGCCGTCCGTAGTGCAGACGAGCGACAGCGTCTGCGACGAACTTAGAGCGGGCACCTTCACGTACACGGTTCTCGTTCCACCTGTCATCTTCAGGTATTTGCCGGCGTAGGACGACGAAGATATCGTGCTGGCGTAGGTGGCCAGGCTGCCCGTGGATCTGACGAGCATGTTCCCTGCGTTGCTGCCGAACGACGCCACGGTGCCGCCGTTGATCTTGAGTCCCTGAGAGTAGTCCGTGTCGATGCCTATCTCCGGCGTCTTCGCCGTGAACGCCAGCACGATGCCGCCGTTGATGACGATGGAGTTCGCATGGTTGCCGTTGGAGTCGATCACGTCGTTGTTTGTGGAGCCGCAGTACAGGTAGCCGCCGTTGATGACGATCTGGTAGGAGGCGTTTATGCAGTCGTCGTACGTGGTGGCCTCGAAGAGGCCGCCATTGACCGTGAGGATGTTCTTAGACTCGACACCTTCGCCGCCTTCGGCCTGCGAGAATCCGCGTATGCGCCCGCCGTGCATCGTGAGATTGCCTTCAGCCTTGATGCATTTCGGGTTTGTGTAGTCGGCGCTCTCGCCGGATCCGCTGACGATGTAGTTCTTCGCGTACTTGAGCGAAGTCGCAGTGCTGGCAGTCGCCGTGCCGATGCTCCTGTAGGAGGACTGCTTTGCCCTTGCGACGTATGCCTGCGTGCCGTATGTGGCGGCCTGGATGTCGGGATAGAACACGGGGTCGGCTGGCGATGTGACCTGACCGCTCGTGCCGATGACGAGTTCACCTTTGGTCACTATGCACTTGCCGCCCGTGCCTGACGCGACGAGGTTCAGGGTGCCGCCGGTGATGGTCATAGTGGAGTTCGTTCCGGAGGTACGCAGGCAAGATGCGGTCGCCTTGTCAATCTCAGTGGTGAGCGTGGTTTCGTCGAGAAGGCAGAGGACGGTGTCTGACGACGCACCGGAACAGGTTATGTCGAAGAAACCTCCCGTAATGACAAACGAGTCCTCGTCGCCGTCCGCGCAGAGCCCGCGCGAGGCAACGCCGCTTGCGTTCACGCGCACCGTGCCGCCGGATATAGAGATGCTGCCGCACTTGACGGCGTATGCGGGCGATGTGTCCTGCACGACGTACGCGCCAGTGGAGGACAAGTAAGTAGTCGAATTCACGTTCACCACGTAGTTCGTGCCATCGCCCGCCAGATTCTCCTCGTACAGGCATACGCCCGTGACGGAGGCGTTGAGGAGTCCGCCGGTCATGGTGAAAGCCTCGTCGCCCTTGATGCCCTTCGCGCCACCACCTGCCACCAAAAGCTCCACCGTGCCGCCAGCAAGCGTCATGGAGGTGCCGGCCTTGTCGAGGCTTATGCCCACGGACTTCTCTCCTGTGACGGAAACGGAAAGGCATCCTCCCGAGATCGCCACCGTCTTGTTCTTTTTGTTAACGAGGATGCCGTTGACCTTGTTCGTCGCGCCATACGAGGCGCAGTCGACGACGAGAGAACCAGCCAGCTGCGTGTAGTCGCCTGCCAGGCACACGCCGCAGGCATTCTTCACGTCGGCGTTGAGCGTCACGGAAACACTGCCGCCGGCAAGAACCAGATCATCCGCCACTATCGGGCCGGACTGCTTTTTCGTTGGCGCAGATGCCAGCTTCAGCGATCCTGGACCTCCAATCGTGAGCGTGCCGGAGGAGATGATCGCGATTTCGTTAGTCACTTCTACACCATTCGCACCCTTCAGCCACAATGTCGCGTCACCTTCAAGCTCAAGCGGAGCAGAGAGATCGGCTCCGTCGAGCGTGACGCGATACGGGACTTCCGAGCTGAACGTCAGAGCGGACGAGATCGTTCCGCTCACGACGTAGTCCATGCCAGGCGTGCCATCGTTCACGTATTCGCCACCGGCCGTGACACTCGTCTTGAACGGAAAGGCCCGCATTTCCGGCCGGTCGGCCGCACAGGCGGCCGTTAAGAAGAAGGCTGCAAGGTAGATGCTGACAGTGCATTCTTTAGTCATGATGTTCCTCCTGCTGTTTGTCGTCTCCGTGTTTTCGTGGTAGCCATATAAGTATATGCGAAACCAGCTGATTCTGTGTCAACAGAATGTCAAGCGCATGTAAACTTATTCAAACATTGACATTAGGACCTGTTGCCAAACCTTTCTTGCTTTCGCTATTGGGAGTTTAAGAGTTTGGAAGATTTAGAAAACTCAATAACTCCAAGACTCTGAAACTCCAAACAGCGAAAGCAATGAGTGTGCATCAATGACAGAGGATTTGCAGATCGCGCGAGCGCTTTAACCCTCACAGTCCACGGTCTTCCGCGCCGTCAAGTTTACCTTTGCGCGGTGGTCCCATGCGGTGCCCACGACCTTCGCGACCTTCCGGTGGCGGACCCATGCGATGCCCACGACCTTCGCGGCCTTCCGGTGGCGGACCCATGCGATGCTCACAGCCGCAATCGCACTGTGTTTCATTGTCCTCGCATTGCGATTCGTCACGGTCATCTTCCAACTCGGATGACTGCGGATAATCCGCGTCACTCGTCTGCGTCAGCACATGCTCGCCCTCAAAGGCAGGACTGCACGTCTGTTCCATGCTGGCGGCCGTCCATACGAACGCCGCCGCGATTCCTGTTGCTAGTATGATCTTTTTCATTGCGTTAACTCCTTTTGGGTTGTTGACGCGCAAAGTATATCAGAAAGCCTTTTTCCTTGGGTCAACGGCATGTAAAGAGTATGTAAAAGGATTGCGACATAAAGATCGACTTGAATTCCCTGGAGATTCCCAGCCATAAAACACGCGGGCGAGCAGGCAGATGACGCGGCTATCGCATCCGATGCCAGAAGTATGCCACTACGGCCAGCGCCGCCAATGCGAACAGCACTATGGCCCATACGGTATGCCGAAAGGCGCGCGACTTGCGCGGCCTGATTTCGTCACAGTCCAGATAAACCACCTTGCCGCCCTCCCGCTCGACGAAACGCACAGCAGCTATATGATTTCGAGCGGTGACGCTAACGGTCTTCTTCTGGCCGTCTGATGCCACATAGGTTATGATGTAGGTGCGACTGGACATGGCTTAGAACTTCTTCTTGCAAGGGCGTGGGCGCCCTTGCCACATCGGCTACCCTTACCACATTTAAGTGGCAAGGCCGCCTCGGCCTTGCACCACGCCTACTTGCAATATAATCTGCTGGGGTTAAAGTATAGCAAAATCACCATCCGCAATTGTCAACGGAATGTCAACGGAGTGTAAAAAGAGCGACACACTCTATCTTTAGTCTTGAAATATGACGGGGAATCGTGTATTGTTATCTGCATATGCCTCTACGTATGCCCAGAATAAACCACGAACTGCGTCTCTTCTGCCTGGCGATCGGGCTGCCTGCCCTATTCGTCGTGGCAGGAGGAATCCGGCTGCTCTGCATCGGCTGGCGGGCGAACTGGACGGAGGCGCAGGACGATCTGAAATTGAAGGCAGCGGCGTATGTCAATTCACTGATTGCGGAAGCCGAAAGGCAGGGTTTCCACCATGGTCCGCCTAACGCCCCTCGGCGGCCGAAACCATCGCCGCGCCCGCACGCGCCACGTCCGCCAAACGCGCCACCGCACCGGTGGGGAAGAGGTCTTCTGGAGAATCTGCCGGAAATTTGCGAAGCCGTATGCGCCAACCAGAAGGGACTGCGCGATCAATCCGCGTTTGCAGTCTGCGATGAAGACGGCGCTGTACTGTACGCCACGCCAGACTATCCCAACGCATCCACCATAATGGCCGAGGCACACCTTCCTCCGCCTTTCGGGCGGGGATTTCTCCGCACCGCACCGGCAGACGGCGGCGCGGCCGTGCGCGCGCACGCAGTGCGCATTCTGGCGCTCGGTGCCGTCATGCTGCTTCTGCTCGTATGCACTCTCTCCGCCGGCGGCATTCTGCTCGTGTACGGACTCCGCCGCGAACGACGTGACGCACGCCGCAAGGCGGACTTCATCGACAACGTGTCGCACGAGCTAAAGACGCCGCTTGCAGGCATCCGCCTCAACGCCGAACTCCTCGCCGAAGGCCGCATCTCCGACGAGGCGAAGCGCCAAAGCGCCATCCACGCGATAATAATCGAAGCCGACCGGCTTTCAAACATGGTGTCGGAACTGCTCGACTTCAGCCGCCTCGAGAAAGCGACATGGCGCTACAACATCGAGACGTTCGACCTTGCCGCCTTCGCCACGCAGGATTCAGAAGGCCAGGCCGTGGCCGCGATCTCTCAGGGACGCGCCCGCATCACGGCCAAAGGCGCAGGAACGCCTGTCATGGCCGACAAGGACGCCCTCCGGCAGATCGGCGTGAACCTCGTCACCAACGCAGTCAAGTATTCTGACGGCGAAATAGAGATCGAGGTCGAAGGCCCGGAAATCCGCTGGAAAGACCGAGGCCCCGGCATTCCGCACGGCTCGGAGGAACGCATCTTCGAACGGTTCTACCGGGTGGACAACTCGCTCACGCAGACGACGAGCGGCAGCGGGCTTGGGCTTCCCATAGCCCGCGCCCTCGCACGCGGAATGGGCGGCGATCTTGCATATTCTCCTCGCCCAGGCGGCGGGAGCATATTCACCCTGACCTTGAAAAAAGCAGATTCGACTACTGGAGGTTGAAGCCATGGCATACATCCTGTTTGCAGAAGACGACAGCATCCTGCGCACGAGCCTGGAGACGGCGCTCACTAGCGAGGGCTATGAGGTGTACGGCTGCAAAGACGGCAATGAGACGATGGAGGTCTTTGCCAGGCGTCGGCCGGACCTGCTGATACTTGACGTGATGATGCCGGGCAAGAGCGGGTTCGACGTGTGCGCCGAGGTGCGCCGCGCCGATCCATCCATTCCCATTCTCTTCCTCACCGCCAAAACGTCCGAGACGGATGTCGTTCTCGGCCTCGGCCTTGGCGCGGACGACTTCATCTCAAAGCCCTTCCGCATCCGCGAACTGTTCGCTCGCGTCTCGGCTGCGTTGCGAAGAGGCCGCCTCGCCGCGTCCACCGTGAATGCCGACACGTTCATGATCGGCTCGGCGCGCATAGACGCACGGCGCTTCCTCGTAGTGACGGATGAACCGCCCGACCAGCCGCTCACCATACGCGAACTCGGCCTTTTGAAGGAGTTTGCCGAACATCCCGGCGAGGTGCTGTCGCGCGACGCGCTCCTCGACAAGGTATGGGGCGTGAACTACGCCGGCGGCACTCGCACGCTCGACCAGCACATCGTGCAGGTGCGGCGCAAGCTCGGCAAGTCAGGCGACCTCATCGAGACTGTGCGCGGCGTAGGATACCGCCTTCGCGTAGCCAAGTGAAGGGGCTATCCCAGCAGGCATGTTTCCTGTTCAGTTTCACCGTATGACCAGCGCCATGCCAGTGATGATGTAGACGCCGTCGTCGAGCTTCCTCACCGAATAGCAGCGCGTGTCGGATGTATTCCCCGCGGGGACTGTCCCCACATGTCACGTAAGTCATTGTTCACAAAATGTGGTGTTGTAGTTTCCGACCTTGTCGAGCACACGCCATGTTGCCAATGCCAATGTTGCCAATTCCCATGATCATCTCTTTTTTCAGTGTTCAGAATTGACGAATTTCTCGACGCCGCGGCGGAAGGCGGCGAAGTCGAGCTTGCACGGGTCTGTGCTGCGGAAGCCACGCACTGCGGCGCGGAAACCGTATGGGGCGGCGAGGCGCTTGACGGTCTCCGCCGCCTTTTTGCCGCGCTCGCCTTCCTGTTCGCAGAGGATACGCATCTTCTCGGCGGCGACCACTCCTGCGCGAAGCGCGATGAGGCGAGCCGACAATTCGCCGCCCGGATAGATGAGGTAGATGTCCCCAGGGACCCAGCAGGATTCGGTTTTGTAGGAGGCATCGTCATACGGGTCCTTCGACCACGAATTCGCCGCCCAGCGGAGGAAACCGTCAAAGCCGATCATCACCGGATACGCGCCAAGCCAGTATCCCTCGTCCAAGTTGTTGAACATGAACGTATTGGGCGTTTTCGCAGAGCCGCAGACGTAGAACGTCGTCTTGAAGCCCTTTTCGCGGCGCGGCTGGAGTTCGGGCAGGAAGTTCGAGCGAAGGTGGATAAGGCCCAGGCAGAAATTCTCGATCTGGATGCCGTCAAAGGCCGAGGGCTTTGTCTTGCCGCAGGCCGAGATCTTCAGCCCCGGCGCCTTGGCTTGAATAAGAGTGGCAATCTTGCGGACGTCATCCGGACTGCGCTCGTCCATCGCGATGTAGGCATCCTCAAACCAGCCCTTCTCTTTGAGATGCTTGGCGAAATCCACGAGAAACGAGCCCCAGTAGTTCTCGAATTCCGTCGTTCCGGGAAGCATCTTGACGCGATGCTGCTCCCCGCTCTCGTCCTTCCATGTCATCATGTAGCGCCAGGGGCACATCGAATAGCAGGCGATGTCCGGCCCTATGCCGCACTTGCGGCCGAACGCCACGTATTCGTCGAAGATCTTGTAGTCGAATGCCCATGTCCCGTCGGATTTCTTGACCCTGCCGATCATCGTATAGTAGCCGTCGTAGCACTGGTGGTTCCAGGGCAGATCGAGCAGCGTAACGGTCAGCGCCTTGCAGCCGCAGTCGGCGAGCGCGCGGTAGATGGGCTCCATCTTCGCGTAGTGTTCCGGCGAGAACGGCTTCACGCCAAAGTAGCGCGAAACCGCCCACGGGTGCTGCCACAGGTCGAGGAAGTATTTCCAGTCCTTCGCCGGCGGCAGCACGCGGTCGATGACCGTAAGCGTGAAGAGATCGCCATTTTCGCCGGACGGCTCAAGTTCAAAGACGCGCTTTCCCGGCCTTGCATCGGGACTGGCGATGACCTTGATCATCGTCGGCTTCGCCGCATCGCCCGGCTTCCACTCGCGGCAGACGTCGGGGACGCTCGTCTTGCCGAGTATTTCGCGGTAGTCCCTGCCCTTCGCGTTTTTCTTGAGTTCGGACATGAGATCGTACTTCACTTCGTCGAAGCGCAGAAGCGTCAGAGAAACTCCATTACCCGCGCGTTGCGCGGAGAGGGCGACCGCCTTGTCCTGAAGCGCCTTCGGGATTTCGACATACGCCGTCTCTCCGCGCCATACGGACGCGGCGAACTCGGCGGCGTTCGCAAACGCGCCTGCGGCGACAGTGGCAACGAGACATGTCTTTGCGAGTTTCGCGTAGAGTGCTTTTTGTGTTGTCATGCCTTTGCTCCTTTTTGTAGAAAGATTTTGACGGGGACTGTCCCCACATGTCTCAGTCGCTGGAAGAACGACTGCTGACATTGCCCTTGCATCCGTCGATGACGAATGTAGTGACGGAGTGGCCCGCGAGCGTGGTGTTCAGCTTCTTGCCGGTCAAGGCGACCTGGTCGAGCCGCTTCCAGTTCTCAGTGTTGCTGGTGCGGATGACGCTTGCGTGTGCGCCAACGGATCTGAAGTCGGATAGATCGATTGAAATCTCCACCGGTCTGCCTTTCGTGTTGCATACTACCACCACGCTCCGCCCGCCTTTTGGATCGTAGGCCGCCACGGCTGCGCCGCCTGTCTGAAGCATGACCATGCCCGGGCGGATGTAGCGCGTATACTGGCCGAAGGCGTAGTATTTCTTTGTGAAGATGATGGTGCAGTTGTCATGATCCGCGACGGCGCATCCCCAGTAGCCGCCGCGCGTGTTGACCATGCCCATGTCCTTCCTGCCGTTCATGCCTGCACGGGAGATGTGGGTGTCGATGACTTGCCAGATGATCCATGCGGAAGGATTCAGTCCGTTCATGTCGGCATTGATGCGCGCGGCGAGCCAGAGGGCCGCGCCCATCTCGCCGGCGTTTCGGCCGGCCGTGGATCCCCCGTCAACCTCGCTCATCCAGAGGTTCTTGCCGGCGGAAAGCGCGAGGTCGCGCAGCTCGGTGCGTCTGGAGCCGCCGTAGGTGTGCGTGTCGATGCGGGAGATCGCGGCCTTGGCATCGCCGGAGAGCTCGTTGAATGCGTTGATCTGCGTGTCTATCGAGGTCTCGTCTGACGCGACGATCTGCACGTCTCCCAGCCCGCGCTTCCGCATGGATTTCTGCAGTTCGAGGATCATGTTGGACTCTGAAGCACCAAGGTCGAAGTGACAGCCCTCCTGCTTGGCGCTACCCGCGCGCCAGTAGTCAGTGAACGGCTCGTTGAACGGTTCGATGCTCTGCACCTTCACACCCCATGTGCGGCGATAGTGGCGGCATACCTCGGCTAGATACTCGGCGAAATCGTCGTACTGGTCGGCGCGAAGGTTGTTCCGCTTCGGATCTCGTCCGCCGGATGAGCATCCTGATTCCGTCATGTAGTAGGGCGGCGAATTGGAAAACATCTCAACGATCATATCGCGTCCGCACGCCTTGATGGCGCGCAGCAAGACGTTTCGCTGGTTTGCGTCCCTAGTCCAGTCGTACCTTGCCGACGATCCGTTCCAGACGGTGTAGCCCGGCATGTTGGAATCCGTTCGCCTGATATGGGCATGCGAGGGGTCGTCGCCCCCGCCGATGTTGAAGCGCGCGATGTTCAGCCGCAGGCCCTTCGGCCCGAAGAACGCATCGGCCGCCTGCTGCGCCAGCGAATTCGAATATCCCACGCGATTGGCCCACCAGCAGAGAGACGTGCCCCATCCCTCGAAAACTCCGCCGTTGACGGCATAGATCGACTTCGGAGAAAGCCGCACTCTGACCGGCGAATCCCCCGCAACCGCACCAAACGCAATCCATGACGCCAAGACCGGTCCGAGCATCCGCAGCACGCTGTTTGCTTTCATCGCCATTACCAGCAGGTATGTTTCCTGTTCAGCTTCACCGTATGACCAGCGCCATGCCAGTGACGATGTAGACGCCGTCGTCGAGCTTCCTCACCGAATAGCAGCGCGTGTCGGATGGATCGCGCACGAACCTGAGAGTGTCGTAGGTCGGCGGTATCGTCTCCTCCGTCCATGCGATCACCTTGCCGCCACGCATACCCCTTCTCACCTTGATCGTGGCGTTCTCCGCGAACTCAAGGTTCTTCTTGCCCGTGTCGGTGAACGCCGAGACGACAGGAAGCGGCGTGGTGCGGTCCGCTGCGAAGAGCGTTCCAACCATTGCCACGCCCACAAGTGCGGCAAAAAAACCATGCTTTTTTCATCTGGTCCCCCTTTCAGAAGTTTGGCATCTTACATTGACATTATACCAACTTCCCACATCCCCTGCAAGCCGAACTTCAAAGCCGGATGCGGTAGGGGTGGGCTTTAAATTAGTCGCAATGTTGATGCGCTTTCTCGCGTTCTGAACGTCAGTGGCCG
>JAEEGG010029823.1_pt1 | contig 10167 bp, 4 predicted proteins | sample 9134161 | NCBI WGS metagenome assembly JAEEGG01 (sample SAMN16246543, study PRJNA631951) | gut metagenome | biome: gut microbiome; feature: rumen; material: CR-attached | host: Bos | place: Iran: Karaj | collected 2018-10 | reverse complement strand
AGGTAACTCACTTTCAGCAGATAGTTGCCTGCCTTGCCGGCATCCATCGAGAAGCGTCCCTGACTGTTCGACAGTGTACCGGCAGCAAACACGGTGTCTTTCTTCCCGATGCGGTAGAGTTGCAGGGTTGTCTTCTCCAGCGGAGTGCCGCTGTCCTTGTCGATGATGCGTCCTGAAAGTGTTTCCTTCTGGGCTGCTGCGTGGAGCACGGCCAGAAGTAGAAAAGCAATGGCTAATGTGAGTCGTTGTCTTGACATGAGAGGTTTGTTTTTGTGTCCTGATTCCAGGGAAATCTTTCCCCAACTGTCTTATTAGACATTAAAAACAAAAAAAGTTTAACCGCCCCACAGATAATTAACAAAAATTTTGTTTCAAAATAAAGTTTGCTACCGTTCCAACATGTACTGCTGCGCGGTAGCAAACTCTAAATTCTAAATTCTAAACTCTAAACTCTAAACTCTAAACTATTAGATTAGCCTCTTTCTATCCAAGCCAGCACGTCGCCCTTGCGAACCTTGGCGCCCTGCTTGGCCTGCACGTCAACGAGCTTGCCGCCGAGGGCTGCGGGAATGGGAACTATCTCGCCCCATTTCTCGACCAGGTAGCAGAAGGTCTGGCCTTCTTCGTACTTCTGACCAATGAATGGCTCAATGCAGGGAGCACACTCGCCGTCGCCGTTGAACTCGTAGAAGATCTGTCCTGCCGACGGGCATACCAGTGCGTCGGCCTTGGCATGCTTCAGGGCTGCCAGTTCCTCGGCGCTCACCTTGGCACCGCCCAGCTTGGCATCCTTGGCTTTCTGCAGGTCGGCCAGGAATTGCTTCTTGGCCTGTCCGCTCTTGAAGGGACGGTACTGTTCGGGGTGCATGGCCAGTTCGAAGAGTTCCTCGTTGTCCTGTCCGTAGTCCCATCCGTTTTCGTCCATCTCCTTCTTGAAGCCTTCGAGTGCATTGGGTATGAGCGTATGGGGATCCACGTCGGTGAACTCGCGCTTCTGCTGCTGAGCCAGTTCCACCAGCTCCGGTGCAATCTTGCCGGGAATCTTGCCGCTCTTGCCCAGGATCATGCCCCAGATGGCATCGTCCATCATGGCATAGCGGCCCTTGCCCTGTTCCATCGTGAGGAGGTTCATCAGGGCAATGTTCTTCGTGTACTGCGAGAACGGCGTGACCAGTGGGGGATAGCCCACGCGCGGCCATACATATTCCACCTCGTTGAACAGCTTCACCAGCATGTCGTCCATCGTGAGTACAGGCTCGCCCTTCTTCTCGCGCAGCTTGTTGATCATGGTCTGAATGCCACCCAGGTCGGCCATCATCGAGCCCATCATGCCACCCGGCAGTCCGCAACCCAGGAGGAGTGACGACATGTGCTTGTTGGCAGGATTGATGAAATAGCCCAGCCACTCATCGATGAACTCTTGAGTTAAGGTACGCGCCTGCATGTATGCATTCATATTTATATCTGCCACCTCGAAGCCCTCGTTCTTCAGCATCGACTGCACCGATATAATATCCGGATGCACTTTGCCCCAGCTGAGCGGTTCTATGGCGGTATCAATGATGTCGGCACCGTTGTTGCACACCTCCAGGATGCTGGCCATCGACAGGCCGGGGCCTGAGTGACCGTGATACTGGATGATGATGTCGGGATGCTTCTCCTTGATGCTCTTTGTCAGCGCACCCAGCATGGCGGGCTGTCCTATGCCAGCCATATCCTTCAGGCATATTTCCTCAGCACCGGCAGCAATCACCTCGTCGGCAATCTTCGAGTAGTACTCCACCGTGTGAACGGGACTGGTGGTGATGCAGAGCGTGGCCTGCGGAATCATACCGGCAGCTTTGGCCCATTTGATGGAAGGAATGATGTTGCGTGTGTCGTTCAGGCCACAGAAGATACGCGGGATGTCCACGCCCTGAGTCTTCTTTACCTTGTACATCAGCTCGCGCACATCGTCGGGCACGGGATACATGCGCAGTGCGTTCAGGCCGCGATCGAGCATGTGTGTCTGGATGCCCACCTCGTTGAAAGGCTTGCAGAAGGCGCGCACGGCCAGGTTGGGATTCTCACCGGCCATCAGGTTCACCTGCTCAAAGGCACCACCGTTGGTCTCCACACGGGCAAAGCAACCCATGTCAATGATTGCAGGGGCAATGCGCTCCAGCTGGTCTTTGCGCGGTTGGAACTTACCGCTCGACTGCCACATGTCGCGATAGACAAGGCTGAATTTGATTTTTTTCTTTCCCATAGACTTAAATTTCTGGTTAAATGATTCAAGTAATTTCGTGCAAAGGTACAAAATAAATATTGATTTTAAATGATGAATTATGAACTTTTTTGTACCTTTGCGCCAAAATTCAAGAAAAGTGATGAAAAAACTGCTTCTGTTCTTTCCGCTTGCTGCCGCCTTGCTGGCAGGCGCATGCGACAACCACGACACCACGGCACCCCTTGTGGCCGACAGCGATGATGTTGACTCGCTTTCAATGCCTCTCAATGGCGACTCCACCACCTACGGACTCGTCTGCGACGGCTGCACAGACACCATCCTCATCTTCCTGCCCCTGAACGACGTTACCGCCGATCCCGATACGTTCTATATCCTTGAAGCCATGAAGGCTCACCGTGTGCTGGGTGTGCCCAGAGTTGGCGACCGAGTGGCTGTGGTGCGGAGCGCACAGGACTCTACGGTGGCAAGCTATGTCATCGACATGGAAGACCTCATTGCCCACTGGGGCTATCAGGTGCTGCCCACGCTGCGCCAGCGTGCCGACCAGCATGGGATGTCGGCCCGGCAGATAGCCAATGAGATGGACGATTCGCTGCGTCAGTTGCTCACCACGCCAGTGGAATACGGTCTGCAGCTCAATGTCGATCACACCGCACGCACTACAGGCCGACGCCATCGCAACGAAGAAAGCCCGGTGGCTTATCCCACCCTTATACGCTACGGACAGTGGCAGTTCTTCAACGGCCGTCTGCTGCTCACCCGTATGGGGCTTGACTCCTTGGGCAACCGACAATTACAGCAGACCGACACTGCCAGCCTGCTGCTCTTAAGTCCTGATACCCTCGTCCTTCAGTTTGCCGACAGGGTGCAGGGATACTATAGAGTGAAAGAATAACTCTACATTAATTACAGGAACTTACTCGTCCCCATAATCCACCAGGTTAGCCGCTTCCTCATCGGGATCCTCGGCACCCAGGTCCATCATTGTTGAGTAGTTGTCCTCCGTGATCTCATCGTCGTTGGGCTCTTCCAGCTCAATGTCGTCCTCATCGGGCTTATTGTAGGTGTCCTCAATTTCAACATCCTCGTCGTTGTCCTCGGCATCCTCATCGTTGCGCATCGAAGCAAACTTCATGCGTGGCTTCTCAGCCTCAGGCTTCACCTTGGCAAAGATGGCTTCCACCCATGTGCCTTTCGCCACTTCGAGCACCTCGAAGCCGTCGTCCACCTTCTTCTCATACATGCCGCCCTTCTTGTGCAATCGGTCCTTGGGCAGTGTGGTCGTCGAGATGTCGAAGCCGCTCTCAATAATGTCCTTGATGCTCTGCGACAGTGAGTCCCAGCCACCACCGAAGTTGCGGTCGAGCACCTCAATCAGCTTGGCAGCCGAGATATGACGGATGTTCTCGTAGGTCAGGTCGGTCACGCGCATGATGGGCTTCTTCTTGATGGCCCAGGTCACCTTCTTATCCTCGTCCAGTCTCACCTGTCCCACCTTGTATCCCAGCTTCTCATACTTTGTAGTGAGCAGCTGCGACTCTCCGTTGATTTCCTCAATCATGAAAGCCGACCGTATGATGTCCGTGAAATGTCTCACGTTGTCCTTCACCTCGGAGTCCTTGTCAGCACCTTCCCACATGCGGAAGATGTCGTTCTCCTGCACGTCCCAAACACTGCTCTTGGTCAGCGTCTTCAGTGTCAGTGCCTTTTTTGCAGTCTCTTGATTCATAGCGTATTATAATTTTTATTTCTTTGTTTTCCCGAATAGAGTGCTGCAAAGATACATACTTTCCATTATACTTCCAAACTTTTCGGCGGAAATTTCATCGGCTTACTTCCATGCTGTCAATCTTTTCAAAGGTACTTTATACAACTGCAATCTGGGTTAAAGCATAATCTTAAACGACCGTTCGTCTACCTTCACGACATACTGGCCTTTCGGCAGGTTGATGGTCACGGGGCTGCTTGCAGTTCGCTTCTGAACCAAACGGCCTGAAAGATCGAATACGACGATTGAGGTAGCTTTTGCCAGGTTGTCAATCGTAATGCTGCGCTTTCCGGAAATCCTGATGGTTGGCTGCTGCCTCTGAACCACTGGGACAATGCCGCTTTCAATCCTTGCGAGCAGCGTGTCGATGGCAGCTTTGGCTGTAGCAATCAGTGCATCCACCTTCTCAGCTGCTTCCCAGATTATCAGGACATCCTCCTTCACCTTGTAGTCAGCTTCCTTTTCGCTGATGAGCGAGTCGAGGGCAGCAGCAGCTTTCTGTGCCTCATCTATGGCCAGCTTAGCTTTTTCGTACAGAGCCTTGCCTTCCTCATCTTCCGGCATCATCGGCAGTTCCAGGCTGTTAGCCTCTTCTATTTTCCCTTCTGCCAGACTATGGGCAATCTTTGCAGCCTGAGCCTCCTCTTCAGTCTTCTCGGCTGCTTCATCCATCGCTTTCTTAAACGCGTCTAACGCCTCCTTAAACTCATTTAACTGCTTGTTAAACGCGTCTAACGCAGCGTCAATCTCCGCACTGTCAGCCACAACCCTTTGTGCTTCAGCCTTCGCATTCACTAAAGAATCAAAGACGGCAGCTGCCTGCTGGGCCTCCAGAATCGCCTCCTTCACCTTGTCAACAAGTGCATTGGCCTCTTCATAGAAAGGATTGTCACCCTTCGTCAACGGCTCATCATCAAGTGCATCAGCAGTAGCAACAACAGTTGCAGCAGTCTGCTTCAACTCTTCAGCGGCTTTGGTCTCTTGGGCTACATTAGAAGCAGCGGCAGCAAGGGCGAGCTTAGCTGTGGCGATGGCCTGCTGGGCTGAGGCAATGCTGGCATTCGCAGACTGAAGGGCAGCGTCTATTTCAGCCTTGTCAGCCATTACTCTTAGGGTTTCAGCCTTCGCATTCACCAACGAATCAAATGCGTCTGCTGCCTGCTGAGCATTAGCAATGGCTGCGTTTGCTTTATCCACAAGTGCATTGGCTTCCTCATAGAAAGGATTGTCACCCTTCGTCAACGGCTCATCATCAAGTGCATCGGCTGTTGCAATAATGGTTGCAGCCGTTTGTTTCCGTTCTTGTGCGGCTTGCTTCTCCTTCGCCACGTTCTGTGCCGCTGTTGCGAGTGCCATCTTTGCTGTAGCGATGGCTTGCTGGGCTGATGCAATGCTGGTGTTCGTTGCCTCAAGGGCAGCGTCTATCTCTTCACTGCTAGCAAGGACACTTTGTGAAGCAACTTTAGCGTTCACCAACGAATCAAAGGCAGCGGCTGCCTGCTGGGCGGCAGCAATGGCACCGTTTGCTTTGTCGATATATTTGTTGGCTTCATCATAGAACCAGTTGTCACCCTTTGCTAACGGCTCATCGTCAAGTGCATCTGCATTAGCGACAACGGTTGCAGCCGTTTGTTTCCTAAGTTGTGCTGCCTGTGCTTCATTTCCCGTTCTTGCAGCGGCATCAGCCAATGCTTGCAGAGCCAAATGAATATACATTTCAGCAGTTTCAATCTTCGTATTTGCCAATTGTAGTGCAGCATCAATCTGAGTTTTGTCGGCAGTCACTCTTAAAGCCTTGATCTTAGCGTTTACCAACGAGTCGAATGATGCCGCTTCTTTCTGGGCAGCAAGAATAGCTTCATTGGCTTTATCTACAAGTGCATTCGCCTCCTCATAGAAAGGATTGTCAACCTTCGTCAATAAATCATTGTTAAGTGCCTCAGCCGAAGCAACGACCGATGCAGCAGTTTGCTTCCTTTCTTTTGCAGCTTTGTTTTCTTGGGCTACATTAGTGTCAGCGGCAGCGAGTGCCATCTTTGCTGTAGCAATGGCCTGCTGGGCTGAAGTAATGCTGGCGTTCGTTGTCTGAAGGGCAGCATCTATTTCAGCCTTGTCTGCCATCACCCTCAAGGCTTCAGCCTTTGCATTCACCAAAGAATTAAAGTCAGCAGCAGCCTGCTGGGCGGTAGCAATGGCTGCGATTGCTTTGTCGACAAGCTGGTTAGCTTCATCATAGAGCCAGTTATCGCCTTTTACCAACGGCTCATCATCAAGCATATCGGCAGTTGCAACAACAGTTGCGGCCGTCTGCTTCCGCTCTTCGGCGGCTTTTGCTTCCTGCTTAACCTTTGTGTCGGCGGCAGCGAGGGCGAGCTTTGCTGTAGCAATGGCCTGCTGGGCTGACGCAATGCTGTTATTGACAGACTGAATGGCGGCAACGAGAGTGGTGCTGTCGTTAGGCGTGCTGGACAGGGAGGCCATGCTCTGGACGAAGGCATCGAAACTGGCGACACCTTGTTCGGCGGTTGTGATGGCTTCCTGAGCCTGGTCTATCAAAGCGTTGGCTTCCTCATAGAAAGGATGATTGACCTTTGCGAGCGAATCTTCGTAAAGCACAGACAACGGGGTGAGATAGTCGTTGAGAACGGCCAGAACGTCGTTGGCATTGATGATGCCATCCTCATTGATGTCGCCCACCACTGTGGGAACCTCCCAGACAGATTGACTCTGCAAATGGCCCAAGAGCATCAGCGCATCGCTGAAGTCAACCTTTTCGTCAGCGTTCAGATCACCTCGTCCACGGTTGTCGATGTTCGTCTGAATGCCCGACGATGCCGGGTCATTGGGATTGGTAGGCTCATAGACGAACCGCGCTGAGAGATGAACGTCGGCGTAAGGCATCAGATAATTGAACGACAGGTTGTTGCTCACCTTCTGTTCCTCCTGAAACCATCCCTGAAACTGATAGCCCGGCTTCACGTTCCGCGCTGACACATAGATGTACTGACCAGCCCGCTGACGCAAGCCACTGGTGATGTTAAAGGTGCAACACCCGTCGGCATTCGTTTCCAGATAGAGCCTGTAGATGGCAGGCATAGCAGGGTCTTGCGGACTGCTGGGGTTGAAAGGCTGCTGTGGCTGGTCGGGAGAAGTCTTTGACTTATAGACAGCCACAAACGACACCGGCTCGTCGGGCATGTTGTAGTAGAACGACTGCCCGTAGGTAGTGCTGTCGCCATTGAGCCTCCAATGGCTGAAGACGTAGCCGCTGTAGGCCGACGTGCTCACACGAACCGAAGCCCCTTTCACATACATGCCACCACCCGACACTGAGCCTGCTCCTTCGGGATAGACAGCCACTGTCAGTTTATATCGCAACTGCGGGTCTGGCGGATTGGGCGGATTGAAGTCGCCTGCCCTTGCTCCTGCCGAAGAGAGCAGGAGCAGAATGGCGGCTATATATAATAATATGGTATTCTTTTGCATGGTTGCAACGGCTTTTAGTTATTTCACGATGACCTTGGTAGTGTTGTTGCCCACCTTCACGAGGTAGGTGGCCTTGGGCAGCTGGACGAAGCCGTTGGCAGCCTGACCCACTATCTGTGTGCCGCCCAGCGAGTAGATGCTTACGGGCTCCTCGCCAATGCCTTGCAGGCTGATGCCGCCCTGTTCGGCCATCACGCTGACACCCGTCTGCTGTCGCAGCTGGGCAATGCCTGTGGTGCTGGCATCGAGAATGAGCGTGAAGCGCTCGTCGAACGTTCCTGCCTCAGTATGGAAACTATAGTCGGAAGCCGACAGGTCGTGAGTCAGCTGCAACAGGTTGTCGCGCAGCAGCACGGGCTGTTCCATGCGCAGGGCACTGATGGTCATGAAGCCCTGATTGGCAGCCATGTAGCCCAGGCGCACCTCGCCCAGCGGACGCTCGTTGATGGCATAGAGGCACTGGTCGTTGTCAATGGTGTATAGCTGCGGCACACCAGCGGCCAGGAACTTAGCAGCATCGCAGTCCAGCTCGTACTCCTGTGACTTCTGCTTGTTGTAGACCACACGTGTCTTGTCGGTCACCTCGCCGTCGCTCAGCGTGAGGTCAACAATCTGACGCTCCATCCCGGCCTCCTTCATGCGGCGAGCCTCCATCTTGCTCTGTCTGACCTGCTGCCACTGGCTGTAGGTGTAGCGGCCCTCGGCGGGGAAGTTTATCTGAGCCTGGTTGTCGGCCTTCTGCACGAAGAACGCCTGCAGCGGAGTCAGGGCAAACACATCGTCGCCAGCACGCACTGCATCGTAGCTGCTGCCGTTCCACACGGTGAAGGGCTGGTCGTAGCCCGTACTCTCAATGTCATAATAGCCTGTGTGGGGGTTGCCCAGGAAGTTCCACGAAGCATTCTGTCGGTCTTCCGCCTGATGGTAGGCCATCACGATGGGGCGGTTGTTGGCGTGCCAGTCCATCTCGTCCTGGTCAATGGCCACCGTCAGCGTGCCCGACTCGCTGGCCTGGAAGATGTAGCCCTGATTGGCGTTCAGGTAGTCAGCCGTCCAGTTCTTCCATCCTGTGCGTCCCAAAGCTCTCTGACTGCTGTCGTAGTATCGCCACACGTTGGGTTCAGGAGCCGTTACGTTGCTCAGGCTCACGCGGAACGGGAAGCTGAGGAAGTACCAGCGACCACCAGTCACAGCAACATCGTAGTACATCTTGTTCACGCTCAGGTTGTTGTCCGTGATGATCGAAGCACCCTTGTCAGCGTTCACATTCACATGCATCTCGTTCAGTAGCTGCTTGTCCGTCGAGTCCGTTTCAATGATCAAGCCCGAAGTCATATACAGATCGGTGTTGATGCTGTCGCCCTGCACCGTTCCCTTCTCCTTGGTAATTACGAAGTCGTTGTTCAAATAAAAATAGTCATATTCGGCATCGAACTCCACCACCTTACGGAACTGGCTCCATTGTGGATGATACCAGTAGTTATAGTAGCTGGTTGTGGGAACGTGGAGGGTTGCATTTTGGTAATTGGAGAATGACGTTTCATAAATTGAAATGGGTTCAACGACATAGACATAAACATCTTGCAGGTTATTACCAGAAAATGCATTTCCTTCTATTCTCGTTAATGAACTAGGAATATGTAATTGTTTAATGTTGCAGTACTGAAAAGCACCAGATTGTATGCTTTTTAAATCATTAGGCAATATTACCGAAGTTAAACCACTATATTGAAAAGCATTACCAGCAATAGTTTTAAGATTACAAAGAAGACTTATGCTATCTAATTTGTAACATTCATAAAATGCACTAGTTCCTAATGATTCTAATGATGATGGGAAAACAACACGTTTAAGAGAATTGCATTGTTTGAATGCTTCCTGTCCAATTGAAAGCAGACCTTCTGGTAATGTGATACTGTTCAAAGGAGTATTGGAAAATGTTCTATAACCAATAAACTCCAATCCTTCTGGTAAAAGTATCTTCTTTATACTGGAATTAAAAAAAGCGTACGATTCTATAGATTTTAATCCTTTTTTAAATTCCAAAGTATCAATTTGGTTACATTCATAGAATGCGCCATATCCAATCGTCTCAAGTCCTTCTTGGAATTGAGCTGAATGTAAAGATGAATTTTGGAATGCATATTGACCTATAGACCTTAAACTTTTCGGGCATATAATATCAGATATGCCGCATGACTTAAAAGCATAATTTCCGATTGTTTCAAGACCTGGTTGAAATTCCACGTTATTCAGATTAGTGCAGTTCTCAAAGGCATTACTTGCAATTGACTTGATACTTTTAGGTAGTTTGACACTTAACAGCTTATTTAAGCCAGACAGGCCATCCATCACGTCGTTCTGAGAGTATTTTCCACTCATATATTCATAGGCGTTTGCTACGATATTGGCATCTGTCAAATCAAGAAAATGTAAATTGTCTGTCTTATTGCGTAATACCATGATATCGTAACCATTGATGTCACCAGTGATTTTTAGACTTACAACATTATTAAGATTCTCTTCACCAATAGCATCGTGCAAAGCAGAATGATTGGAAAGAGCACTTACAGTTACATCATATTCTCTTTGGGCGCTTAGGCTCAAAATGCGATTAGCAAACTCTTTCCATACGTCGGCTGTACGATAGCTGTTTAATAAGGAGTCTGGTACCAAAATTGTA
>JAEEGG010029818.1_pt1 | contig 10168 bp, 7 predicted proteins | sample 9134161 | NCBI WGS metagenome assembly JAEEGG01 (sample SAMN16246543, study PRJNA631951) | gut metagenome | biome: gut microbiome; feature: rumen; material: CR-attached | host: Bos | place: Iran: Karaj | collected 2018-10 | reverse complement strand
CCCTACCGCATCGTTGCCCGCTATAAGGGTACCGACCTCGTAGGCATGGAGTACGAGCAGCTGATGCCCGCCATCAAGCCGATGGGCGACGCCTTCAAGGTGATTCCCGGCGACTACGTGACGACCGACGACGGTGCCGGTATCGTGCATATCGCTCCTAACTTCGGTGCCGACGACGCCTTCGTTGCCAAGAAGGCCGGCATCTGCCCCATCGTACTGATAGACAAGAAGGGTGCCGAGCGCCCCGTGGTTGACCTGCAGGGCAAGTACTTCGTCATCGACGACCTCGACGCCGACTTCGTGAAGAACTACGTCAACGTCGATGAGTGGAACAAGTTTGCAGGCCGCTACGTGAAGAACGCCTACGACGAGACGCTGACCGACAAGGACGAGACGCTGGACATCTCGATCTGCATGGACCTGAAGGCTCAGAACAAGGTGTTCAAGATTGAGAAGCACACCCACAACTATCCCCACTGCTGGCGTACCGACAAGCCCGTGCTGTACTATCCGCTCGACTCGTGGTTCATCCGCAGCACAGCCAAGAAGGAGCGCATGTTCGAGCTGAACAAGACCATCAACTGGCAGCCGGAATCCACAGGAACAGGCCGCTTCGGCAACTGGCTCGAGAACCTGAACGACTGGAACCTCTCACGCTCGCGCTTCTGGGGAACTCCGCTGCCCATCTGGCGCTCGGAGGACGGCGAGGAGATCTGCATCGGCAGCGTCGAGGAGCTTTACAACGAGATAGAGAAGAGCGTCAAGGCAGGCTTCATGAAGAGCAACCTGCTGAAGGACAAAGGCTTCGTCCCAGGCGACATGAGCCGCGAGAACTACGACCGCATAGACCTGCACCGTCCGTACGTCGACTACATCGTGCTGTGCTCCGCATCGGGCAAGCCGATGAAGCGCGAGAGCGACCTCATCGACGTGTGGTTCGACTCCGGCTCGATGCCCTACGCCCAGATACACTATCCGTTTGAAAACGCCGGTCTCATCGACAAGGGTACCGCATTCCCCTGCGACTTCATCAACGAGGGTGTCGACCAGACACGCGGCTGGTTCTTCACGTTGCATGCCATCGCCACCATGATATTCGACTCCGTAGCCTTCAAGAACGTCATTTCCAGCGGCCTTGTACTCGATGCCAAGGGCAACAAGATGTCGAAGCATGTCGGCAACGTGGTGAGTCCGTTCGAGATGATCGGGAAGTATGGCTCGGATGCCGTGCGCCTCTATATGATGACCAACTCGGAGCCGTGGGACAACCTGAAGTTCGACCCGGAAGGGGTGGATGAGATTCGCCGCAAGTTCTTCGGCACCTTATATAATACTTATAGCTTCTTCGCGCTGTATGCCAACGTCGACGGATTTGAGCCCGGCCAGCATGTTGCTGTGTCACAGCAGCAAACCAAACCGGAGATTGACCGCTGGATACTCTCGTGCCTGAACACGCTGGTGCAGAAGGTAACCGCCGAGCTGGACAGCTATGACCCGACAAGGGCAGGCAGGCTCATCGACGCCTTCGTCAACGACGACCTCTCCAACTGGTATGTCCGACTGAACCGCAAACGCTTCTGGGGCAAGGAGATGAGCGACGACAAGCTGTCGGCATACAACACGCTGTACACCTGTCTGATGACCGTCTCGAAGCTCCTGGCACCCTTCGCACCCTTCTTTGCCGACCAGCTGTACAAAGACCTCGGCGGCGAGAAAGACAGCGTACACCTGGACACATGGCCCGTGGCTGACGCTTCGCTCATCGACAAAGACCTCGAAGCCCGCATGGAGATGGCACAGAAGATTACCTCGATGGTGCTCGCCCTGCGCCGCAAGGTGAACATCAAGGTGCGCCAGCCGCTGCAGAGCATCATGGTACCCGCCACCGATGAGCAGCGCAAGCACATCGAGGCCGTCAAGGACCTCATCATGCACGAGGTGAACGTCAAGGAGCTGAAGTTCGTCGAGGGTGCAGGCATACTGGTGAAGAAGGTGAAGTGCAACTTCCGCACGATGGGCAAGAAGTTCGGCAAGCTCATGAAGGGCGTAGCCGCACAGATGGATGCCCTCACGCAGGAGCAGATTGCCGAGCTGGAAGCCAACGGCACCATCGGCATCACCGTTGACGGCGAGGCATTGACGGTGGAAGCCGCCGACGTCGATATCATCAGCGAGGACATCCCAGGCTGGCTCGTGTCGAACGAAGGCAACCTGACTGTAGCTTTGGATATTGTCATCACAAAAGAACTGCGACTGGAAGGACTTGCACGTGAGCTGGTTAACCGCATTCAGAATATTCGCAAGGACAGTGGTCTTGAAATCACAGACCGCATTCAGGTCGAGTTGACACGAAATGACAAGATGATGGAGGCATTGACAGCGTGGAGAGACTATGTCAAGCTCCAGGTTCTGGCAGACACGATACAATGCACAGAGGGCTTTGTCGATGGCACAGAAATTGAGGTTGACGAATACCAAGAAGGTGCTGAAGACAAAGTCGAAGAATTACGACTCAACATACAAATAACTAAATCCTAAAGAATTATGGCAGAGAAATTGCGTTACACGGACGAGGAATTAGAAGAGTTCCGTGAGATTATCAACGAGAAGCTGACGCTGGCAAAGCGTGACTACGAACAGATGATGAGTGCCTTGATGAACAAGGACTCCAACGACGTTGACGATACATCGCCCACGTACAAGGCACTTGAGGAGGGCAGCGCAACACAGTCGAAGGAAGAAATCATCTCGCTGGCAGCACGACAGCAGAAGTTCATACAGGGACTGAAGGCAGCACTCGTGCGTATCGAGAACAAGACCTACGGCATCGACCGCATCACGGGCAAACTGATACCCAAGGAGCGCCTGAAGGCCGTGCCGCACGCCACACTCAGCGTCGAGTCGAAGCTGGCAGGCAAGAAGATGTAATAACGAACGCTAAACGAGAAGCAAGGCGTGGAAGACAAGAGCATAGCAAGACGTGGATGGCTCGCCGCAACGATTGTGGTGGCCATCCTTGTCGTTGACCAAGTCATCAAGATCTGGGTCAAGACCCACATGACGCTTCATGAGCAGATAGAAATCCTGTCGTGGTTCAAAATCGTGTTCATCGAGAACAACGGAATGGCCTACGGAATGGAGATCGGGTCGAAGCTGGTGCTGAGCATCTTCCGCATCATTGCCATTAGCGCGCTGGTGTACTACATAGCAGGGCAGGTGAGGAAAAAGGCACGGTGGGGATACATCGCATGCCTCTCGATGATAACGGCAGGAGCTGCAGGAAACATCATCGACTCGATGTTCTACGGACTCGTATTCAACGCCAGTTCAGAGTATTACGTCAGTTACTTCGTGCCTTTCGGGAACGGATATGCACCCTTCCTGATGGGCAAGGTGGTCGACATGTTCTACTTCCCCCTGATCGTCACCACGTGGCCCGACTGGGTACCGATGGTAGGCGGCCAGACGTATGTTTTCTTCAGTCCAGTATTCAACTTTGCCGACTCGGCCATCTCGGTCGGCGTAGTATGGCTGCTGCTGTTCTATCGCCGCGAGGTCAGCGAGATATCCATAGGCAAGCGTTTGGAAAAAGACAACAAGGCCGATGAAGCATAGCATGTATTGCATATTGTCGATGATGTTGCTCGCAATCGTTGCCTGCAAACCATCGGTTCCATCGGAGATTATCCAACCGGGGGATATGGAGGATATACTCTACGACTACCATGTATCGCAGGCTATGTCAAGGAATGGTTATGGCAATGCCGACTATAACAGGCAGTTCTACTTCCAGGCGGTGCTGAGAAAGCACGGAGTCACCGAGGCGGAATTCGACTCGTCGCTCGTCTACTACTACTCGAACGTCAGACGGCTGCAGGACATCTACGAGAGCGTCAACGAACGGCTCAACGACGAGGCGAAAAGCCTGGGGGCTTCCGTGGGCGACATCAACCGATACCAGCAGTATAGCACTACCGGCGACACAGCCAGCATCTGGCAGATGCAGTCTGACGTGCTGCTGATGGCCCGCCCGACGATGAACCGCTTCGACTTCACCGTCAAGGCAGACACCTCGTTCTACAAGGGCGACTCCTTCATGTTCCAGTTCTCCAGCGAGTTTATCTGGCAGTCAGGCCACAAGGACGCCGTAGTATGTATCGTGACCCGATACGATGGTGACAGCACCGTCCAGCACGTCCAGCACGCCTCAATAGGCGGCAACTTCCAGCTGAGGATACCCGCCGTCAAGAAGCACCGGCTAAAGGACATGAACGGATTCATCTACCTCGACAGCGAGGACGACAGCGACGTGCGCAGGCTGATGTTCATCAGTCAGATACAGCTAATCAGATTCCACAACAAAGAAGCAGAACAAGATGACACCAACGAAGACGACCAGACCCCGAAGGATAGCATCCAACGAGGTGATAACACCGCAGGGCCAAAGGCTGATACGACACGTCGTGGAACTGACGGAGGACGGACTGGTGAAAAACCTGTTCCCATTGTCAGAAGAAATGGCATTCACAGAATGGAAACCAGGCCGGATTGAATTAATAGAAGATGATTGCGGGCGCGTGCGTGCATACTATAATAACAGAATAATTATTTAAATCATCATAACTATGAATCTGAAAGTACGTTTATCGGTCATGAACTTCTTGGAGTTCGCCGTTTGGGGAGCCTACCTCACATGTATGGGAAACTATCTGGGAATAGCCGGATTAGGAGATAAAATTTCATGGTTCTATGCTATTCAGGGCATCGTCAGCATCTTCATGCCGACGCTGATGGGCATCGTGGCCGATAAGTATATTCAGCCACAGCGACTGTTAGGACTATGCCACCTGGTGGCTGGAGCCTTCATGATCAGCTGCTGGTGGATGGGCGAGCAGGCAGGCTTCGGAAATGAGCTGACCGACAAGTCGATGTTCATCGCACTCTATACGCTCAGCGTGGCATTCTACATGCCTACCATTGCGCTGACCAATACCGCCGCATTCACCATCCTGAAGAACAACGGACTGGACACCGTGAAGGACTTCCCGCCCATCCGCGTGCTCGGAACCGTCGGTTTCATCGCTACCATGTGGTTTGTCAACTGCGCATTCATCGACGACAGCGGCTTCGGATTCACCCTGGGTGAGAATGCCCATAAGTTCCAGTACACCTATCTGCAGTTCCTGGTGTCTGGCGTACTGAGCATCGTGCTTTTCCTCTATTGCCTCACTCTGCCAGAGTGCCAGCTGACCAAGAAGGAAGGCAAGGTGTCGTTGGTGGAAACACTCGGACTGAATGCCTTCAAGCTGTTCAAGCGCCGCCAGATGGCTCTGTTCTTCATCTTCTCGGCCCTGCTGGGTATGTGCCTGCAGGTGACAAACGGCTTTGCAGGGCCTTTCCTTACCAGCTTCAAGGGCATCCCCGAGTATGCTGACTCCTTTGCAGCCAACAACGCCACGATGCTGACCTCTGTGTCGCAGATTAGCGAGGCCCTCTGCATCCTCATGATTCCGTTCTTCCTGAAGCGTTTCGGCATCAAGGTTGTGATGCTGATGTCGCTCTTCGCATGGGTGTTCCGCTTCGGCTTCTTCGGCATCGGAAACCCCGCTATGCCCGGCGTAATCTTCTTCATCCTCTCGTGCATCGTCTATGGTGTCGCCTTCGACTTCTTCAACGTTTCGGGTGGCATCTTCGTCGACCAGGAGTGTGAGCCAACCATCAAGGCATCGGCACAGGGACTGTTTATGATGATGACCAACGGACTCGGAGCCACCATCGGAACATTAGCTGCCGGCGAGGTAGTCAACGCATATTGCGGATGGGAAGGCGGTTATCTGGTAGGCGACTGGCAGACATGCTGGTTCACCTTCGCAGCGTTCGCCCTCGTGGTAGGCATCACCTTCGCCCTGGTGTTCAAGCCCGAGCAAAAACCCATCACAGAAATTAAGCATTAGGCATTAAGCATAATAATTAAGAATTAAGCATTGATGAAAGAGGTCAGGTTCTTTTATGTGCCAGACGCCAAGACGGCTACCGAGCTTCCTCCCGAAGAGGCCATGCATGCCTTGCGCGTACTCAGGCTGAAAATCGGCGATGAGATGATGCTGATGGATGGCGAGGGCAACTACTATCGCGCCGAGGTGACATTGGCACACACCAAGCACTGCATGTACGAGATTCGCGAGCAGCTGCCACAGCAGAGGCAATGGACGGCTCATCTGCATCTGGCCATCGCACCGACCAGGATGATGGAACGCATGGAGTGGATGACGGAGAAGGCCGTGGAGGTTGGCGTCGATGAGATCTCGTTCCTCAACTGCCAGTTCTCTGAGCGTCGGCTGGTCAAGATTCCACGGATGGAGAAAATTATGATTGCCGCCGTCAAGCAGAGTCATAAGGCCTGGAAGACACGACTCAACGAGGTTACCGCCTTCGACGACTTCATCAGACAGCCCATCGCTGGAAGGAAGTATATTGCCCATTGCTACGAGGAAGTGCCGCGCACGTTCCTCTACGATGAATTGTGTAAGCCCGCTGATACTGCTGATGTCACCGTGCTCATCGGGCCGGAGGGCGACTTCTCCATCGAGGAGGTGAGAAGTGCCGTAGCAGCCGGATACGTCTCTGTATATCTTGGGAAGAGCCGCCTGCGTACAGAGACGGCAGGACTGTCGGCGGTGATGATGATGCAGCTGGCTCAGAAATAACATGTATGTCCAATTCAAATAAACTAAAAATATGACTGATGAGAAAATCATGCCAACCATCAAGCCCGATGGGGAGTGCTGGCAGCCGGAAATCGAGAAAATGCCACGCGAGCAACTGCGTGAGCTGCAAGTGAAGAAACTGAAAGAGAGTATCAATGTCGCTTTGAAGTCGCCGTTCTACAAGAAACGGCTCGGCGAGGCCGGCATCACGGCCGATTCCATACAGACTCCCGAGGATATACGAAAAATCCCGTTCACCACAAAGCAGGACTTGCGCGAGAACTATCCCTTCGGACTGGTAGGAGGAGACATGAAGGACGCTATACGCATCCATTCCACCAGCGGAACGACAGGCCATCCCACCGTGGTGACCTACTCCGAGCACGACATTTGCTCGTGGGCCAACATGATAGCCCGCGACATGTATATGGTGGGCTGCCGACGCGAGGATGTATTCCAGAACTCCAGTGGCTACGGCATGTTCACGGGTGGACTCGGATTCCAGCACGGAGCCGAGTGGCTCGGTGCCACGACAGTGCCTGCTGCTGCCGGTAACTCGAAGCGTCAAATCATGTTCATTCGCGACTTCGGTACTACGTGTCTGCATGCCATTCCATCGTATGCCATCCGACTGGCTGAGGTGTTCCAGGAAGAAGGCGTCGACCCGCGTAGCACGAAACTGCGCACACTTTTTATCGGTGCCGAGCCGCATACTGAGGAACAGCGTCAGCGCATCGAGCGACTGTTAGGCGTGAAGGCCTACAACTCGTTCGGAATGACCGAGATGAACGGCCCTGGCGTAGCCTTCGAGTGCAAGTACCAGAACGGTATGCACCTCTGGGAGGACAACTACATTATCGAAATCGTCGACCCCGACACGCTGGAGCCTGTTCCCGACGGTGAAATCGGCGAAATGGTGCTCACCACGCTCGACCGTACCATGATGCCCATCCTACGCTATCGTACACGCGACCTCACCCGTATCATACCCGGTGAGTGCAAGTGCGGACGCACCCATCGCCGCATCGACCGCATCAAGGGACGTACCGACGACATGTTCATCATCAAAGGAGTCAACGTGTTCCCGATGCAGGTGGAGAAGATTCTCGTGAAGTATCCCGGGCTTGGCAGCAACTACCTTATCACACTCGATACCGAGGACGATAACGACATAATGACCGTTGAGGTAGAGCTGGACGGACTGAACACCGACGTCTATCCCGAACTGCAGAAGATGACGCGTGACATCCAGCGCGCCTTGAAGGATGAAATCCTGCTGACCCCGCGCGTGAAACTCGTCAAGAAAGGCTCATTACCCGTCAGCGAGGGTAAGGCTGTCCGCGTGAAGGATTTGCGACCCGGAAGAGGATGAGTGAAATATAAACAAAAACCTATTTTCAATTGAACATTGCGAATTGTAGATTGTGAACTGTAGATTGAAAAAGCTGATGATAGGACCCCTGATGATGATGCTTAGTGTGTCGCCACAGTTTCTTTCGGCTCAGGTTAAGATGCGTGATGTGTTCTGCCAGATGCCTGACACGCTAGCACCATACCTGACAGAGAACAACCGGCTAGACCTGGTGGATTTCATCGAGTCGGGAATGACTGCAGAAGTCACCAATAAGCTGGAAGGCAAAACACGGCTTGAAGTACTGACAGCCGACTATGCCAAGCTGAAGCTCAGCGATGCCTCCACAATGGAGTTCCGGCTGCTGACGCACGAAGCAATGCGTTCAGGGAGCGGTGCAGTTAACAGCTCAGGATCTGACGCAGTTGACAGCTCAGAGTCTTACGAGGAAGTTGACAGCCTCATACAGGAATTGTGTGTCGTATGGACTTACGGCACGTCAAACCGCGAGAGCGTTGTCAGTTTCTACACGCCTGACTGGACTCCACTACCTGCCGACAAGCGTATGCCTCAAGGAAGCAGAGGCTATGAGGCACAGCTGAACCCACAAGAGCCGACATTGACATTAGTGAATGACGGAAAACTGGACTTCCCAGCTAACGAAGAACAAGAAAAAATAGAAATGAGGTTAATAAACCTAAAATGGAATGGAAGAAGTTTTAATTTATATTAAATTGTAGAAGAAATAGCACATAATTATTGCATCTTTCGAGAAAAACACTTATCTTTGCAACGTGTTTTTCATGGTATTAGATTATTAAGGTTAATTTAAAAATTGGTTGTCGTGAGACAATCAATTTTTTTGTGTGCATACACAATGGCCCGCAAGTGCAGGTTTATGCAAAAAAAATCTAATATATTTGTCGGGTTGAAAAAGATTGCGTATCTTTGCATTCTATAAATTATAAAAGTACACAATTTTAATGTTAATCGTAATAATACACTAACTTTTATGAGCCAAAAAAGAGTTTACCTCTTCGGTAATGGTAAGGCCGAAGGTAATGCAAAGATGCGTGAGGAACTGGGTGGTAAGGGTGCAAACCTTGCTGAGATGAACCACATTGGTGTGCCTGTTCCTCCTGGTTTCACAATCACAACCGACTGTTGTAACGAGTACTATCAGGTTGGCCAGCAGAAGATCATGGAGCTGCTGAACGACGACGTGATGGCTGCTGTCAAGCACATCGAGGACCTGATGAACTGTAAGTTCGGCGATGCCCAGAACCCGCTGTTGGTTTCTGTCCGCTCTGGTGCCCGTGCTTCTATGCCTGGTATGATGGACACTATCCTCAACCTGGGTCTGAACGACGAGGTTGCCGAGGGAATGGCCAAGAAGACTAACAATCCTCACTTCGTGTATGACAGCTATCGCCGCTTCGTACAGATGTACGGTGACGTGGTGCTCGAAATGAAGCCCGTGAACAAGACCGACATCGACCCGTTCGAGGAGATTATCGAGGGAGTTAAGAAGGAAAGCGGTGTTGTTCTCGACAAGGACCTGTCTGTTGAGGATCTGAAGAAGCTGGTTCAGCTGTTCAAGGCTGCCATCAAGGAGCGCACCGGTAAGGACTTCCCCAACGATCCTATCGAGCAACTCTGGGGTGCTATCTGCGCCGTGTTCCGCAGCTGGATGAACGAGCGTGCCATCCTGTATCGTAAGATGGAAGGCATCCCTGACGAGTGGGGTACTGCTGTCAGCGTGATGGCTATGGTATTCGGTAACATGGGTGACACCTCTGCTACTGGTGTTTGCTTCAGCCGTGACGCCGCCAATGGTGAGAACCTGTTCAACGGTGAGTATCTGGTTAACGCACAGGGTGAGGACGTTGTGGCTGGTATCCGTACGCCGCAACAGATCACGAAGATTGGTTCTCAGCGCTGGGCTGAGCGCGCCGGCATCTCTGAAGAGGAGCGCGTGGCCAAGTATCCTTCTATGGAGGAGGCTATGCCTGAGATCTATGCTGAACTGAATGGCATCCAGGAGAAGTTGGAGAACCACTATCATGACATGCAGGACATGGAGTTCACCGTTCAGGAGGGCAAGCTGTGG
>JAEEGG010029817.1_pt1 | contig 10168 bp, 5 predicted proteins | sample 9134161 | NCBI WGS metagenome assembly JAEEGG01 (sample SAMN16246543, study PRJNA631951) | gut metagenome | biome: gut microbiome; feature: rumen; material: CR-attached | host: Bos | place: Iran: Karaj | collected 2018-10 | reverse complement strand
TGGGGAACGCTGCGTGAATGGGCAGACTACTTCCTTTTGCAGACCGGTGCCCGCGACTGGGTGCCCTTCGTCATCCAGGTGTCGGACATCACCAAGACTTCGATGAAGCTGACACTGAACCGCAACATATCTTCCTATTCAGAAGCTGACAGGGAGAAGTTCTATGACAACTGGAACTTCGTGGATGCCGAGAAGACGATGCTGAAGGTGGACTACCTGACCTTCACGGCCAACGCCTCAACACCCGATGCCAAGCTGAATCCAACGTATGTAAAGTACGAAATCCCTGCTTCGGCATGGAACGAAAAAGGTATTGCTGAAATCGTTGTCGATGGCCTGTCGGAGAACTCTGCCTACAACATTGACGTATGGGACAACAGCATCTCAGTACCTGTTGATGCCTGCTATAACACGACGATGAAGCGCACCAAGGGTGATCCCGCACCTCCCGTTATCATCAAACATGAGGTATGGCAGAACGATACCATGGGTACCGATCCCGCTACTTGGAACATCTACGACATTTCTGAGTATAAAGCTTGTAAGTTAGACCAGGTGCTGAACGACTACTGCGCCAGCAGTGTATCGCCCGAGAACCAGATATTCTATCTGGAAGGCGGCAAGACCTACTTCGTCAGCTCGAACGTTCAGGTGTACAAGGGCTTCACCCTGCAGACCAATCCTGAGGATCTGAAGGCAGGTAAGGGTCGCGCCAAGTTCTACCTGAGCGGTATGACCAAGACTGGTAGCTCCGTCAACTCCTGCAACTTCATGCTCGGTCGTCAGCCGGTAGCCGGTGAGAACGCCTCTATTACGCTTGACATTGACTCTGTCCGCTTTATGGACCTCGACGTCAACGTGCCTATGGCTACCAACTACGGTCATGCCCAGGAGGGTATCGGCGGTGCCGTCGGTAACTACTTCATGAACATGTACTCCAACGGTATGGGTATCAACGTTACGACCTTAGAGTGGCGCAACTGCTCGTTCCAGGGCCTCATCCGCGGATTCTTCCGTATCCAGGGTTCTAACGACTTCTATATCCAGCACATTCGCCTCGTTGGCTGCGATTTCTACAACTGCGGCTACTATGCACAGACGGGTGGTGACTATGCCTACATCTTCGGCGACCACAATGGTAAGACGAAGTCGAACATCCTGCAGGATGTCGAAGTCAGCGATTGCGTGTTCTATAACAACCCGAAGCGTTCCGTGGTGACCGACAACAACCGTAACCTGGTATGGGACGAGAGCGTCCGCTGGCACATCAGCCTGCACCACAACACGTTCGTCAACTTCTGTACCGTGGCCAACAACCCGATTCTGAATACCCGCTACAACCCCGGCGGTTCAGTGCTGGAGTTCCACGACAACGTCATCATCCTCACCAAGGATCCTGCAGACAAGAATCGTCTGATGAACTCTGCCGGTTGGGATACCCGTAACATCCAGGGCGGCGACGGCAGCGGTAAGGTAACCTTCAACATCTACAACAACTGGACAACCAACGACGAGGAATACCTGAGCAACGGCCAGCCCTTTGCTGCCAACGCACTCAACGCCACGTCGAAAGCTCCCGGTCAATTCATCAAGGGCGGTGAGGGTATCTATCCCGCCGGTACTGACGAGCTCACCGTCCACCTGGACAAGACGCTGAGAGCTACCGACCTGATGGTCAGCCCGAACCCGAAGTACTTCATCGGCGAGACACCTAAGGGTACTGACTACCACACCGACAATGGTATCGACGGCCTGTACTACAAGCAGACAGACCAGGTAAAGAACTCGGCTATCTACAAGAGTGGTGCTGGCTGCCAGCGTCTGGTGAATGGTAAGTAAGCGGGCTACGCCCTAATTGATAATTGAAAATTGATAATTGATAATTATAAGATTATGAAGATTTATAAATATGTAACCGTGCTTTTGGCTGTGGCAGCAATGTCATGCACCTTCATGAGCTGCGACAGGGACAACGACATCACAGGCGATCCGATGGCTGACCACAACAAGGAGGTCAACGGCAAGCAGGACTACTGGATTGAATTTTCACTGAGCAACCCGGGGTCTCTGACCCCAGAGGCGCAGACAACCTTCACTCAGAAGATTGTGGAAGTCATCTATCCTGAGGACTGGGCTAACGGCGTACGTGAAATCAAGTTCATCGAGCATCCGATGTACGTCACCAAGGACTATGCCCTGAACAACTTCAACAAGGTGGCTGCATTGCCGAACGAAGAGAACGACATTGTTCAGAAAATCATGATTCCCACCTTCTGTGTTGACACGGTAGGCGGTGTATGCCATGATGACTTTGAAGTTTCGATGACACTCTCGAAGGACAGCATGAAGACTGTGCTTGGTTCTTTCAAGTGGAGTGCGAAGAATGCATTCAACGGTCCTGAACTCATTGCAAAGAACAAGAAGTAAATAATTATCTTTCTAACACCTCGAGGGCGAGCTATTGCGGTTCGCCCTCGTTGTTTTTTTACCGGCAAGAAGGTTGTGATTGAGTGAGAAGTTATTACGTAAACCTTTTCGTAGCATTTCCAACATAATTATTTGGCAATCTCAAAGAAAACCCGTATATTTGCACAGTCTTATAGAAATAAAACAAATAAAAACAAATATTTACTAACAATTTAAAACTTAGCGTATGAAAAAGATTTTTACTCTTATTGCCATGGCTGTCGTAGCTATTGGCGCTAACGCACAGACAGAGTGGCGTCCAGGCAATGAAGCTCCCGCTGCTGGAGCAGCAATCATCAAGGATGACTTGCTGAAAGTCAGCACTGTTTATGAAACCACCGCCGGTAAGCTGAAGGATGAAGATGGCAATGATGCACCTGTCACTTACGGAGGCAAGACCTTCAACACTTACATGCAGATTCGTGTTGATGCAGCTCCCACAGCAGCTGTTCCCACTGGTACTGAGAAGAGCGGCAGCACTCCTTTGGAGATTACTGCAAAGAAAAACGTTGACCTGACAGTTTATTACCGTCGTCAGCAGGTGGATGGTTCCAGTGTAGAGAATGACGGAAAGGATCTGAAGCTCGTTGATCAGACAGCCACTGGAACCAACATCAAGAGTTCCTCTTACGATGTATACGAAATTGATGCCGACTATTCTAACATCATTCGTGTCTTCAAGCTTGAGGAAGGAAAGACCTATACATTATTTTGCCGTGGTACAACTGGACGTTTGTATGGTATCGACTATCAGGAAGGTACTGGCGTCGATCCTGTAGAACCAGGTACAGTGGCAGATGGCACTTATTTTATCTCCTACAATGTTGAACCATCCTTGAGCAATGTAACTCTCGAAGGGTGGACTAATACAGGTACTTCCAACAACGTTGCTACTTGGGAAGGTGGTTTCTCCATTATGATTATGCGCTCTGACAAGGGCATGAGTGCTGGCAGCAACATCACTATTGGTGGAACCCAATATAAGTCAATCAAGGTTTCTAACGGTGCTCAGAACACGCTGACTCTCCCCGAAGGTAAGGTTGCTAAGGGCATTACCTTCTATAGCTATGTAAACAGTGACAAAGATGGTTGGGAAAACTCTTACTGGAAAGAGGTTGCAGGTATCGAGAATGAGGCATCAACCATGACTTCTCAGAAGGATGGTGCCAACCCTGACGTGCGTGAGTTCACCTTCCCCGCAGGTAATCAGTTGAACAAAATCTCATTTACCAATAAAGGTCAGCAGCTCTGCTACGTAATCAAGATTGACATCATTACTGGCAGTGAGACCACTGGCATCCAGTCTGTCAAGAGCGAGACCATCGACCTGAACGCTCCGATGTACAACCTCGCTGGTCAGAAGGTTGCCGAGGGCTACAAGGGTGTAGTCATCCAGAACGGCGTAAAGCGCATCCAGAAGTAATAAAAAAAGGTACGCACCAAACGCTACGCATATCAACACCGCCCGCCGCGCATATACGCAGCGGGCGGTGCGCATATACGCACCGGCTGGTGCGGGTTAGCCCGCCCGTAGCAAACTCCCGGCCTGCACCATGCGCACACCTCGTCAGCGGCATGCTCGCGCCCTGTCCTATAAGTCAGCACGATAGGGCTGCCTTGTCTTTTACAAATATTCCCCTAAAAACGACGAATAATCCACCCATTGTCTCAGATTTTTTTCGTACCTTTGCACTTGAAAATGAAACTAACGACTAAAACAAGGAACCTATCGGCAAGAATCCTGCTCTCTATAGAACTGCTGCTGGCCTGCACAGGGACGGTAGTGGCTGAAGGTGTGCTGGCCTTCCCTGGGGCCGAGGGCTTTGGACGCTTCACCACTGGAGGACGCGGCGGCAACGTATATCATGTGACGACGTTAGAGGACGGCATGCATCAAGGCACGCTGCGATGGGCCAACGAACAGTCTGGTCCGAAAACCATCGTCTTTGACGTGTCGGGCACCATCTTCCTCAAGTCGCCATTACGGTTTACGGAGAACACCACCGTGGCAGGACAGACGGCTCCCGGCGACGGCATCTGCCTGGCCGACTACCCCGTAATGGTCAGTTCAAACAACATCATCCGCTATATGCGTTTCCGTTTAGGCAACCGCGAGGTGGCTCACCACGAGGGCGACGGACTGGGCGGCAGCCGTTGTCACGACATTATCATTGACCACTGCTCCATCAGCTGGTCGGTTGACGAATGTCTGTCCGTCTATGGCAACCGCGACTTCACCGTGCAGTGGTGCATCGTGTCCCAAAGCCTTAACAACAGCGGCCACAAGAAGGGTGCCCACGGCTATGGCGGCAACTGGGGCGGCAGCGGTGCATCATACCATCACAACCTGATAGCCCACCACACGTCACGGACACCGAGGTTAGGACCGAGTCCGTTCACACAGACTGACGAGCGCATGGACCTGCGCAACAACGTCATCTACAACTGGACGGCCAATGGCTGCTACGGTGGCGAGGCCATGACGGTCAACATCGTCAACAACTACTACAAGCCAGGCCCTGGCACACCGCACGATGACCGCGGCAAACGCATAACTTCCCCCAACATCCGTACCTCGCAATACACCCATCACGACAGTCCCCGTCCCAATGTGTGGGACAAGATGTGGCACGTCTGGGGTAAGTATTATGTCAGCGGCAACGTCAACAGCCGCTATCCTGAGGTCACAAAGGACAACTGGACATACGGTGTGTACAACCAGATTAATGCCGATGCCAATGACGGCACATACACGGCGACGACAAAAGACACCATCCGTCTGCAACAGCCCATGCCTTTTGCTCCCGTCACGACCCATACGGCTGAAGAAGCCTACGAACTGGTATTAGCCCACGCCGGTGCCAGTCTGCAGCGCGACACACTGGACGACATCATCGTTCGCGACGTCCGTGAGGGAACTGCAACCTTTACGGGTGATGGCTGCGATCCAGGCATCATCAACACGCAGAACGACATACACCTTGGCGACAGTCCCTGGCCTGAACTCAAGAGCAAACCTGCCCCCAAGGACACTGACGGCGACGGCATACCCGACGACTGGGAAGATGCCCACGGCCTCAACAAGAACGACAAAACTGACGGCAATGCCATTGGCGACGGTGGCTATACCAACGTGGAAATCTACCTGAACGCCATTGTTGCTGATACATGGTCATCTACAAAGAATATCATTAACAAACAATAAAAACAATACTATTATGACAATGAAGAAAACAATTCTTTCACTACTGGGTGCCATAGCGCTGTTGCCAGCTATGGCAGGTGACAACAATGTGGCTCCTTGGGGCTGGGCAACATGCTCCGACGAGGCAGGCACAGCTTACACCATGAGCGGCGGTAATTTCACGGACGCCAGGACCGTAACGCTGACAGCTCTTGGCGGCGGACAGACTGACGACGACCAGATCAAGAAAGCTATTGGCACAAACGACATCATCATCTTCGACGGTTCTAAAGGTGACTTCACCATTGGAGAGACGATGAAGCTGGCATCAACCAAGAACAAGACGCTCATCGGCATCAACAATGCCCGCCTGTGTACGAAATTCTATCTGACAGATGCCGACAACGCCTACCTGAAAGAGCAGAACCTGGACGGACTGAGCAGTACAGACCAATATACAGGAACCCTGCCCGACGGCACGACGCTGACCTGCGACAAGCGTGCCTTCTTCACCAAGAAAGCCATGATGGAACTGCAATACCAGAAGACGGGTGTCTATTCCCTACCCAACAAAGCCGGCATCTTCCATATCGAGACCTCCAGCGAGAACATCATCATCCGCAACCTCTCGCTGATAGGCCCGGGAGCCGTGGACATCGACGGTGCCGACCTCATCACCAACCAGGGCCGCCACATCTGGATTGACCACTGCACATTCGCAGATTCGCAGGACGGCGCACTCGACAGCAAGGTGTGCGACTGGTCCACCTACACCTTCAACCACTTCTACTACACCTCGCGCAGCTATTCACATGCCTACACCTGTGGCTGCGGATGGGCTGAAGGCACCATGATACTGCACCTCACTTTTGCCAGCAACATCTGGGGCGAGGGCTGTGTCCGCCGCCTGCCGCAGTGCGGCGACTGCTACGTGCATCTGGTGAACAACTATCACAACTGCCCCGGCAACAGTGCAGGCATCACCATCAACGAAAACTGCAAGGCACTGGTGGAAAATAACTTCGCCGCAGCAGGTGTAAACAATGCGCTAACGGGCGGTGGTAGTGGCCGCAACATTACAGTAAGAGGTAACAACTTCAACTATTCCAATCTTGGCAGCGAGGTCACTGTTCCCTATCAGTACACAAAGATTGCTGCCGCTGACGTCCCTGCCAATCTGACAGGCACTGAGGGTGCTGGTGCCACACTCGGCAACGATGCCACAGCTATTCTCTCCACCATTCCCACCGAAGCCCGTGAAGAGGCAACTTCAACGCTCTACTATTTTGTAGAAGGCTTGATAGGCACCAATGGCTCTGGCCTGTCCATAGTAGAGTTCTCAGACGGTGCAACGCTATTGCTGAACAAGGCTGACAAGGCATGGTCGAAGGGTAATGCAGTAGCTGTCGGTGATGAAAAACTCAGTTCACTGAAAGTGTCTAACGGTGCAGAAAACATCTTTACCGCACCAGAGGGAAAGAAGGTCGTCGGCATCAAGTTCTATTCATATATCAACGTAAAAGAGGAGAACATTGATTTCACGAAATATCCTGACTACGGATTCCGCACCAGCTTCTGGAAGAAGGTTGGCGACCTGACGTTCACCGCAACGAGTACCGACGTGCAGATTATGAAGTCTCGTGACCCTGAGAATCCTGATGTAACAACATTCAGCATCGCTCCGGCCAACATCGTGAGTTTCACCAACTCGGGCGAACAGGTTTGCTTCGTCATGGAAGTAACCTATGGCGAAGGCACGTCAGGCATCTCGAAAGTCAGCGACACACCGAAAGCCGACGGTGCCATCTACAACTTGCAAGGTGTCCGTGTGAATAACCCGCAGAAGGGTGTCTATATCCAGAACGGACGCAAGGTCGTGATGAAATAAGACTCTTTTTAACCAACTAACAATATGAAGAAGCTATTCTTAACAACTATACTGGTATTGGGCGCATCGGCTTTGATGGCACAGGTGCTGCCCTACCAGAACCCTCAGCTCACCGCTGAGGAGCGCGCTGAAGACTTGTTGGGCCGACTGACCATTGAGGAGAAAGCCAAGTTGATGATGGACGTGTCGCCCGCTATCCCACGGTTGGGCATTCCTGCCTTCCAATGGTGGAACGAGGCACTGCACGGTATCGGGCGCAACGGCTTCGTGACAGTGTTCCCCATTACCACGCAGATGGCAGCATCGTGGAACGATGAACTGCTTTACCAGGTGTTCTCTGCCGTCAGCGACGAAGCCCGCGCCAAAAACCAGGAGGCAAAGAAGACGGGTAACGTGCAGCGTTACCAGGGGCTGTCGTTCTGGACGCCGAACATCAACATCTTCCGCGACCCCCGTTGGGGACGCGGTCAGGAGACCTACGGCGAAGACCCGTACCTGACTGAGCGCATGGGCCTGGCCGTAGTGAACGGTCTGCAGGGACAGGCCTATTCTCAAAACTCAAAACTCAAAACTCAAAACTCGAAGTACAAAAAACTTCTGGCCTGTGCCAAACACTTCGCCGTACACAGCGGTCCAGAATGGAACCGCCACGTCTTCGACATCCAGCAACTGCCAGAGCGCGACCTGTGGGAAACCTACCTGCCCGCCTTCAAGGCACTGGTGCAGAAGGGCGACGTGGCCGAAGTGATGTGTGCCTACCAGCGCATCGATGGCGACCCCTGCTGTGGCAACGCCCGCTACGAACGTCACATCCTGCGCGACGAATGGGGATTCAAGGGGCTCATCACCAGCGACTGCGGTGCCATCCGCGACTTCCTGCCCTCATGGCATAACGTTTCGAAGGACAACGAGGCTGCATCAGCCAAAGCCGTGCTCAGCGGCACAGACTTAGAGTGCGGTTCAGTGTATAAAAGCCTCCCCAGCGCCGTGAAGCGCGGCGACATCAGCGAACAACAGATAGACATTAGTCTGAAGCGCCTGTTGGTAGCCCGTTTCGAACTGGGTGACTTCGACCCCGACGAACTGGTGGAGTGGACGAAGATTCCCTCGTCGGTCATTGCCTCAAAGGAGCATAAGGCGCTGGCCCTGCAGATGGCCCGTGAAGGCGTAGTGCTGCTGAAGAACAACGGCGTGCTGCCAATCGTAAATAGTAAATCCGCAAATAGTAAATTAGTAGTGATGGGGCCCAATGCCAACGACAGTATTATGCAATGGGGCAACTACAGCGGCTATGCTACAAAGACTGTCACCGTCTTGGAAGGTCTGCGCCAACTGTTGGGCGACGTGCCTTTTATCCAGGGCTGCGGACTGACCCGCAACGAAGTCTTTGAAAGCCGTTTCAACAAGATGCGCGCTCCCTTGGGACAACAGGGCATGCAGGCCGTCTACTGGAACAACGTCAATATGGAGGGCGACCCCGTGGCAACGGTTACGATGGCCTCACCCATCAACCTGAGCAATGGCGGCAACACCGTGTTTGCGCCCGGTGTTAACCTGGAACACTTCTCTGCCCGCTACGACGGTACGCTGATACCTGCCGAGGACGAGACACTTTACCTACGCGTCGGTGCCGACGACTTGGTGCGCGTCATCGTCAACGGCGACACGCTGGTCAACATCTGGAAAGTGCGCCAGCGCATACAGGAAGCCACGCCCGAGCTGAAAGTCAAGAAGGGCAACAGCTACCGCATCCACATCGACTATGTGCAGGAGGGCGGTATGGCTGCCATGCAGTTTGATGTTTGCAAAAAGCTGACGCCTACCCGCGAGCAGCTGTTAGCCCAGATAGGCGATGCCGAGACTGTCGTCTTTGTGGGTGGCATCTCGCCCCGTGTGGAGGGTGAGGAGATGAAGGTCAGTGACCCTGGTTTCAAGGGCGGCGACCGCACAGATATTGAGTTGCCTCAGGTACAGCGCGACCTGCTGAAGATGCTGCACGACGCAGGCAAGAAGGTCGTCTTCGTCAACTGCTCCGGTGGTGCTATGGCACTGGTGCCAGAACAGGAAGAAACCTGCGACGCCATCATCCAAGCCTGGTACGGCGGTGAGGCTGGCGGCAAGGCAGTGGCAGAAATCCTGACGGGCCAGTACAATCCTTCGGGCAAGCTGCCTATGACGTTCTACCGCAGCGTCAACGACCTGCCTGACTTCCTGGACTACACCATGAAGAACCGCACCTACCGCTACTTCCGTGGCGAGGCACTCTACCCCTTCGGCTACGGACTGAGCTATACCACATTTGACATCAGCAAGCCGCAGTATATCAAGAACAAGGTTCGCGTGACCGTCAAGAACACCGGACAGTGCGAAGGCACCGAGGTGGTACAGATCTACATCCGTAACATGGCCGACACAGAGGGGCCGCTGAAGACGCTGCGTGCCTACCAGCGTGTCAGCCTGAAGCCCGGCGAGAGCAAGACGGTAGACATCGACTTCCCCCGCGACCGTTTCGAGGGCTGGGATGTCAAGACCAATACCATGCGCGTCGTACCCGGACGGTATGAATTGATGGTCGGTGCGTCAAGTGCCGACAAAGACCTGAAGAAAATCATGGTCAACGTGAAATAACA
>JAEEGG010029816.1_pt1 | contig 10168 bp, 8 predicted proteins | sample 9134161 | NCBI WGS metagenome assembly JAEEGG01 (sample SAMN16246543, study PRJNA631951) | gut metagenome | biome: gut microbiome; feature: rumen; material: CR-attached | host: Bos | place: Iran: Karaj | collected 2018-10 | reverse complement strand
CCATTGCGGGCGCGCTGTTTTATTGGCGCAGGACGCTGCTGCAGGTGTGGACCCTCGCCGTGATGCTGATCCTGACGCTTTCGCCCCGAAGCCTGACGGACGTCGGTTTTCAACTCTCCTCAATGGCCACATTGGGGATTGCCACCTTCGGGGCCCTGAAATCCCGCTGGGAGGGTAATGTGCTGTGGATGTGGCTGCGCATCGGCTTCTGGTGTCAGGTCTTCACACTGCCTCTGGTGGCGCATTATTTCGGTACTTTTGTGCCCCATGCCGTCTTCACCTCGCTGTTCGTCAGCAGCTACACGACCGTCGTGCTGCTCTTCTGCTTCGCGCTGTTGGCGGCGCTGCTTGCCGGTTTCACGCCGCTCTCGTCTTTTCTGGCGCTGAGCATCAGCGGCCTGCTGGATTTCCAGATGACGCTCCTGAGGCTGCTCACCTCGGTCGCTTCTCCCGTCTCCGGTCTGCGTTTCTCATGGTGGTGTGTCTTTCTCTACTACGCAAGTCTCGCCTCCCTCTACCTTTATTTATACGCGGGCGAGCGGGAGCGCGGGCGTCACGTCAATGCGAGCGAGGAGCTTACAGAGAGGCCAGATCCGCCGCAGCCTTAAGGGGATCGGGGGCGCCGAAGACGGCGCTGCCGGCCACGAGCACGTCGGCACCGGCCTCACGCAGACGGCGTCCGGTCTCCATGTTCACGCCGCCGTCGATCTCGATCAGGGCGTGGCTGCCCGTGCGCTCGATGAGGCTGCGCAGGCTCTTCACCTTGTCGATGGTGTGCTCGATGAATTTCTGCCCGCCGAATCCGGGATTGACGCTCATGAGCAGCACCATGTCGGCATCCTGGATGATGTCCTCGAGCACGCAGACGGGGGTGGAGGGGTTGAGCGTCACGCCGGCCTTCATCCCGGCCTCGTGGATCTGACCCAGCACGCGGTGGAGGTGAGGGCAGGCCTCGTAGTGAACGTTCATCATGTAGGCACCCAGAGCTTTCACCTCGCCGATGAACTTCTCGGGCTGCACGATCATCAGGTGCACGTCGAGCGGTTTTTGGCAGAGTCTTGCGACCGCTTTCAGCACGGGAAAGCCGAAAGAGATGTTGGGCACGAAGACGCCGTCCATGATGTCCAGATGGAGCCAGTCGGCCCGGCTTTGGTTGAACCAACTCATTTCTTTTTCCAAATTGCCGAAATCGGCGGCGAGAAGCGATGGAGCTAACATGATATATCCGTATTTTTCCACAAATGTAGTCAAAAATTGCGAAATAAGCAAAAAAACCGAAAAAAAACGAAAAAAGTTTCAGCGAATCGTGTTCTTATCTTTAAAATAGTCGTACCTTTGCACGCCGATTATTATCAAAAGGGTGAAAAATCTTAGTAGTAAACAAACAAAAAACAAAGAATGGACACTTTAAGTTACAAGACCATCTCTGTCAACAAGCAAACGGCCAAGAAGGAATGGGTTGTCGTGGACGCCACGGACCAGGTTCTGGGTCGTATGGCCAGCAAGGTGGCAAAACTTCTTAGAGGTAAGTACAAGCCTGAGTTCACGCCTCATGTGGACTGCGGCGACAATGTCATCATCATCAACGCCGAGAAGATCAAAATCAGCGGTAAGAAGATGACGGATCGTGTGTATCTTCGCTACACGGGTTATCCCGGCGGCCAGCGCCCCGAGACTCCCGAGAGCATTCTCGCCAAGAAGAATGGTGCCGACAGGCTCATTCGCCGTGTGGTAAAGGGCATGCTGCCCAAGAACAAATTGGCCGATCGCCTCATTACCAACCTCTACATCTACGAGGGCAGTGAGCATCAGCAGCAGGCACAGCAGCCGAAGGCCATTGATATTAACCTCTATAAATAATAAGAGATGGAAACAGTAAACGCATTGGGACGCCGCAAGAGTGCCGTAGCTCGCGTGTATGTGACCGACGGCAGCGGTAAGATTACCATCAATAAAAGAGATCTGACGGAGTACTTCCCCAGCCCTATCCTGCAGTTTGTGGTGAAGCAGCCCCTGACCACGGTGGACGCTGTGGAGAAGTATGACATCAAGGTGACGTTGTGCGGCGGTGGTTACACCGGCCAGAGCCAGGCTCTGCGTCTGGCCATCGCCCGTGCTTTGGTCAAGATTAATGCCGACGACAAGGCCACTCTGCGTGCAGAGGGCTTCATGACACGCGACAGCCGTGAGGTAGAGCGTAAGAAGCCGGGTCGTCCTAAGGCACGTCGCAGATTCCAGTTCAGTAAGCGTTAATGCCCGGACGGAATTAGTTTAGTATCTAAACCCGCGAGACGCCCAATTAATCGGGAGGACTTACTCGAGGGTTGATTCTATCCCCAAGACCCTTTAAACAAGGGTGAGAATTAACAGGAAAGTAAACAAAACAACACAAATGACTATGTCAAGAGTAAATTTTGAAACCCTTTTGGAGGCAGGCTGCCACTTCGGCCACCTCAAGAGAAAGTGGAACCCCGCCATGGCTCCTTATATCTTCAAGGAGATGAACGGCATCCACATCATCGATCTTCACAAGACCGCCGTGATGGCCGACACTGCCGCCGAGGCAATGAAGCAGATCGCCAAGAGCGGCAAGAAGATTTTGTTTGTTGCTACTAAGAAGCAGGCCAAGAGCATCGTTGCCGAGAAGGCTACGAGCGTTGGCATGCCTTATGTTATCGAGCGTTGGCCCGGCGGCATGCTGACCAACTTCCCCACCATCCGCAAGGCTGTGAAGAAGATGGCCAACATCGACAAGCTGATGGCCGACGGCACCTACAGCAATCTCTCCAAGCGTGAGATTCTCCAGGTGAGCCGCCAGCGCGCCAAGCTGGAGAAGAACCTCGGCTCCATCGCCGACCTCAACCGTCTGCCTAGCGCCCTCTTCGTTGTGGACGTGCTCAAGGAGCAGATCGCCGTTAAGGAGGCCAATCGTCTGGGTATCCCCGTGTTCGCCATCGTGGACACCAACTCCAACCCCGACAACGTGGACTTCGTCATTCCCGCCAACGATGACGCCAGCAAGAGCATCGAGGTGATTCTCGACGTTTGCTGCAAGGCCATCCAGGAGGGTCTCGAGGAGCGCAAGGCTGAGAAGGTGGACGAGAAGCCCGCCAAGGAAGGTAAGAAGGCTGAAGAGGCTCCCGCTGAGGAGGCTGTTGAGGCAGAACCCGAAAAGAAGGAGGAAGAAGCATGAACTTCACGATGACCGAAATCAAGAAGCTCCGTGAGATGACCGGAGCAGGCTTGGCTGACTGTAAGAAGGCCCTCACTGAGAGTGAGGATATGGACGCCGCTGTAGCTTACCTCCGCAAGAAGGGTGCCGCCGTTGCTGCCAAGCGCAGCGACCGCGAGGCTGCCGAAGGTTGTGTGCTGGTGAAGAGCGAGAACGGCTTTGCCGCCATCATCGCCCTCAAGTGCGAGACCGACTTCGTGGCCAACAACGCCGACTTCGTGGCTCTGACTCAGGATATCCTCAACGCCGCCGTTGCCGCCAAGTGCAAGACCCTCGACGAGGTGAAGGCTCTGCCCATGGGCGAAGGCACCGTGCAGGACGCCGTGACCGCCCGCAGCGGCATCACCGGTGAGAAGATGGAGCTCGACGGCTACAGCTGCATCGAGAGCGACAACGTGGCTGTCTACAACCACATGAACCGCAACGGCCTCTGCGCCATGGTGGCTTTCAACAAGCCCGTCAGCGGCGAGTGCGGCAAGAATGTGGCCATGCAGATCGCCTCTTCTTCTCCCGTTGCCATCGACGAGAGCGGTGTGAGCGAGGAAGTGAAGCAGAACGAGTACAACGTGGCTGTTGAGAAGACCAAGGAAGAGCAGGTGAAGAAAGCCGTTGAGGTTGCCCTCAAGAAGGCCGGCATCAACCCTGCTCACGTGGATTCCGAGGACCATATGGAGTCCAATATGGCCAAGGGTTGGATCACTGCTGAGGACGTTGAGAAGGCCAAGAAGATCATCGCCGAAACCAGCGCAGAGAAGGCAGCCAACCTGCCCGCTGCCATGGTGGAGAACATCGCCAAGGGCCGTGTTAACAAGTTCCTCAAGGAGAACTGCCTCCTCTCTCAGGAGTACATCTGGGACAAGGCTATGACCGTGGCTCAGTATCTCCAGAGCGTGGACAAGGAGCTCAAGGTGACCGCCATGAGCCGCTTCACTCTGAAGGCTGAATAATCAGTAATACAATAAGCGTAACGGCCCCTCCCTGCAAAGGGGAGGGGCTTTTTCTTTTCCTTCTTTTCTTATGAAGATATTCGGCATCGGCATGAACTACCTGGAGCACACACGCGAGCTCGACGGACGGGCTTATGTGCCCGACGACCCGGTGGTGTTCACCAAAACCGACAGCGCGCTGCTCACCGGCGGCAAACCCTTCTTCCTGCCCGACTACACGCAGCGCTGCGAATACGAGACGGAACTCGTGGTGCGCATCTCTCACATGGGGCGCAGCATTCCCGAGCGCTTCGCTCGCCGCTACTATGACGAGGTGACTGTGGGCATCGACTTCACGGCGCGCGACCTTCAGGAGCGCCTTCGCCGCGAGGGCAAGCCCTGGGATCTCTGCAAGGGCTTCGACGGCAGCGCCGTGGTGGGCGACTTCGTGCCTTTGACGGGCGACGTGCAGGACCTGCATTTCCGTCTGGAGAAAAACGGGCTGACCGTTCAGGAGGGTTGGACGGGCGACATGATTTACTCTGTGGATCGTCTTATCAGCTTTATTTCCAGCTACTTCACGCTGAAGACAGGCGACCTCATCTTCACCGGCACGCCCGTCGGTGTGGGGCCCGTGCAGATCGACGACCATCTGGAAGGTTTTCTCGAGGGCAATAAAATCCTCTCGTTCAACGTTAAATGAGAAGGTACACTATGCCACTGTAGGATGCAACGCCGTGCGACGATAGTCTTGCTCTTTTGTCTGAGCCTTCTGGCCCGGGCTGCAGGCGACGCCTCGTTCGTGACGCTTGACTGGGCGGAAATCGGGCTTGACACCGTAGCGCCGGAGTATCGCCACACCGAGGTGCTGGAGGAGGGTGGTGCCTGGCAGGTTCGTGCGGAGTATCCCGAGTTCGAACCGCTCTCTGAAGCGGAGTCGCGCCTCGTGGCGCCATATGCCGACCTCATCGGCGAGGATATCCGCATGGAGTGCGAGGTCTATGAGGTGCGCGGCCAGTGGCGCATCACCTATCACTGTCTGCCTCTGGTCTATCGCGACGGCCTTTATCAGCGCCTCCTCAGCGCCCGTTTCTCTCTGAGCCGTGTGGCGCAGGCCCGTACGGCAGCAGCGGCTTCGGCCACGGAGCGTTATGCTTCGCGCAGTGCGATGGTCTCCGGCCGCTGGATCAAGATCACTCTTACGGAAGACGGCATGTATCGCCTCACTCCGTCATTCATCCAAAAGGCCGGTTTCACCGACATTTCCCGCGTTCGTCTTTACGGCTACGGCGGCCATCTTCAGAGCACTTCGCTCAACGCCGACGCCGACATGGACGACCTTCCCGAGATACCGCTCTATCAGGCCTCCGACGGCAGTCTGCTCTTCTGGGGCAACGGCCTGGTGTCGTGGAGCGGTACGAAGCGTGTGCTCAACACTTACGCCCGCGAGGCCTGCTACTTCCTGAGTGATGTGGCGCCCGACGGCGGCACGGGGGCAGCCAAGCGTATTGCTACTGTAGAGGCCGGTTCTTCGCCGACGTCCACCGTCACTTCTGCGATGCGCCACCAGCTCATCGAGCGCGACGAGTATGCCATGTATCATGTGGGTAACCGCCTCGTTGCGGCCGACAACTTCTCCGACGGCGCCGAGCGTTCCTACACCTTCTCCGGCGTCAACGCCTCTGGTACGGTGCAGTTGACTTATTCCTTTGCCTCGGCCGGATTGACCAACACCAACACGCTCACCTGGAGCGTCAACGGCGGCGCCTCGCGCACAGTGTCTATCCGCGCCTCCGACACCGAATATCAGCACGCCGTCTGGCGCGAAGCTACCACTGACGTCACTTCGCTCTCCACCGGCACCGGCTCGTGGACGGTGAAGATGCACAGCCGTGCGGGCGTCGAGGCCCATCTCGACTATCTGGCCCTGCACTACACCTCGCCCCTCTCCCTGGAGCGCGGCTTCACCTTCTTCACGGCCTCTTCGGCCAATGTGCGCTATTCGGGTTTCTCGGGCGCCTCCAAGCTTAAGGTGATGCGCCTGGCCAAAAGGGGCGTTGTACCCGCTCTGGTGCCGACTGAAGGGACGGCTGTCACAGTGCCTTCCGGCGGTTTCGACTATGTGGCCTTCGACGCCGCCTACGCCTTCCCCGAGCCGACGCTTGCGGGTGAGGTGAGCAATCAGAATCTCCACGGCTTGTCCACGGCGGATATGCTCATCATCCTGCCCGAGAACTGCAGTTATGTCTCTGAGGCCAATCGTCTTGCTGCGGCCCATCGTCAGTACGACGGCCTCACGGTCACCATTGCCTGGCTGCCTCAGATCTACAATGAGTTCTCCAGCGGCACCCCCGACGCTACGGCGCTTCGCCGTTTCGCCAAGATGCTCTACGACAGAGGTACCGAGAGCAGCCACCGTTTGAAATACCTCCTGCTCATGGCCGACGGCGCCTGGGACAACCGCATGCTCTCCCAGGCTTGGGCTTCTTTCGACCGCAGCCTCTATCTGCCCGCAGTCGAGAGCGACGAGTCGGGCCACGCCGTCAGCAGCTACGTCTCGGACGACTATTACGGCATGGTGGGCGACTACACCGCTTCGGCCATCACCTCGCTGCCCATCAGCGTGGCGGTCGGCCGCTTCCCCGTGACGACGGCCGCTCAGGCTAAGATCATGGTGGACAAGAGCGTGCGCCACATCTCCAGGGCTAATGCCGGCGACTGGAAGAATATTGCCGTTTTCATCGGTGACGACGACGCCAAGGCCTCCGACTATGCGGCCGAGATGAAGGGCGCCGATCAGGCGGCCGATGCGGCCCTCTATCCCGACGGTGCGGACGGCGTAGGCCTTTCGGTGACGAAGGTGATGTTCGACGCCTTTATCCGCTCCACCGGCATCAGCGGCAACACCTATCCCGAGGTGGCCAAGCTCATCGAGCGCTACGAGACGAGCGGCGCCCTCTTGATGAACTACACAGGTCACGGCAATGCCCGCACGCTCTCTCACGAGAGTGTCGTCACCCTTCAGGACGTCAAGGCCTGGAAGGGTGAGAATTTGCCTCTGTGGATTACCGCCGCCTGCGATGTGGCCCCTTGGGACGGCCAGGAGGAGAACATCGGCGAGGCCGCCGTCTTGAACGCTCAGGGCGGTGCCGTTGCCTTCATCGGTACGCCGCGCACCGTCTATTCTACGCCCAACCACCGTCTCAACACAGCCTTCACGCGCTCCCTCTTCGATGTGGACGCCGACGGCCGCCGCAATTCCGGCGGCTGGGCTCTGGCCGAAGCGAAGAACGCCTACAAGAGTGTCAACTCCATCAACTACTCCTATTTGGGCGATCCCGCTCTCATCTTCGGCGCGCCGCGCCAGCGTGTGGTGCTGGAGACGGTCAACGGCCTCCCGCCTTCCTCCGAGGTGCAGATCAAGTCGAGCAGCCGCGTAACGCTGAAGGGCCACATCGAGGATGCTTCGGGCAACAAAATGACCGGTTTCAACGGACAGATTACCGCCACGCTCTTCGATGCCATGCAGACGGTCACCGGCCTGCGCAACATCACCTCCTCGCCCTATACCTATAAGTATCGCGACTACAACACGGTGCTCTCGCGCCGCACGGCCTCCGTCAAGGGCGGCGACTGGAAGATCGAGATGATCACCCCCAAAGACATCCTCTTCGCCGACTCTTCTGGCCGCCTGGTCTTCTACGCCCTCAATGAGGAGAAGACGGTGGAGGCTTCCGGTGCCAGCACCGACTTCACCGTGGGCGGCGTGGGCAACGATTTCGACAACCTTACCGATGGCCCCGACCTCTTCGTCTATCTCAACACGGAGGACTTCCGCGACGGCGGCACCGTCAACGCCACGCCTTACTTCTACGCCCATCTCTCCGACACGGTGGATATTGCCTATCTGGGTAACAGTGTGGGGCATAATCTGCGCCTGACCGTCGACAACGACCCGCTTCAGTCCTACATCCTCGACGACTGGTTCACGCCCGACGGCGACGACTTTACTCACGGCACGGTGGCCTACAACCTCCCCCCTCAGGCCAACGGCGAGCACACGCTGGTCTTCGAGGCCTGGAACAATCAGAACCTCTATTCGCGCCGCTCCCTGCGCTACGTCGTGGACAACGAGCTGCAGCCCGACCCCCTCAAGATTGTGGTGAGCCCCAATCCGGCTTCCACGGTGGCCAACATCATCATCAACCACCGCTTCCCGGGCTCCGAGACCTACTACGAGGTGCGCATCTTCGACCTCACAGGCCACCTTGTGTGGATGCGGGCGGAGACGGCGACGGCCGACGGCCGGGGCTCTCATGTTGTCTCCTGGGATCTCACGGGCGCTGCGGGCGGCGGCACCACGTCGGGCATCTATCCTCTGCGCGTCACGGTGCGCAGCGGTGAGGGCGAAGAGGTCAGTGAAGGACAAAAAATCATCGTCCTGAAAAATAAATAAGCCTCCCTTCGCGTTATAGTGTTGACATGAACAGGTACATTCTCCTCATAGCGGCCTTCCTTGCAGCCTCTGCGCTGTATGCACAGGACGACCCCAACCAGCGCTTCAATCCCGAGACCTACGGCGTGACGAGCCTTTCGATAGCGCCCGATGCGCGTGCCGGCTCCATGGGCGACATGGGTGTGGCCACCGAGGCCGACATCAATTCGCAGCACTGGAATGCGGCGAAGTATCCTTTTAACATCGCGCGCGCCGGTGTGGCTGCCAGCTACACGCCCTGGTTGCGCAAGATTGTCTCCGACATCAATCTGGCCAACGTCTCCGGCTTCTACCGCATCGGCGACTACAGTGCCGTTTCCGGTTCCTTCACCTATTTCTCTCTGGGTGAGGTCACCGTGACCGAGGGCGACTACACCATCAAGCCCTACGAGATGGCTTTCGATGTGGCCTACAGCCGTATGCTCACACGCTGCCTTTCGATGGGCGTCACGCTGCGCTACATCCGCTCCGACATGTCCAACAACTACCGTGACGGCAGTTCTGCGGGCAATGCTTTCGGCGCCGACATCACTTTCTACCGCGAGGGCTACCTCATGATGGGCAGCCGCGAGTGCCGTTTGGCCTGGGGTATCGCTCTGACCAACATCGGCACGAAGATTAACTACGGCGGCACCACCAATTCCGAGTTTCTCCCCACTACGTTGCGTCTGGGCATCAACTACCTTGTGCCCTTCAACCAGTACAACAAGCTCTCTTTCGGCGTCGAAGCCTACAAGATCTGTATTCCCACCTTCCCCTACGAGGTGCCTGAGGGCGACCCGCGTTCCCTCTCGCAGTATCAGCAGGAGGAGTTCTACGACGTGTCGTCCATTGCCGGCATCTTCAAGAGCTTCGCCGACGCTCCGGGCGGCTTCAAGGAGGAGATGCAGGAGATCCGCTGGTGTCTGGGCATGGAGTACACCTACAACGACCGCTTCATGCTGCGCTTCGGCTACCACCACGAGAACCAGCATAAGGGCAACCGTCAGTATCTCACCGTCGGTGCGGGCTTCCACATGAGCGTCTTCACCGTCGATGCGGCCTACGTCTTCGCCACTTCGCAGACCAATCCCCTCGACCAGACGATGCGCTTCACGCTGGGCTTCGACCTCGACGGCATGAAGGACCTCTTCGGTCGCAAATCCTCCCGCAGAAGATGATTCGTGTAGGCTATGGCTACGATGTCCACCGCCTGGTGGAGGGCCGTGCGCTCTGGCTGGGCGGCGTGCGCATCGAGCACACCATGGGACTCTTGGGCCATTCGGATGCCGACGTGCTGATCCATGCTATTTGCGATGCCTTGCTCGGTGCGGCCGGTATGCGTGACATCGGCTACCATTTTCCCGACACGGCGGGCGAGTATGAGGGTATCGACAGTAAGATTCTCCTGGAGAAGACCGTTGCGCTCATCGCTTCGAAGGGCTGGCGTGTGGGCAACATCGACGCCACTGTGGCGGCGCAGCGCCCCAAGCTCTCGCCCCACATCCCCCTGATGCAGCAGACCTTGGCCCGTGT
>JAEEGG010029814.1_pt1 | contig 10169 bp, 13 predicted proteins | sample 9134161 | NCBI WGS metagenome assembly JAEEGG01 (sample SAMN16246543, study PRJNA631951) | gut metagenome | biome: gut microbiome; feature: rumen; material: CR-attached | host: Bos | place: Iran: Karaj | collected 2018-10 | reverse complement strand
GGTAGAAATCGAGATAGAGCGATGTCTGCCCGTTCTTGATAGGTCGCTTCCGCACGGTGACCTTGGTGCATAAGTTTGTCATGGGTCTCTTTTTTAAGTGCTGATTAGAATAATGTAGAAAACAGAAGGGAGAGACATGGGTCATCCCCTCTTTGCCTTGGTGCATGCGCTGGCTGCCTCGGCTTTCTTCCGGGCGGCTTCCCAGTCTGCTTTCAGGTAGAGGTTGGCTCGACCGCCCTTGGCTTTCTTTATTCTGACACCATGGGTCTCGGCAAATCGCCTGACCTGTGTCTTGCCCAGTCCGTATAACTGCATGAGGTCGAAACAAGTGTAGTATGCCTCGGCCTGTGCCTGGCCTTGCTCCTCTTTGTACTTGGCGATGGCTTCCTCGACATCCTCCTTCCTGAAGCAAGTCGTTCCCCAGGCATGTACTGAATCCAAGTTATAGCGGTTGCGCACCTCATAGAAGCGACCGTACTTGATGTTGAATTTGCTCAGCACCTCAGCCATCATGTAGTGGGTGTCATGTGTCACACCTTCCGGGGCTATGTCACAAGCACGTGTCTTACGGCACTTGGCACCCTTGTTCGTCTGCCCTGTCTCCGGCTTGGAGGTGGGGCTTTTCTGACCGTTTGGCATAATGACTTGGTAGCCGCATGTCTCAGCCAGTCTCAATAGTTCATCCAATGTTATGCGTGTCATTCTTGTAGAGAGTTTGATGGTTTGAATCTTTCCTTTCTTAATCAAATTAAAGATAGATCTTCTGCTTACTCGCAGGAATTTAGCTGCCTCCAGGATCGTGAGGAATTTTGTCGAGCATTGGTCTTGTAGTTCTCTTTCATTTGCCGTTTCCATTGTCTTGTCAATTTTTGTTCATAGATTAAAGTGATTCATGAAAAAATTATAGCGTGGGTCCTTTAACGAAAAGTGCAGGAAAGTGCAGAGTGGAGCACGATAGTGCGTGTTGGTGCAAACCTTCCGTCCATGTCCGTCCAAAACCGAGGTACAAATACGGTACAAAAATACTCTAAATCAAGCAAATTAACAATAGACGGCTGATTAGGGCTGTTAACTGGAGTTAATTGTGAGACAGTAAGTTACAAAGGTTATTCTATAATTTTTATCGGTTCGTTTATGCCGATTTTCATTCATGTGGAAGGACTTCCCGCTCCCGCTTGGGCCCAGGCAAAAGAAGTTGGAGTTGTCCGTATACTTGACCGCACCTTCCTTTCCCGTGAAGTCGATGGCGATGGGCAGCCCGTGCCTGTCGGTGTAGTACACCTTCAGCGGCGTGGTCTCGGACTGCTTGACATACTCCTTGAAGAGGAAGCATGCCGCCGAGTCCATCAGCGTCAGGAAGCGGTCGTATTCGGGATTCAGCTCGAAGGAGTTGCCGGGAAACGAGGAGCGGAACAGCTCCAGCTGGTTGAACGTGCTTTTGGAGATGCCGATGCCGCACTCGTACATGCGTGTCTCGAGGTAGCTTGACGTCTCGTTGACATGGTTCTGGTCCATGGCCACGAAGAACGAGAAGTTGCAGTAGCAAAGCACCTTGTTCTCTCTCTGCACCAGCTCCGTCACCTTCTGGATGTCCTCCACCGCCACCCTGTTGGACGGGTCGGGCATGGACTCATGCCTCTTCTGCTTGGCCATCAGCCGTCTCACCTCAGGACGTTGCCTGGGAATCATGATGACCTGGTTGTAGACGATGCAGTCCGCGTTGGGGCACTCCGTGAAGAAGGCGAACAGGTCCACCGGTATGGGGAAGCCGTTGACGATCCTGTCATGGTACGGCTGTATCTGCGTGGGGATGGCCGGGTCGTCCACGTCGATGACGGAGAAGCCCTTGACCACGGTGCTCCCGTTGATCTTGAGATAGTCATCGGAGCACTTGAAGTTGGTCATGGAGACGGGTCCCTTCTGGAAGTTGAAGGCCACATAGCGGTGGACGTACTCCTTTATCTCCTCCTTGTTAAGCACGTGGAAGTCCAGTCCCTGATCCTTGAGGATCTCTATCACCTTCTGCACCTTGAGGTGGAACGACTCCCATTTCTTGGAGTCGTATTTCCTGTTCGTCTCCTGGGAGATAATCAGGTAGGTGGAGATCTCCACGTAGGGCCTCCCCTCGTAGTAGTCGAAATACGCCTTCGAGAGGAACTCCGTGTTCTCGTCACAGTCGTGGTGGTAGTGCTGCTTGCAGAAAATATCCTGTTTCTGCAGGCACGTGTCTTCTCCCAGCGTCTGCAGGATGTTCATGTAGACGCTGTGGAAGTCATAGTATTTCTCGATGTTGGTGCAGAACTGAAGGACGGGGTTCACCGTCTTGATGATGACGGAATAGTTCCCGTACTGGTCATACAGCACGGTGTTGAGGAAGTTCCCCTTCTCATCATACTCGTCGCTCAGCGAGGAATAGATGTTGTCGAAAACCTTCACCTTCTTTATCTTGCTCATTTCTTCTCTTTTCTCATTCCGTTTTCTCGTCGTGTATCGCATGGAATCCTCGGAAGAGCGCAGCGTCTCCTGTCGTGCGTGTTATCCTCATCCCAGGTCATTTCCTGATCATGAAGATGTTGTGGTACACCAGGCGGTCCCGGCATTTCCTCTTGTTGTGCAGTCCCTGCTTCTGCTTGGTCCGTATGATCAGGTATCCTACGGCCACCACGATCAGCAGGAAGATGAGTGCCACGAGGAAGCTCGTTGTCGTCAGCAGTATGAGCGTTCCCATCATGGCCACTCCGACGATGCCCGCCATCCATCCCAGGAACCTGCCTCTGATTCCCTTGAACTCCAATGGTCTCTGAAGTCCAACCAGCATGGGGTAAGTTGGAAATTGCTTGCTCATGTCTGTGCATGGTTACCCAAGGGCATCCCGGAAGGGGACGCCCTTGGACAGTGGTTAGTCGAACATGGCGGGAAGGGCTGTGGCAAGTGCCACGAGGCCAGCGCATCCGCCGACGGTCAACATGATGGTCTTCTTGACATCCTGCTCTCCATTGGTCATCTTGAAGTAGATGGTGAAGGCACCGATGACGGCGCAGATGGCGGCCAGGGCGTACACGATGTTGCGCACCGGCTCCACGTATCCCTTGAAGTTGGCGCCGATTTCAGTGAGCTTGCCGGCGATGCCGTCAGCAGCGAGAGCCGGAGAGATGGCGCATGCCGCCACGATGGCGAGCATGAGGACCTTTTTGCAAAGGAGAGATTTGGCAATGGGCTTGGCCTTCTTGCCTATGTTTTTCAGAAAGTTCATTTCGTTAATTCTTTTTTTGGGTTTGGTCCGCTAACGAATTAAAGAAATGGATGCCTGAGTTATGGCCGCCATCCAACAGGGTGTTGGCGACGGGCCGCAGAGATCCAAACAGCCAGGTCGTTACCTGCTGTTTTCGGCACTGTGGACATCATGTCCTACATGCCTCGGGAATCCTCAGCGAAGGGCCGGCCGTGCCTGACCCATGAGCATCCTTGTAAAGAAACCTAAAGAATTAAAGAAAGCGATGGCGCGGCCTTGTGGCTGTCTGTGGGTTCCGCTGTGCGGGCGGCGGCATCCTGGCCTTTGCTCATCTTTTAAAGTAATTAAAGAATTAAAGAAATGTACCCTTGCGAGATACGGATGTTTTGATGCTGATCTTATTCTGTAGACCGGGAGCGGTCTCAGACAACATGTGTCGTCGGTGGGGACGTTCATCACATCCCCTCGTCCTTCACCCAGAAGGCGATCTTGGACCTTCCCAGGGGGTTGTCGGGGTGGTCGGGGTTCCTGTCGAACATCTGGCAGACCTCCTCCACCTTGTAGGCGGCATTGCACATGATCTCCGCCTCCCTGTCATCATCATCCACTGAGGGCATGTAGTCAGACAAAGAGTGCTTGTTGACCTCCTGGGTTTGGATGACCTCCCCCGCTATCTCGTCAATGTCCACCTCCTCCTCTTCTGTCTTGACATTATCCTCCTTTGACTTCCTGAATCTCAGGTCATAGAGGATGTTGCCGGCATAATAGACGGCGTAGACGACGACAATCCCTGCAAAAACGCTACCGAACGACATACAATTTATATTTTTATCCAGTTGAGAGTCATTGTAACTTGAAGGCTTTGGAATGGGACAAGGAAGACTTGCGGACACAAAAAAAGTGTAGGCGAAATCTCTGGCTGACTCTCTGGGCCTGGAAAACCCCTTCAATACCAGAAACAAACACCTACACAAAAGGTTATGCCACAAGGAGGACATCCATCCCCACTTGTGTATATCTTTGTTAGCTGTAAGGGTCCTAATTGAAGACGTTTGAATTTCCAGTTTCGAGGTCAGCGGACGTTATCTCTTTTCCAGCTACTGCTATTCTTGTTACGCCTGCAAATGTAAGCAAAAATTTCAGAACTGCAATACTTTTTCCAAGAATTATTTTCAAAATCGGGGAATAATATTCTTTATATGATATTTCCGCCCCTGATATTGTCGTAATACTCGGAGAATATCCTGTTATCAGCTATCCCACACCGATTGTGGTCTGATTGTCCTATCCTCCTCAAACACGGAAGTGTTGGATTCACAATCTTCCGGTGTCGTGTTTCCAGAGCCTATTCCGATACCCGAGCATTCTGCATGGACGGTGATCATGCGGACTCTCGGTTCCTTGTAAAGCCTTTCTCCTGTTCTCATAAGAAATGATTAAAGTGGTTCGTAATTAAGTGCGGCCAGTAAAGCTGAAATGCAATACTTGCCACATATATAGTAAAGTATTGCATAACCATTTTGCTTTTGGGAAAAACAGGCGGCTTGCCGCCCGAAAAACGGCTTAAGGCTGCAGACCACCTTCGTGACGTTTGCCTGGCAAATGAATGGAAGGAGCAAATACTAGGCATATGCGATATAGGCATCGGCTTTTACAAGTCTCATTATCATGACGCTGAAAGCAGCGATGCCAAAATGAAGAAATTGTTTTGCAAGGATTTGAAAGATGCCATTCTCGTAGCCAAAAATTTCGACGATTGAGACGGTTGACCACGCTGAATTACGTAAGAACCACATACGAGGTTGCTGGGAAAACAAGGATTAAACCTCAAAGTGCTGTAACACAACACTTTGAGGTTTAACATTTTTTACACAAAAACCACGTTTGCACCACGTTTGCCCACGGGAGAAAAAGACGAACTTTGTAGGTTTGTACTATTTCGATATGGAATACCTGTATGTCCTCACATCCCGTTGTCGGAGATTGCCCGTTGCATCATATCCGACATTACCGACTTCAGGGAAGGAGGTAAGGCATGAGCGGTTCTTCCATTCTAAGGAATACGCAAAGACAGAGGGACTTGGTTGACCTTAGCCTTTGCCTAACACTATTTAAGTTGAGCAACGGCAGACAGTTCGAAAGCATGGAGGAGTCAACTTTTGTTAACTTCCTCAATCTCAGAGCCCCTTTGTCGATTATCGTCCGCAAAAAGAAAAAGACCCGTGTTTGCTATATCATACACCCCATTGCCGGGGAGTCGCAAGGAAGGCGGCCGCCGTCGAGTCAATCGGCTATCTCCTGGTCATGCTGCTCTATCTGTCTGATGGCCGTTTCGTATTGGGTCTTCTCCACTGCGAAGACACCCCGTATCCCGATGAAGTCATCAATGGACTCATGCCACAACAAATCCTCAATGAGGCCATTCTCATGGATGAAGTAGAGAGCGATTTCGGAGGAGCAGAAAGAGTAGACCTCATTGGCCGTTCCGCTCCATACGCCACCGTCCACCTCCATCAGCTTGTCACGGTCAATCCACTGGATGGCTTCCAGCACATAGTCTCCCGCCTCCCCAAGGGCGGAGAGGTGCACCCACTCGTCTGTCTTGCCATAATCCCATGAGGTGCAATGCACCTCGATGTTGTCGTTCCTGCAGCATCTGATTTGGTCAAAGACACCGGTGACGACCCGGTTGTCGCTCATGATGCCCAGGGTTATCCCCCTCACATCCACATTGTAGGTATCCTGAACGCTCACAGGATGCCCAAGTTCAAGGAGGTTTTCCTCCACCGCCCGATGATAGTTGCGGATAGCCTCGCCAATCATGGCGGATAGCTGGTCAAGTTGTTCTTTTGTTTTCATATTCCCGATGTTTATTTCCCTTTCGGCTTTGCTGCGCTTTGCAGCTCTTGCGTCCAGGAGTTGTTATTACGCCGCCCCAAAAGATGGCAGCAAGCGCAAGCCATTCGGAAGGTTTGCGGAAATTTTTGTCTGCCAAAGGCAGCCGACAGGGAAAGGAAAATTGCCGTGAAAGCCGACGGCGGGAGCGGGCTGCCATTTATCTTTGCGAAGTAATGAACACGCATGGACGTGACAAGAAGCACATTTTCAAGCCTACTTTTGCAAGTATTGCACACGTTTTCATGCCGGCATTTTCGTATGCGAAAGCATGCCAGACCTTGCCATTTTGTCAAGGGCAAATGACATCTTGTCACTTTTGGGTCAATGGCACGTTTGTTGCAAGAAATAGGGTGAGAGCCAAGGAGTTATCCAAGGTAATCTCAAACAACATCGTATAACTAAAAGTATAATTTGGAGGTAAAGATTATGTTGACAAGTTTGATGAGAACAAATGGCTGGCTGCCTACTGTGTTCGAAGATTTCTTTAACAACGATTTTATGCCTCGCGTCAACACTACAGCACCTGCCGTAAATGTGAAGGAAGATGAGAGTGCCTACACGATGGAGCTGGCCGCTCCGGGCATCAAGAAGGAATATTGCCGTGTGAGCATCAACGACGACGGCAACCTCTGCATCGCCATCGAAAACAAGATGGAGCACAAGGATGAGGACAAGAAGCATCACTATCTGCGCCGCGAGTTCAGCTACTCGAACTACGAGCAGAACTACACGCTGCCGGAGGATGTGGACAAGGAAGGTATCGCAGCCAAGGTGGAGAACGGCATCCTGACCGTCACCCTGCCAAAGGTGAAGAAAGAGGAGAAGAAAGAGGCCAAGGCCATCGAGATTTCATAGCATCAAGAAATAGATCAGCAAGCATTGGGAGCAGCTTCATACGAGGCTGCTCCCTTTTTGTGCGGCCATGTTTTTGATGGTGATTTCATGCCAAAATGGGGAAAAATGAAAGATTCTATCATTTTTATTCCTTGCACGAAAAAAGGCTTCATCTGGCCATCATAACTTTGCAAGCGAAAACAATAAGGAAGTATGGCTGAGAGGTCTAAAGCGGCACACTGCTAACGTGTTGAACCGTCCAGGTTCCGGAGGTTCGAATCCTCCTGCTTCCGCAAAACATGGCTCGTTAGCTCAGTTGGACAGAGCACGACGCTACGAACGTCGGTGTCGGGAGTTCGAATCTTCCACGAGTCACGAAACTGGAGACTTGGCAGAGTTGGCTTATTGCACCGGTCTTGAAAACCGACAGACGGAAACGTCTCAAAGGTTCGAATCCTTTAGTCTCCGCTACATTGCCCCATGGTGTAATGGCAGCACGGCAGATTCTGGATCTGCAAGTGGTGGTTCAAATCCGTCTAGGGCAACATGGCAAGGAGCTTTGGCAGACGTTAGGTGTATGCGCAAGACTGAAAATCTGCTTTCGTGGTTCAACTCCACGAGGCTCCACAATAAAACTCGGAAGTGCTCCAGCGGTTAACGAGGGCGGACTGTAAATCCGTTGTCTTTTGACTTCGTAGGTTCGAATCCTACCTTCCGAACTATTTCAATAAGCCAAATGAGCAGAGTGATGCTTGCATCAACTATGCCATAGCGAGAAAGAGTCGGGCAAAGCCCGACAAATAATGCCCCATGGTGTAATGGTCAGCACGGTAGATTTTGAATCTGCAAGAGGTGGTTCAAGCCCATCTGGAGCAACCATATGGAGTCTGTGGCCGAGTGGCTTAGGCGCAAGTTTGTGGCACTTGTTTACACAGGTTCGAATCCTGCCAGACTCCCTCAGATGGTCGGTTGACTACCGTCTTCCTTCCTCGCGACTCGGCATAGCTCGAACAAGTTCGGCTCTGCTCTCGCTGCTTGGTCGGTTCATCTAAATGGAACAGGATAGCAGATTCTCAATCTGCCCATACGAGTTCGAATCTCGTACCGACTGCGACATTTTTATGGTCGGTTGATCTAATTGGTTAGGATAGCAGATTTTCAATCTGCTTGCATGAGTTCGAACCTCATACCGACTACAGAATGCTTCAATAGCACAGTGGTAGTGCGGCTCACTTGTAATGAGCAGGTCGTAGGTTCGATCCCTACTTGAAGCTCTAGACCCGTCAGCCAAGCAGGATTAGGATATAACATTCCGATTGTCACATCGGGTGTTCGATTCTCTCGGGTCACAAGTATAACTTCTGGATATGGTGTTTAATGGTTAGCATTCGAACTTTGGGAGTTTGAGGAGTGAGTTCGAGTCTCGCTATCCAGACAAAAAGGCTTCCTTTCAAACAATCTGTTAGAAAGGAAGCCTTTACTTATACGAAGTTCAGGATGGATGTCAGCCTGGTCTTTACTTTCGCAAGGACTTTCATCGTCCTGACTGTGTCAAGGTTTTCCTTGTCTTCAAGCAAGGTGATGGCCTCCTTGATGAGCTTGCAGTCATCCATAGACAACGGCATCTCCGTGATGGAGTAGTCAGGGTCTGCGTATGTGTAGTAGATCTTGTCGTATACTACAATAGGTGCGTTGTAGCCCAGTTTGTCAGACCTCATGATCTGAATGTCCATTTGCACGGTCCTGGCGCACACGCCCTTTGTAATGCCCTCCATATCTAGTAGGGCGTCACAGCAGGCATCCACGAGGTCATCGAGGGTCCATCTCCTGTATCTGTTTCTAAGGCATCTGTCAATTGTCTTGTACCTGATTAAGGCATTCTTATTCGCTGGCATGGTTTATTCTCCATTTGATAAGTTTGATGATAAAAAAAATAGTTGGAAATTCCCGGTAAGGATATTCCAACTATCGCTTTATCTCTTTCTCGTTCAATACATCCTATGATGCAAAGAAGAAATAACTATGCTCGGGCTGACGTGGTAATCCTATACCGGCTGTATATGTGGATGGGCAATATGTATGCACATAATAACTCCGTTCAAAGGGTCGATAGCTCTGAACGGACGGTTGTGATGTGTATATATAAAGTCTCATACCGTATAGGATTCTTAATTGATAATGACTATAAATCGGCTGCAAATTTACGAAATACCGACGAACTCTTTTTGCGTAGATGGGAAAAAATGAGAAAAATCTGCCTAAATTGACGCAAAATGCCGGTTTACCAGGGATAAATCACGAACATCGACCCACTGGCACCTTCTCCGTCGTAGTCGGCGGGAATGGTGAGCTGGCTCGTCAGCATTGCCTGTTCCTCGTCATCAAGATGACGTTCCAGCTCCAGTTCTATGCACTGCCGGGCCGGGTTGTAATTCAGGTTCCAGATGCAGTCACCAAAAGTGGCATTGACACAAGTCCTCACCTCGTCCTGAAACCGCCAGATAGCATCAAAGTCGATCATTTTCCAAACTGCCTCTTAACTTGTTTCCTACCATAACCATATCATATTACCTTTTCTATTCTTTCTTCTTGTCCTTTATTTCATGGACGAACGTGGCTGTGTGGGTCTCAGCATTGTAAAAGATATAGCCGTCCAGGGCGGTGCTGAGCACGGCAGTCTCCTTCATGTTCCCATGATAGAGCAAGAAGTTGCAGATATCTGTCGGCGTGATATACGGATTGTCCTTCAGATGAGAATGGAATGCCGTCTCGCCTTCATTGGAGACGGGTATGAACGAACGATGATACCGCCGGAATGCTTTTACGTTGCAGTCATTGTCAAAATCAAAGCTGAAGTCATTGCCGAAAGGGATGATGCCGGAACGCTCCACGCCTTGCAGCATGTACAAACGGGTGGTATTGGCATCGATACGGACGAAGTCAAAGTTCGGGCGGCCGTAGTCAGGGTTGTAACGCAGGCTGTCGCCGTATTGCTCAATGGCATTTTTAAGCATGAGGTTTTTCTTTTCCAATATTCCTCTTTCATTCTCCGAGATGGGTCTCGAATCGTAGGAGACGGTCTGTTCCTTGCTGTTGAGGTCGTATCGGAATTCGAAAATGCAGTTTTTCTGCTCCTTGTCCATGAAAACGACTCTCCAGTTATCGTTTGTAGGTTGCCAAATAAAACTGCTTCCTATCTCATCAA
>JAEEGG010029810.1_pt1 | contig 10170 bp, 5 predicted proteins | sample 9134161 | NCBI WGS metagenome assembly JAEEGG01 (sample SAMN16246543, study PRJNA631951) | gut metagenome | biome: gut microbiome; feature: rumen; material: CR-attached | host: Bos | place: Iran: Karaj | collected 2018-10 | reverse complement strand
ACTCTCGCCATGATGCTTACCCGTGAGGGCTACCAGACACTCTGCCAGTCCGATGAAACCGATGCCGAGGGTACCCTGATTGATCACGCTCTCGATGGTATCATAAGGCTTCAGCTTATCGGCACCGATCCAGAGGCTCTTCATCAGCAGGGGGAACTGCTTGGCGAAGGCGGTCTTCTGGAACTGGTAACGGTCGTCGAGCTGCTTGGCAGCCACCTCGAGCATGTGGTCGAGCTTGGCGAAGAACAACGCCACGCGCTTATCCTTCACTTCCTGGGTCAACTCTTCACTTTTCACTTCCAACATGCACTCGATAGCGAGCTTCACGATATTGATGGTCGTGAACGAGAGGTTACCACGTCCGATGGAAGTCTTCGGTCCGAAACGGTTCTCAAACACACGAGTACGACAACCCATCGTGGCCACTTCATGCACATAGCGCTTCGGATCGTCAGCCCGCCAGTCGCTGTCCTGGTTGTAGGAGGCATCGAGGTTCAGGAAGTTGGGGAAGAACCTGCGGGCCGTCACCTTACAGGCGAGCTGATAGAGGTCGAAGTTACGGTCCTCAGGGAGATAGTTCACACCCCGCTTCTTCTTCCAAATCTGAATGGGGAAGATGGCAGTCTCACCGTTGCCCACGCCCTCATAGGTAGAGAGCAGGATCTCACGCATGATGCAACGGCCTTCCGCACTCGTGTCAGTACCATAATTAATAGAGGAGAACACCACCTGGTTACCACCACGAGAGTGGATAGTGTTCATATTGTGGATAAACGCCTCCATCGCCTGATGCACACGACCTACAGTCTTGTTGATGGCATGCTGCTGGGCACGCTCCCTACCTGTCAGTCCGTCGAGCGGCTTCTTGATATAGTCCATCAGCGGCTCGTCGTACAGGTCCTTATAACTCTCGCCATTCAGGTCTTCCAATGCCTTCAGTTCCTCCACATAACTCATCCGCACATAAGGGGCGAGGTAGAAGTCGAAGGCGGGGATGGCCTGACCACCGTGCATCTCGTTCTGGCAGCACTCCATCGAAATACAGGCCAGCACCGATGCCGTCTCAATACGACGGGCAGGGCGCGAGGCGCCATGACCTGCGATGAAGCCACACTCGAGGATATTGTCCAGCGGGTGCTGCACACAAGTGAGCGACTTCGTCGGATAGTAGTCCTTATCATGGATGTGCATATAGTTCTTCTCCACGGCATCACGGGTTTCCTCCGACAACAGATAGTCGTCGACGAAGGGCTTTGTGGTCTCCGAAGCAAACTTCATCATCATACCGGCGGGGGTGTCGGCATTCATGTTCGCATTCTCACGCGTCACGTCAGTGCTCTTGATGTTCACAATATCGAGGAACACCTCACGGGTCTTTGCCTTACGGGCCACACTGCGCTGATGGCGGTAGGCGATATACTTCTGGGCCACATCCTTACGGCTCGACTTCATCAGCTCCACCTCCACCAGGTCCTGGATCTGCTCCACCGTCATCTGACTCTCGCCACCCTGGGCGATGTGGTCTGTGATCTGATACAACAGCCGTTCATCCTCACCCTTGTCAGTATGGAGCATAGCCTTACGGATGGCAGCCATAATCTTCTGCTCATTGAATCCCACGATGCGTCCGTCACGCTTTACTACAGTTTGAATCATATCTATAAACTTTGAACTTTAAACTTTGAACTTTGAGCTTTATGATTACTTTACTATTCACTTTTACTATTAAAGGCGAGAGCATATAGTCTCATCTGCTTCACCATCGCCACGAGTCCGTTAGAGCGTGTGGGCGACAGATGTTCCTTCAGACCAATCTCCTCGATGAAGTACAGGTCGGCATCCAGTATCTCCTGAGGCGTATGGCCGGAAAGTACCCTGATGAGCAGGGCCACGATACCCTTCACGATCAGGGCATCACTCTCTGCCTTGAAATACAGCGTCCCGTCATCCTCCATATCCGCCTGCAGCCATACCCTGCTCTGACAGCCGTCGATCAGGTTCTGCTCCGTCTTATACTTCTCCTCCAGCGGCTCCTGCTCGTTGCCCAGATCTATCAGCAGCTGGTATTTGTCCATCCAGTCGTCGAAACCGGAGAACTCCTCTATGATCTCGTCTTGAATCTCGTTGATTGTCATCTTATGCTTCTTTTCTTTGATTAACACCACGGCGCAGGGCCAACCACACGACCAGAAGTCCGAACACAGCCACCCCAAGGAGGATTGCCCCCACGATAAGCAACGGCTTCCAGACCACATGATCAGGCACAATCACCGCCACCGACCAGCCAATATGCTCCATGGGGGCGTAATAGGCCGTCGAAGGCACACCATTGACCGTCACATCTATAGAACCGCTCTTCTTCGCCGCCAGATTGCGCAGCACCTCCTCATCCTTCAGTGGAGCGCTCCTTCCCAGCGGATAGGCAATGCAATTGCCGTCCTTGTCGAGAAGTACGGTATAGAAATCAAGCCCGGCAAACATACGGAACTTTGACAGCATATCACTGCGTCTGGTGGCGTCGTCCATCCGTTTCAGTTCGTTGGTCAGCCATTCGAACGTCATATCGGCTCCGCAGACGCAAGCCAGACGCCCTGATGCATCGAAGACAGGCTTCACAAACGTACAATAGCGCCCGCTGATACCCGTTCCATCATAATAGAAATAAGGATCTGACCAGAAACAATCCTTCGCGTCCAGGGCTTGGATATACCAGTCAGACTTCGTATAGTCGTGACTGGCTGAGCCCACATCCCTGACCGTGAACCCGCCCCTGGAATCCGTCCGGTGTACATACGGTTCAAACCATTGTCCCTTCTGCGGAAAATAGTTGGGCACGAAGGCAGCGAAATAGCCCTTGACATCAGGATTCAGGCTGGTCTTGCTCTTCAAGGCGTCGATCACCGACTCAGGGGAGTCCATGTGCTTCCCCACCTCGTCAAACACGTTCATGGCATTCATCTCCATACCGCCCACGGTCTTGGAAATCTTCTCAGAGGCCACATTCATGATGCCCATATAACCCACATGGGCCTGCTTCATGATGGCATAGTGGCAGATCAGAAAAGACACTACCAGCATAAGCAGCAACACTGATGCCACAATGAGCAGTATCGTTTTCCTCACTTTTCCGGTTTCTGTATTATTCTTCATATTCGTTTGTATCATAGATCCACATCTTCACTTTCAGACTGCAAAGATACAATTATTTTTTGAAACCGCCTAAGTTTCTTAACACCTTTTTTATATATTGTCTTCGCTTTTCTCTAACTTAAAGAGTTTATCGCTGGGGCGGACCTTGGAGGGAACGGCGATAGAGACACGGGTGCCCTGCTGGGCGACGGAGACGGGACCGTTGTCGTCGTGGATTTCATCGGCAGTGACATAGATGACGCCTGTGGTAGGACCCGTGATGAGCATCTTGTCGCCAACCTTAAAGGTGTTAGCCTCAACGGTGAACTCAGCGACGCCGAGTTTTGAGTAGTACTTCGTGCCCTTGCCGATATAGACTTTGCGCTCGGTGGCGTTGGAGCCGTAGTTCTTGTTCCACTCACCCATGAGCTGACCTTGATAGTAACCGTCCCAGAAGCCACGGTTGAAGACGGTGGCAAGACGTTCATCCCACTCATCCTTGCGCTCCTCCGTAAACGTGCCGCCGAGCACGGCCTGAATGGCCTCCTTGTAGCACTTCACGACGGTATAGACATATTCAGGTCCACGGGCACGGCCCTCAATCTTGAAAACGCGCACGCCAGCCTTCATCATACGGTCGATGAAGCGGATGGTCTTCAGGTCTTTGGGTGACATGATGTATTTATTGTCGATGTCAAGCTGATAACCCGTCTCGTTGTCAGTAGCGGTGTATGAGCGACGGCACACCTGGATGCACTCCCCACGGTTGGCAGAGCGGTTGGCGGCATGCAGGCTCATGTAGCACTTGCCGCTGATGGCCATACAGAGGGCACCGTGACAGAACATCTCGATGCGGATCTGCTCACCACTTGGGCCACAGATATGCTCTGCCTCCACCTGACGATATATCTCTGCCACCTGATCCATATTCAACTCTCGTGCCAGCACTACCACATCGGCAAACTGGGCATAGAAGCGCAGGGCCTCGATGTTCGAGATATTCAGTTGCGTGCTTAAATGTACCTCCTGCCCCACCTTATTACAATAGGTCATCACAGCGACATCGGAGGCAATCACAGCCGAGATTCCAGCGGCCTTAGCGGCATCGATGATCTCATGCATCAGGGGAATATCCTCGCCGTAAATGATGGTATTGACGGTGAGATAGCTTTTGATGCCATGCTCGTCGCACTGACGGGCAATGTCGCGAAGGTCGTCAATCGTAAACGTGGAGGCAGAGTGGGCGCGCATGTTCAACTTCTCAATGCCGAAGTAGATGCTGTCGGCTCCTGCCTGTATGGCAGCCGCCAACGACTCACGAGAGCCTACGGGCGCCATGATTTCATATTCAGAACACATAGCCTAAATTAATATAGAAATAAGGAGACTTGGTGCGCCTGGAGTAGCCGACGGTACCCCCCAACGGACCAAACATCGAGTTATAGTAATACGCCAGCTGACCGCCTAACTGCGTTTGGGTCTTCAGCAAATCCTTCAGATCATTGGATTGCTGGGCCGCAGCCACCTTAAGCAGCACGTAATGGCTGCGTCCGAGGCGTTGCTGTCCCTGGAGCTGAATGCCAACGAACTGGTCGCCAACAGCCTCCAAGTGCCCCAAGCCGGCAAAAGGTATTTGTTGCTCCAAATAGTGTCCGAAGGTGTCGCCACCAAAGAAATTGCGAAAGATGCAGGGGATATACGGGCCGAAAAGCAGCCGTCCGTAGAGCATGGACTGGAAGGTGAAGCGGTCACTCAGCGGGAACGACTTCCGCCAAGAGGCACTCAAATCGCCCACACCACGGCCGACAAACGCACCCTCAACGATGCTCATCTGGTAGAAGTTCGTGGTGATATAGGCATAAGCCGCCTGGAAGCGTGCACCACGGGTAGGGAAATGCCAGTCGTTCTCGGAATTGAAATTCACAGAAGCCCTATAACTGAAGTAATGTTCATTCTCGAAATACAAATCATTCCATCCTTCCGACCACAACTGGTTGCTGAAGTGGTAATAGTCCCATCGGAGACCTATACGGAAATTGAAGTTCCGGATGCTGAAGTTGAGGGGTTCTATGGCAGCCTGGTGATGGTTGTAAAGGATGGTGTAGTTGCGGTCGCCTTCAGAATAGATGTCGATGTCGTTACGACGGAAATAGTAAGAGAAGGTAGGACGCGTCAGTCGGAGGCCGTGCGGGTGGTACATGATCTCACCGCCAGCCAGCACCCGCTTACCCAGACGGAGCGTGATGTCGGAGCTGAAGTAGAGCGTCTCCTTCAGCGGCAGGTTCGCATTCAGCTGCAGGGCCACCATCTCCTCCGTATCGAAGCGGAAGCCCAGGTTCAACTGGCTCGTCTTACGGTTGCCTGCCGTCAATACCAGGATGTAGCCAGGCGACTGACCCTCACCGCCTTCTACCTCCACCAGTTTTGAGGTGGCAGTCTGGAAGTACAAGTCCACGCGCATCGAGGTGGTGATCTCCTCCTCGCCTTTGGTGTTGATGCTGTCGAGGCGGTTCAGGTGGAACTTCTGACTCAGGAACTTCTCGTCCTCTGGTGTCATGTTCTCAAACTTACAGCCGACGATGCGCACCTTTTCCGTCATCACCGTTGGACGCAGGGGACTCAAGCGGACTGGCACGAAGTCCGGTCCGATGCCAATACTGTCCTTCAGGGCGATCAGTTCGTCCCAATGGCGTCTGGCCTCCTCTTCGCCACGACGGAGCAGCGTGTCGACGGCAGCAGGATTGAAGCTGGCAGCGCTGTAGCCCTCAGGATTCACGCGGATGGCCACATCGGTGATGCCGAGGTTCTCGTTGTATTTGTTCAGCGTGTTAATGTCCACAACCTGCATCAGGATGTTGAGCGTACTGCCCAGTTCGTCGGCTTTCCTCAGCGAGTCCTGGACGGTGACGCCGATGACGATATCGGCTCCCAACTTTCGGGCGAGGTCTGCAGGGTAGTTGTTGCACAGGCCGCCATCGCATAGCACCTGGTCGCCAATACGGACAGGTGAGAAGACGGCAGGGATGGCCATCGAGGCGCGCATGGCTTGAGGTAGGATGCCTGAGGTGAAATCGACCTCCCTGTTGCCGACGATATCCGTCGCCACACAGGCAAAGGGTATGGGCAGACGGTTGAAGTCCATCGAGTCGGTATAGCCCATGCAGAGTTTCTGCAACACCACATCCAGGTTCTTACCCTTGATGATGCCTCCGCCATTACCGTCACGCTTTCCGAACGTCAGTCCCCGCGACAGCATATAGGTGTTCTGCCGCTTTCGGTCTTCAATACTCTGACGGCTCAGATCCTCCCTATCTGAAAGCACATAAGCCCAGTCCATATGACGGGCGATGGAGTCGAGGGAGTGGGCATTGTAGCCGATGGCATAAAGACCACCCACCAGACTACCCATCGATGTACCCGTGATGATGTCTATGGGCAGGCCGGCCTTCTCAATCACTTTCAACGCACCGATATGGGCAACGCCTTTGGCACCGCCGCCACTGAGAACGACGGCTACCTTCTTACGTTCCTGGACCTGGGGTTCGTCTTCCTCTGCAAAGACAGAAAAAACCGTCATCACAGCCAACAACAAACAAGCTACCTTTTTCATATCGTGTGCAAAGATAAGAAAAAGTGAAAAGGTGAAAAAGTGAAAAAGTGAAAAAAAAGTAGGGGCCACAGCATTTTTAGGATTATTAACTCTCTTTGCCATTACTTTTCACCTTTTCACCCTTTCACCTTTTCACTTTTTTGCGTACCTTTGCAAGCAAGAAACAAAAAACGGATGTCAATGAAAAGAACCTATGGTATCATATTGCTGCTCACGATGGCCCTGACCTCGACTGCGCAAACCGAAAAACGTGACTCGGTAGAGCTGCCCACCGTGCGCGTGGGCTACTCCAAAGGGAACCTGAACACGCTGACTGGTGCTGTGGACCAAGTGACGGAGGCCCGCATGAATAAAGGTCTGATGACCTCGTCGCTCGACGCCCTGAGCGGTCAGGCGGCAGGTGTGCAGGTGACCAACGACGGTAATCAGGAGGCGATGGTCTCGGCAGTGCGGGTACGTGGTACGACGTCGCTGACAGGCAACAACAACCCATTGGTAATCATCGACGGTGTGACGGCAGACCTCGACGTCCTCTCGACCATCTATCCTGCCGACATCGAGAGCTTCACCATCCTGAAAGACGCCTCAGAGACGGCCCAGTACGGTAGTCGTGGTGCGACGGGTGTCATCGAGGTGGCCACGAAGAAGGGCAAGAACCAGAAGTTCCACATCTCCTACGACGGCAGCGTTGGCTTCGAGAAGGTGTTCAAGCGCACGGAGATGATGAATGCCGACGAGTACCGCCGTGCATGCGAACGTTACGGACGACCCTATATCGACCTGGGCTATGACACGGATTTCCGCAAGGCCATCGAGCGTACGGGCTTCGTACAGAACCACCACGTCGCCTTCGGTGGCGGAACGGAAACCGCCAACTACCGTGCTTCGGTGGGTATGATGGAGCACAACACAGTGGTCAAGACTCAGAGCAACAAAAGCTATATTGCCAAGCTCGACATCACACAGATAGCCTTCGACAACCACCTGACGGTTGACCTCGGTATGGTGGGATCGCTGCACCGACTCTCCTACCCGCCCTTCAAACAGAAGCTGCTCTATTCGGCCGCCACTTTCAATCCCACCTTCCCTGAGACGAAGAACAGCGCAGGGGAATATGATCAGGTGACAGAGGCCATCTGGATCAACAACCCCCTGTCGTTGTTGGATATGGTACAGGATGAGGACAACGGGCACTTCAATGTCCATCTGAAGGGAAAGGTCATCCTCACCAGGGACCTGACACTGCGCGTCTTCGGCTCCTACTCGTTCAACAACATTGACGACGCCCACTATTACCCCACCAGCGTATGGAACAGGGGCCAGGCCTACCGGCAGCACGAAAAGACAGAGGACATGCTGGGTAACATCTCGCTCACCTACATCCTCAACCTCAGCCACTCCATCTTGAACGTGATGGCACTGGCAGAGGCGGAGAACACGAAGAAGAAAGGTTTCTACGTCACCTCGACAGGATTCAACACCGATGCCTTCGGCTACGACAAGCTCTCAGCAGGCGTCGCACGGCCCTGGGACGGCACCGACTCCTACTACGCCGACTCACACATGGAGTCGCTTCTGATGCGCGCCACATACACCCTCTTAGACAGATACACCCTGACGGTGAATGCCCGTGGCGATGCTTCTTCAAAGTTCGGCAAGAACCACCGCTGGGGTTTCTTCCCCTCAGTCAGTGGTGCCTGGGTCATCAGCAAGGAGCCTTGGATGAAGAAGCAGAAATTCATCAACAATGCCAAGTTGCGTATCGGCTATGGACTGTCGGGAAACCAGGCTGGCATCGACTCCTACAACTCCATGCAGCTCATACAGCCCAACGGTGTCGTGCCTGTAGAAGATGCACCAGCCGTAACCCTCGGCATCGTGCGTAATGCCAATCCAGACCTGAAATGGGAGATCAAACGCACATTTAACATCGGTCTCGACCTCACCTTCTGGCACAACCGTATCGCCATCACTATCGATAACTACTATTCGAAGACCACCGACATGCTCTATGTCTATGATGTGCCCGTGCCGCCATACACCTACGATAAGCTGCTGGCCAATCTGGGTTCGATGGAGAACTTCGGACTAGAGATCGGTTTCGGCATCACGCCCTTGCGCACCAACGACATGGAACTCGCCATCAATATGAACTGGTCGTTTGAGAACAACAAGCTTCTCTCGCTCGACGGCTATTACAACGGCCAGTACCTGTCGGCACCCAGCATGAAGGGTATCTCCTCACTCTGGGGCGCAGGCTTCCACGGCTCCAGCGACGTCTGCTATCAGATTGTGGGCGAGCAGCTCGGCGTGTTCTACCTGCCCCACTGTAACGGCTTCATTGTCGATGAGGACGGCAGCAAATGGTACGACGTCGATGACGAAAAACAGATCTGCGGCCAGGCCACGCCCAAGGCCATGATGGGTTCGAACATCGCCTTCCGCTACAAGCAGTGGGACATGACGATGCAGATCAACGGTGCCTTCGGACACAAGATCTTCAACGGCAACGCGCTGACCTACAACAACGTGCTTTCGTTGTCGAACTATAACGTTGCCAAGGGAGCCGACATCGAGAACATCCAGGACCAGACCATCAGCGACTACTACCTGGAACCAGGCGACTATGTGAACATCGACTACATTAACATAGGCTGGAACATTCCCATTCACTCGAAGCACGTCCAGGCACTCAGGATCTCTGCCTCCGTCAACAATCTCGCCACTATCACCGGCTACAGCGGTCTGACGCCGATGATCAACTCCAGCGTCATCAACGGCTCGCTCGGTATCGACGACAAGAACGTCTATCCGGTCTATCGGTCATATACGATGGGACTGAGCGTCAAATTCTAGTTTACAGTTTATAGTTTACAGTTTACAGATGATTACCAAGATATACAGAAGGCGGCTGATCGCTTTATCATTCATCATTTATCATTTATCATTCAGCATGATGCTCACATCATGCTCCTTAGATGAGAACCCGCGAGACCAGATTGCAGAGGAAGAAGCCTTCAGGAACCCTGAAGCTCTCTTTCGCAACACCGTCGCCACCTTATATAATTATATAGGCGGCAATGATGACGGACAGGGGCTACAAGGCACCTGCAGAGGCATCTACGACCTACAGACATTCGGCTCCGACGAAGCCATGATTCCCACACGCGGCAACGACTGGTACGACGGCGAGATATGGCAGGATCTCTACCGCCACTCTTGGACGCCAGGACACTCCATGCTGAAGAAATCCTGGCTGTACCTCTATAAGGTCATCACCCTCTGCAACCACTCCATCGAACAGATCGATGCCCACAGCCATCTGCTCGGTGTTTATGAATTGATGGCCTACAAGGCAGAGGTGCGCGGCATCAGGGCCATCTGCTACTGGTATCTGCTCGACCTCTTCGCACGTGTACCCATCATCACTT
>JAEEGG010029806.1_pt1 | contig 10172 bp, 7 predicted proteins | sample 9134161 | NCBI WGS metagenome assembly JAEEGG01 (sample SAMN16246543, study PRJNA631951) | gut metagenome | biome: gut microbiome; feature: rumen; material: CR-attached | host: Bos | place: Iran: Karaj | collected 2018-10 | reverse complement strand
GACGGTGACGTCCTCAACGCCCAGGGCGTGCTGGCTCTCCACAAGGAAGGCCTCAAGACCGCCGAAGACTGCTTCCGCAAGGCCGGCACCCCGGAGGCCAAGGCCAATCTGGGCACCGTGCTCATCCTCACCGGTCAGTACGAGGAAGCCGCCCGCGTCCTGGAGAAACCCCTGGGCTGCTGCCACAACAGCGTCCTGGCCCTCATCCTCACGGACCAGCTGGACAAGGCCCTGAAGACTGCCCACTGCGGAGACCCCAAGGTATGGTACCTCAAGGCCATCATCGCCGCTCGTCAGGGTAAGGCCGATGACGTGAAGAAGAACCTGGAGAAGGCCTTCAAGAAGCCCGAACTGAAAGAACGCGCCGCCCGCGACATCGAGTTCGCCGGTTACGAATTCTAAGACGTGAAGACGGAAGTTTTACTGGACATCATCTTCTGTGCAGTCCTTCTGCCGGGGATGATGTTCCTTTTCCCCACAGGCGAATGGCTCATGTGGCAGCCGGACTATGTCCTGGGCTACATGCTTTGGCTCTATGGCGTGTGGACCCTGAGCCGTCTGGTCCTGGGTCCCGCGCTGTACCAGCGGGGTTGGGTGAGCAAGGTCACGGTGGCAGGTGTCCTCTTCCTGATGGTAGTGGTCACCTTCCTCATGACTCTCACGCCGGTAAACTTCCCCAACAACACCAGCACCCGCGTGGGCGCCATGCTTCCGCATGCGCGTGCCATGTGGGTGCTTTTCCTCTTCGTCAACACCTATGCCTTTACGGTGGGCATCCTGGCGGCCCGCTTCAACGAGCTAAGCACCATGAAAGCGGCGCAGGCGGCCCATGCCGCCGCCACCGAAGCCCTGGAGATGAAGCGCTCGCAGGCCGAGGAAGTGGCCGGCGAGGAAATCCAGATCAAGGCCGACTATAAGGTGATACACCTGCCCCTGTCGGCCATCAAGTACATCGAGGGCCGCAACAACTACGCCTGTTTCCACCTGGACCACCGGGACGACGTCGTTTCCCAGATTGCCCTCAAGAGCGTGATGGACATGCTGCCGGAAGGGCAGTTCGTGCGCATCCACCGCTCCTACATCGTGCCGGTGTGGCGCATCGAGAAGCGCACCAGCGCCGAGGTCCAGCTGATGGGCGTCAAGGAAAGGCTTCCCATCGGCCGGGCCTACAAAGAGAATTTGAAGAATGGCTAAACAGAAAGACTTTTACGCAACCCGTTCCACCGCCTGGTGGAAGGTGGCCATCGCCATGATAGGCTCCTGCCTGTCCGGCGTCACCTTCGTTTCCGTGCCGGGAATGGTGGGCAATGTGGGATTCGGCTACCTGCAGATGTGCCTGGGCTTTATCCTGGGCTATCTGGTGATTGCTTTCGTGCTCACTCCGCTGTATTTCCGCCTGAACGTGGTGTCCGTGTATGAATACCTGGACAAGCGGTTCGGCGTGGCTTCCCACAAGACGGGCGCGTGGTTTTTCTTCGTGTCTAAGATGCTGGGCGCCAGCGTGCGCCTGTTCCTGATGATTGCCACCCTGCAGCTGCTGGTGGCGGGTCCCGCGGGCATTCCGTTCTGGGTCACCACACTTGTGGTGGTACTGCTGGAATGGCTGTACACCGTACGGGGCGGCGTGAAGGCGGTCATCGGCCTGGATATCGTCAAAACCCTGTGCATGCTGGTGGCGGTGGTGCTGTGCATCGTGCTCATCGGCCGGGAAGTAGGGGAGCCGGACACTTCCATGATGCGCGTCTTCTACTTTGACGACGTGAACCATCCGCAGTTCTTCTGGAAACAGCTGCTGGGCGGCCTGTTCACCGTGGTGGCCTGCACCGGAATGGACCAGGACCTGATGCAGCGCACCCTGGCCTGCAAGAACGTGAAGGATTCCCAGAAAAACCTCATCGTGAGTGTGTTCCTGCAGGTGGTGGTCATCGCCCTTTTCCTGTTCCTGGGCGTTTATCTGTACCAGTTCGCCGCCCTGCACGGCCTGGAGGCCCGCGGCGACGAAATCTTCCCCGCCGTCACCTGGAGCGGCCTGCTGCCGGCTTCGGGCCTGGTGGCCGCCCTCTTCATCATCGGCCTGGTGATGGCCGGTTTCCCGGCGGGCGGCAGCGCCCTCACGGCGCTTACCACGTCCTTCACCATTGACATCCTGGGCGGAAAGGAGGAAAAACGTTCCTGGGTGCACACCGGGATGGCGGTCCTGATGGCCGTGAGCATCGTGGTGTTCAACGCCCTCAATTCCACCAGCGTGATAGACGCGGTGTACCGCCTGGCCAGCTATTCCTACGGTCCCATTCTGGGCCTGTTCACCTTCGGCCTCATTTGCAAACGGAAAGTGCGGGACGCCTGGGTGCCGCTGGTGGCCATCCTGGCACCCGTCCTGTGCCTGGTGCTGGATCTGAACTCGGTTACCTGGTTCAACGGATACCATTTCAGCTATGAGATTTTGCCGATGAACGGCCTTTTCACCCTGGTGGGGCTGTGGCTAATATCCCGGAAATAACCTATGCGACTTGTTTTCTTAACCGACTTTTCCGAACAGTTTCCCTACCGCCTCCTGCGGGGCATCTACAAGTATGCGCAGGAGAACAGGCAGCATTGGACGGTGTGCCGCATGCCGGCATCGATGAGAGAACAGCACACTTTTGAGGACTTTGTATCTTGGTGCAAAGAGTGGCAGGCCGACGTGGTCATCGGCCAGTTCACCCCGGACGTGGACCTGCAGCTGTTCCGCAAGAACGGCATCATCGCCATTGCACAGGACTTTATCTCCCCTTTCCCCGGATTCCCCAATATTACGGCCGATTACCATAAGATGGGAGAAATGGCCGCCGAGCGCTGCGTGGCGCGCGGTTTCCGGGAATTTGCATTCTTCGGGAACAACGGCATGTGCTGGAGCGACGGCCGCCGGGACGGCTTCCGCGATTATCTGGTGGAGGCCGGTTACGGGGACCATCTGTACATTTATAACCGGCAGCGCATCTCTAACCTGTGGTTTTACCGGCAGGACCTGTTGCGGGACTGGCTGCTCTCCCTGCCCAAGCCCGTGGGTGTATTCTGCTGTGACGACAACCAGGCCCTCATCCTGGCCGAAGGCTGCAATGCGCTGGGCATCGAAATCCCTTACCAGGTGGCCATCCTGGGCGTGGACAACGACGAAATCCTGTGCAATATGTCCAACCCGCCTCTCACCTCCATCGACGTGGATATCGAGCGTGGCGGTTATGAAGTGGCCGCCATGGTCACCCAGATGCAGCAAGACCCTTCCTACCAGGGCAACGACATCGTGCTGCAGCCCCTGCACATCGTCACGCGCGAATCCTCCAACCTCATCACCACCAAGGACGTGCAGGTGCACAAGGCGCTCACTTTCATCCATTCCCATCTGGACCGCAAGATCCAGGTGACCGACGTGCTGGCCGAGGTTCCCATGAGCCGCCGCCTGCTGGAGCAGCGCTTCCTCAAAGCCACCGGAAAGTCTGTGTACCAGTACATTTCCGACCAGCGCATCAACTATTTCGCCCGCCTGCTGCTGGATACGGACGAACCCATCGGCAACCTGGCCGCCCGGATGGACGAGCCGGACCCCAAATCCCTGTCCCGCCGTTTCAAGGAATTGAAGGGCTGCACTCCTTCAGAGTACAGAAAGAGAAATTTGCGCAAATCTGGAGCTTAATTTCGCAAAAAGCGTATTTCTCCCTTCCTTTGTCATCTAACTTTGTGTTACTAACCACTTAATCTGATGACTCTAGGAATTGACATCGGTGGAACCACCATCAACCTGGGACTCATTGACGGTGCCCGTGTGCTTAAAAAAGTACAGATTCCGTCGTTCCCCAAGACTGCAACTCTGGACGATACGCTCATCTATCTGGGAGACCAGATAGAGAATTTCCTGGTACCCGGTATCCAGAAAATCGGCATTGGCGTTCCCTCTCTCACAGACCCTGTGAAGGGCATCGTGTACAACGCTGCCAACATTCCCTCCTGGGATGTGGTTCCGCTCAAGGAAACCCTGGAAGCCCGCTTCGACATCCCCGTGTACGTGAACAACGACGCCAACTGCTATGCCATGGGCGCCGCCGTTAAGGTGGGTGAAGGCCCCTCCACCGTGGTCACGGTAACCCTGGGCACCGGCACCGGCGTGGGCATCGTCCTGGACGGCAAGCTCTACAGCGGCACGCACTGCGGCGCGGGAGAAATCGGCGCCATTCCTTACGAGGGCGCCGACTACGAGTCCTTCTGCTCCAAGAAGTACTTTACCGCCCGCAACCTGGATCCCCGCGCCCTCTCCAAGGCCGCTTCAGAGGCCGATGAAAGCGCCATAGCCCATTTCAAGGACTTCGGCCGTCATCTGGGCATCTTCCTTTCCGTGGTGATGTACGCCTACGACGCCGACGTCATCGTGCTGGGCGGCGGCATCGCCCACACCTTCCCGCACTTCAGCGAGGCCATGTGGGAGGCCCTCCGCTGCAACTATCCTTACCAGAACGCCCTGGACAGCCTGAAAATCATCGCCATGCCCGACGAAGACACCGCTCTGGTGGGCGCGGCATCCTTATCATAACACGCCATGAAAAAGTTTTTCCTCCTTTCCTTCATGATGACGCTCGGTATCAGCGCTCTGGCTGGCCCGCTCACCCACTGGACCCTCCGTCAGGAAGGCCAGAAGACCTCTTACCAGGTAACCGTACCCTGCACGGTGGCCGGTGCTCTCAACGAGGCAGGCTTTTTCGGCCCCGATATCCTGGACCAGGACCATTACAAGGCCATTGACAAGAGCATGTTCGACCAGCCCTGGGAGTTCACCACCACCTTCAAGGCCCAGAGCGGCCTGCGCCACGTGCTGCGCTTCGAGGGGCTCAACTATTACGCCGACATCGAACTGAACGGCAAGCTCATCGCCTCCCGCGACACCACCTTCGGCGCCTACAGCGTGCGTGAATTCGACATCACGGCTCTGGCCAAGGGCAAGAATACCCTCAAGGTTACCCTGCGCCGCGCGCACGAGGGAGACCTCAACGCCGGATACGTGGACTGGAACCCCCGTCCCGTAGACGAGAGCATGGGTATCATCCGTCCCGTCACCCTCATCTCCACCCCGGACGTGCAGGTACAGGACATCTACGTGCAGCCCCTGGTGGAACCCTCGGACCTCTCCACCGCCCAGTTCATCGCCAAGGTCACCCTGGTGAACCGCAGCAACAAGGCCGTGGAGGGCACCGTGGAAGGCACCTATGAGGGCGGCAAGTTCCAGGCGCCCGTTTCCCTGGCGGCAGGGGAGAGCAAGCAGATCTCCGTCACCCGGGAAGTGGAGAACCCCCGCATCTGGTGGACGGCCGAACTGGGCAAACCGGAACTCTATCACCTGGACGTAGCCTTCTGCAAAGGAAAGAAGGTTTCCCACAGCGCCAGCGCCACCTTCGGCCTGCGCAGCATTGAAAGCGAAATCACTCCCTTCGGTCACCGCCAGTTTATCCTGAACGGCAAGAAAGTGCTGGTCAAGAGCGCCGGCTGGACCGACGACATCTTTATGCAGGACACTCCCGAAAGCATCGAGGCCCAGATTAAGATGGTGGCCGACATGGGCCTGAACAGCATCCGCTTCGAGAATATCTGGGGCAAGGACCACACGGTGTACGACCTGTGCGACCAATACGGCCTGATGGCCCTGGTGGGCTTCAGCTGCCAGTGGGAGTGGGAAAATTACTGCGGTTTACCGGAAACCAAGGGCTATGGCTGTATCAACGACCCCGCCTCCGAGGCCCTGGCCGTGCGTTATTTCCACGACCAGGTGGTCTGGCTGCGCAACCACCCCTCCGTCATCGGCTGGCTCACCGGCAGCGACCGCATCCCCAACAAACGGCTGGAAACCCAGTATCTGGCCATCTATGAAAAACTTGATTACCGTCCCTATGTGTGCTCGGCCAAGGGTCTCCGCAGCCTGGCCGGCCCTTCCGGCATGAAGATGGAAGGCCCTTACGAGTACGTGGGACCGGATTACTGGTGGATTGACAACCGCAGCGGCGGCAACTATGGTTTCAACACGGAAACCGGCCCCGGCCTGCAGATGCCCCAGATTGAATCCGTGAAGCGCATGGTGGGAGAGAAGGACCTGTGGCCCGTGGGCCCCAACTGGGCCTATCACTGCACGGCTTCCTCTTCCGTGATGAACAACACCTCCTTCCTGGAGAACGCCATGAAGGAACTCTACGGCCACATCGAGGATCTGGACGACTTCATGCGCAAGGCGCACGCCATGGATTATGACGCTACGCGTTCCATGTTCGAGGCTTTCCGTGCCAACGTGCCTGCCGCCACCGGCATCGTCCAGTGGATGCTGAACAGCGCCTGGCCTTCCCTGTACTGGCAGCTGTACGACTGGTACGGCATCCCCACCGCCGGTTACTACGGCGTGAAGGCCGCCAACGCGCCCGTGCAGGCCGTGTACAACTATGGCGACAACTGCGTGTACGTGGTGAACGACGGCGTAAAGGCCGCCCGCTACCAGATCAAGTTCCGCGTGTACGACCGCCACGGTCACCTCACCCATCTGGAGCAGGACAACGTCACTTCCCGTCCCCGCGACCCCCGCAAGGTGGGCAGCCCGGTGCAGGGTCCCGGCTTCCTGGCCGTTGAGGTAATCGGCAAGAACTACCACGCCTCCAACTTCTACTGCATCCCCGGCGAGCTCAACCGCTACAAGTGGCACCGCGCCGACTGGTGGGGCATTCCCATGGAGAAGTACACCAACATGCGCTTCGTCACCCGTCTGCCCAAGACCACCCTTTCCATGCAGGTGGTTCCGGCCGATGGCGGCTATGACGTCACCCTCACCAATGACTCCGACGTCATCGCCTACCAGAACATCCTGAAAGCGCTGGACGACAAGGGCAACCTCATCCCCGGCACCTTCTGGACCGACAATTTCTTCACTGTCCTGCCCGGCGAAAGCCGTACCGTGCACTGCACCCTTCCTGCGGGCTGCGCACAGGCCAAGATCGGCTTCTCCGGCTGGAACGCTAAAATCGCCGAATAATGAAAAAGATTCTCACCATCGTTCTGGCGCTGAGCGCCCTGCAGGTATTTGCCCAGACCCCCGAGGAACTGGACAGGGACCGCTCCAAGTATGCCACCTATTCCTTCTCCAAGGATGACAAATATAAGGTGGAGACGCCTTATGAGACCGTGAAGGTCCAGCAGCCCAAGGGCAAGAAGATCAAGAACGTCATCTTCATGATTGGCGACGGCACCGGCGTAAGCCAGTGGAGCGTGGGCTGGGTGGCCAACGGCGGTGCCCTCAACATTGACAACATGCCCGTAGCCGGCTATTCCCGCACCTATGCCACCGACAAGCTCATCACCGACTCCTGCGCCGGCGGCACCGCCCTGGCCAACGGTAAAAAGACTAAGTACGGTTACATCGGCCTGGGTCCCAACGGCGAACGTGTGGAATCCAACCTCCAGTGGGCCAAGCGCGTCAAGGGCATGAAGACGGGCGTCACCGTCACCTGCCGCATCAACGACGCTACTCCCGCCGACTTCTGCATCTACGGTCCTACCCGTAAGGACGAGGAAGGCCTGGCCGTCCAGTACCTGGACGCCAACGTGGACTTCATCTCCGGCGGCGGCACCCACTTCTGGGACCAGCGCAGCGACGGCCGCAACCTCATCGAAGAGATGAAGGCCAAGGGTTATACCTACGTGGACAAACTGGAAGACATCGCCGGTGCCCAGGGGGACAAATTCCTGGGCCTGTACGACGAATACGACCTCAAACCCAGCCTGGACCGCGGCCCCATCCTGATGGAAAGCACCATGAAGGCCCTGAAGATGCTGGACAACAAGAAGGGCTTCTTCCTGATGGTGGAAGGTTCCCAGATCGACGATTGGTGCCACCGCAACAAGGTGGGCTACATGTGCGAGGAACTCTTCGACTTTGACAAGGTCATCGGCGCCGTCCTCGAATGGGCCGAAAAAGACGGCCAGACCCTGGTCGTGGTCACTGCCGACCACAACACCGGCGGCCTCACCCTCCTGAAGGGCAGCATCGAGGACCATGAAGTGAAGGTGCACTTCTCCACCGGCGGCCACGACGGCATCGTCGTTCCCGTCTTCGCCTATGGCCCCGGGGCCGAGGCTTTCGCCGGCGTGCATGACAACGCCGAAATCGGCCAGATCGTCCGTAAACTCATGAGCAAATGATCAAACTGATCGCCATCATACTTGCCCTGGTTCCCCAGATCATTCCCGCTCCTGCGGAAATGCAGGTGCGGGACGGGGTTTTTACCGTGTCGGAGAAAAACCAGGTGAAATACGTGCTGGACACCAAGGCAAACATTCCGGCCGAGGGTTACACCATTGATATCACGCGTTCGCGCGCGAAAGTGGTGGCCTCTACCCCCGCCGGCCTCTTCTATGCCCGCCAGACCATCGCTCAGCTGGAGATGGCCGGTCCAGCCGGCCATGACGTCATTCCCGGCTCGACCGGGAATCTCATGTTCTGGGGCACTTCCAAGCCCATGGCGGCCATCCGGAAGACACTGGATAAGATAGCGCCCACGGATGCCACAGTGCTCATTACCGGCGAGAATGGTACCGGCAAGGACGTGCTGGCGCGGGAGATTCACGCCCACAGCCTCCGGAGCGGGAAACCTATGGTTGCCGTTGATGCGGGTGCCATCACTGAGACACTGTTCGAGAGCGAACTGTTCGGCCACGTCAAGGGTGCGTTCACGGATGCGCACACGGATCATGTCGGCAAGTTTGAACAAGCCGATGGCGGCACCCTTTTCCTCGATGAAATCGGCAATATTCCCTTGCATCTGCAGGCAAAGCTGCTCAGGGCCATCCAGAACCGGAGCATCGTCCGGGTGGGCGGCAATGATGCCAGGCCCATCAACATTCGGCTCATCTGTGCCACAAATATGGACTTAGAGCAGTTGGTGCGGGAAGGACGGTTCCGGGAGGATCTCTACTACCGCATCAACACCGTGCATATCGCCCTGCCTGCGCTCAGGGAGCGCAAGGAGGATATCGTCCCGCTGGCGCAGCTGTTCCTGGAGCGCTTCGCAGAGAAATATCATCGGCCTTTGTCGGGGATTGCTCCGGAGGCTGCGGCGATGCTGACGGAAGGCCAATGGAGCGGGAATATCCGGGAGCTGCAGAACTGCATCGAGAAGGCGGTAATCCTTTCTGAAGGCAGTGAGTTGACGGCTAAGGATTTTCAGCTGGAGCAAGCGGCCAAGCCGGTAGGCACCACCATTAAAGCGGTGAGTGAAGCTGAGGAGGAGCGGATGATCCGCCAGGCGATGGACCGCACGGATGGCAATATCTCTGCTGCAGCGAAGATGCTGGGCGTTAGCCGGCCGACGCTGTATGCGAAACTGAAGAAATACGGCCTATGACCTTCACTGTGTGGCATATCGTTGGGGCCTCCGCCATCGTCGCAATTATTGCGGCGGTGATTGCTACGATTCGGACACGCCGGAAGGACATCAAGAAGGTGGCCTATATGATGGACGCGCTGGAGGATGGGGAGCTAAATTTCCGTTTCCAGGACAAAAGCAAGTTCAATCGCACGCTGAACCGAATCCGAACAATCTTTGAGAAACAGCGTCAGGCCCACGAGCAGGATTCCTGGACCAAACTCATACGCGTGCTCACGCACGAGATTATGAATACGGTGTCTCCAATTGCCTCGCTGTCCGATGCACTCTCCAAGTCCATGGATGAGAACGGGCACAGCGAGCTGGATGTAAAGACTGGGCTGGACACTATCAGCGATTCATCCAAGAATCTCATCAAGTTTGTTGAGACTTACCGCCAGCTCTCCGGTGTGGCGAAGCCGATTCGCAAGGCGCTTGACCTGCAGGAACTGATGGACAGCGTTATCGGCTTGAACAGCGAGTTTGCAGCCAGCTGCGGCGCTACCTGCCAATATCGGCCGGAGGAGGATGATCTGATGATTTACGCCGATGAGGGCCAGATTTCGCAGATTCTCATCAATCTTATCAAGAACGCCCTGCAGGCGGGAGCCAGGAACATTGACATTACCGCGAAGATGGGCAGGGATGATGAAGTCATCATTGACGTGGCCAACGACGGCGAGCCCATTCCGGTCTCTGCCCAGGAGCAAATCTTCATTCCGTTCTATACCACCAAGAAGGAGGGCT
>JAEEGG010029803.1_pt1 | contig 10172 bp, 5 predicted proteins | sample 9134161 | NCBI WGS metagenome assembly JAEEGG01 (sample SAMN16246543, study PRJNA631951) | gut metagenome | biome: gut microbiome; feature: rumen; material: CR-attached | host: Bos | place: Iran: Karaj | collected 2018-10 | reverse complement strand
AGGTTTAAGTTTAGATGTTCTTATATATATAATAAGGTGTAGTAAACCCAAATCAGGAGATTGAAGGTTTAATGTTTAAGTTTAGAGAGGCATGTATATATACATGGGTAAACGTAAACCTAAACTTATCAGAACGAATCTTCAACGTGTTTCCCAAAATTCACGTTTTTCTTTTAACTGAGAACGTATATACTTGTTCCCTCCATATAAATATAAATTCGGCAACAGTTTCATTCTACAACTATAGGATTAATCTTCAAGTTTTATGATTGCATGTTTATATACATGGTTAAATGTAAACCTAAACTTTACAGAGTGAAGCAACTTTATATTCCCCAATAAACTCATTCTTCTTTTTTCTGAAGATAATTTGACGGGCTTTTTGAGCAAGACTGAAGCTATATCCTATTTGAAGTTATGTTCCGCAAATCAAAAAGAAAACTCACATATTTGCAGATTATTTGCAAATCCGTGAGTTTCCTTGATGAATCTCGAATAACTATTGTCCCAGGATTTCAAACGAATAACCATTATCTCAACGCACTTTTTCAAACGAATATTATACATTTTAACGCATTTTTTAAAACGAATGTATCAAATCATCAGTGCTACGCGCTCAGCCGTTGTATTGGCAACTTCCATCGGGTAGTCGTAGATGCCGTTACGTTTTACACTGCCACTGCCGTAGTTGAGCAGCACCACTGGGCCGTAGCCCTTCAGTTCGTCCTTGAGGAAGTTCAAAGACTCATCACCAAAATAAAGCTTGGTGGGATTGTAGTAAGAACAGTTGCCTTGCATATTTTATATATCGTTTTAGGTTTTTTGTGGCAAATGTATGAGAAAATCGAGACAAACTAATGTATATAACTCTTACGGTTATTCTTTGGAAGAACGGTAATCCGATGGTAGTACACCGAACATCTTCTTGAACTGCGTGGAGAAGTTGCGGGCTGTGCCGAATCCAACACGTGTGGAGACCTCGTTGACGGAGAGGGATGGAGCGACGGTGAGGAGTTGAGCGGCCCGCTTCAGACGAACATTGCGGATGAAGTCGGCGGGCGAAATGCCAAGCATATTGCGCAGTTTGCTATAGAGGTTGGTACGGCTTAGGGCCACGTCGGAGGCCAGTTGGTCCACGCCGTAGTCCTCATCTGCGATATGCGCTTCGATGGCGTTCAGTAGTTTTGCCACTAATACTTCCTCCTCAGGGTTCACGCCAATCTTTTTCGGGTCAACGTTTGTATTGTTTGCAAACTGGTGGCGGGCTTCCTCGCGCATCTCAAAGAGCTGGTTCACACGGTTGTCGTTTTCACGCACCAAGGCCGCCTTCTTTTTCTTCAGATAATAGGCCATCAGTCCCATTAGTCCCATCAACGCCACCAAGACGTAGCAGAGCTTTGCCCACCATGTCAACCAAAACGGGGGACGGATAGTAACAGGCACCGTCAGTGTTTCACTCCACTCGCCATCTGCCGAGGCGGCCTGTGCTTCAAAGATATACTTCCCTGGTGGCAGGGCTTTGTAATCGGCTTCGGCAAGACCAATGGTTTCGTCGACAGTATGCCAACCATCCTCCAAACCATGCAGGCGGTAGCGGTAGCGAATATGCGAAGGATGGGCATAATCGAGGGAAGAGAACTGGAAGGTTAGATAGTTTTTGTCAAAACTCATGGGAAGCGGGGGATACAGAGAACACGGAGTTGATGGTTCTGGTAGGCCGTTCACATACATGGCAGTTAGCACGGGGATGCATGGCTGGGAACCATCGCTCATCCATTCTGGGCGGAACACCGTAGCTGCCGTGCTGTGATGGACAAACACCAGACGACCGTCGTCCATCAGGCAGGCGGCACGCTCCATCATGGAAACAGGCGGTATACCGTCATCCTCACCATAATTGACCACAGTTGGTGTAATCCTCGAAATGCCGCACGCCGTACCTGTCCAGATGTTTCCTTGGGCATCCATCACCAGACTTCGGATGCAGTTATTGGCAAGGCCGGTGACACGCTCACAATCTATTTCAATTTGCGAATTGTGAATTATGAATTGTGAATTATGAATTAGAAACAGTCCGTTCTGCGTTCCTATCCACAAGTTTCCCTTTGCATCAAGCAACATACAGTTATACTTGTCGGAGTATTCCCCAATGGATTCTGCAGGTTTGAAAGCAGCCAGCGTGTCGGCTTTGGTGTTAAGCATACAGGCACCGTTTTGGGTATAGAGTATCACCCACTGCCTGGATAGAGCACAGGCTCCCACGATGTTACGATAGCCGTTCAACTGGGGAAGTCGGACATTTAGTGTGTCGAAACGGTTTGTTTCAGGGAGAAAGTAACCAATTTTATTGAGGCCGCGTCTCTGCAACAACCGTCCGTCAGCAAGTCTGACATTCAGTTCTGAGAATCCTCGGGCTTTTCCTATCAGTGGGTCGTTTTCAAGTATTTCTGGCATCTGCCGTTGAGGTGGGGTGTAGGCAATGCCGTTTCCCAGCGTTCCCGTCCACGTACCGCCTTGCCAGTCGGTGACTGTTTCAGGCGATGGCGTAAATTTTCCAAGCGAGCGCAACCGTTCTTCGATGTCATAGCGGAACGAGCGAGTGCGCATATCAAAGAGATATATACGATAGAAGTCGTGCAGCCACAGCAGCGAATCACCTTGCCATTGGTGCCCGTACCCCAAGGAGTCGGCATAGTGTTTCAGCATATATGTCTGCCGCCAGTCGCATGGCACTAGTAAGAAGCCTGCACCGTTGCTGATACAGAAAGCCCCCTCGCAGTTAACCAGCATCTGGTGGTTGGGTAGGGGGATAATTTGCCGCACCTCGCCCGTGGGCAGTCCGTCCTGAACGCCCCACTGCCGTGTCTGTGCGCTCACGCCCATCCAGCAAAACATCACGCTTATTGTCAGCAGTATCTTTATTTTCATACCCATAACATTCTTTCGATGGTGCAAAAATAATGATTTTTGTCGGGATAACTGCCTGAAACGTTCATAAAGTATGTCTGGAATGTACAAATTCGCCGTTTGTACGCCCGAAACAGCGGAATTAGAACGAAAGAGACATGTGTGTACGCGGTGAAATGAGTAATTTTGCAGCAGGAAACAAAAAACACGTATATGGTATGAAGAGAATCAAGGCAATCGTTGGGCTTCTCCTGCTGGTGGCGGGACAAGCCGTGGCACAGGAAGAGCATCTGGTGATGCACTTCGACTTTGAGAATGTGGATGGCAAGAACGTGACCGACCCTGTGTCGGGCATTACCGCCAAAGTGATGAATCAGGCCTCGGTAGTGGAGATGGGCAGTCGCAGGGTGCTCGACTTAGGCAACGGCACCGGCTATCTCGACATGACGAGGGGCGCGGGCGAGGTGGTGAGGAACTTGTCCAACTTCACCGTCTCAGTGTATTACCGCGTGGACAGCAAAGCATCGCTCTCGGGTGCGGGCTATTTCCTGTGGTGCTTTTCGCAGTCGGCAGCCAACACACAGACCAGTGCGCCCTATACTGCATATCGCCTGAATGCACAGCGCATTGCCACCTCGACGAACGGTTGGGGTAATGAGGTGGGTATGGAAGTAGGCAGCGAGAGTGCGAAAGGCCATTGGATGCACATGCTCTATCGTCAGAGCGGGCAGAAGGGCGAACTGTTTCTCGACGGTAAGCGCGTTGCGCAGGCCACGAACATGCCCGTGCTGAAGAATGCACTCACCGCCGTACCCGCCTACAACTGGATAGGCCGTGCCCCGTTCTCCAGCGACAGCTACCTGAAGCAGACACTCGTCAGCGACTTCCGGCTTTATGACATGGCTCTCAGCGATGCAGAGGTTGCTTCGTTGGCTGCTGTGACGGAGCAGTTGGAAGAAGATTATAAATATGGTATGCCTGGCGACTTCTCCACCCTGCAAGCTGCAGTCAGCGAGGCTAAGACATTCATTGCTGGGGCTGCTTCTGACTATGCGCCTAATGCTATTGCTGAGTTGCAGGACGAAGTCGCCGTGGCAGAATATGAGATAGCATCGGCACGTGCCTCGCAGACACTCATCGACGAGTATGTCAGCACGCTGAAATCGCTGCTCTCCGCAGCCAAAGCCACCAAGAACTATGCGCCCAAGCAGGTTTTCTCCGTGACCGACGACCATGGTTTCGTACACCCCGGCGGCATCGTCTCGCAGGCTGACATCGACCGCGCGAAGCAGTTGCTGGCCTCCGGCGACACGCGCATCAAGCAGGCGTGGAATATCCTCTGTGCAAATGAATACTCAAACGCCAACATTGCCACATGGCCTACGGAGACCGTGATACGCGGCGGTTCATCGGGTCAGAACTACATGAACTGTGCCCGTGGTGCTGCGATGGCCTTCCAGAACGCCTTGCGCTGGAAGATTGGCGGCACTCGGGCGAATGCCGACGCGGCCGTGCGCATACTGATGCAGTGGGCCCGCCAGTGCAAGGGACTTGGCGGCGACACCAACATTTCCCTCGCCGCAGGAATCTATGGCCATGAGTTTGCCAACGCAGCTGAGCTGATGCGCGACTACGACGGTTGGAGCCGCGAGGATTTTGAGGAGTTCAAGCAATGGATTATCCGTGTTTTTTACAATCCCGCTATCGATTTTCTCCGTCGCCGTCATGACACATGGCTCAACGCACGAAATGCGTCACTCGGCGAGCGGCCAGGTCATTACTGGTCCAATTGGGGCCTGTGCAACGCGCTGTGCGTGATGTCCATCGGTATCCTCTGCGATGACGTTCATATGTATAATCAGGGTGTTTCGTTCTATAAATACGACCATGTGGGCACATACAAAGACCGCTCCACCGAGAGCGTCATCCTCAATGACGGTTGTGATGAATTCATAGGCAATCTAGTGCCAGTAGTTCACAAGGACAGCCGCGGGCCTCTCGGCTTTCTCGGACAAATGCAGGAGAGCGGCCGTGACCAGGGACATGCCCTTATGGCTCTCGGCCTCGCACTTGACATCTGCACCGTAGGCTTCAATCAGGGTGACGACCTTTTTGCCTATATGAATGACCGCATCGCTGCCGGAACGGAGTTTGTGGCGGCCATGAATTTCGGCGGCGTGGATGCCGCAGCACTGCCGTGGACAAACTATAATTATGCTGACTGCCGCGGTCGCATGGGCGCAGGCTGGCTCATGGAAGGGCCCAACACTGGAGGCGCAGGCGAATACCGGCCGTACTGGGATCGTGCCATTGGTTACTACGAGGGACTGCGCGGTGTAAAACTGCAGTATGCCGAACAGGCCAGTGCAAAGATATGTCCTGACGGCGGCGGTGGCAACTACAGTCAGAACAGCGGTGGTTTCGACCATCTTGGCTTCTCTACGCTAACCAGTTGGCGCCCGGCCATTGACGCTTCGGAAGGCATCACGCCCCTGAGCGGAGATATATTATATAATGGTGTGACCTATGAGAACCAGACCAATCTTGGCGGTCTGAAATACAATTATGAGAGGTGTCCGTCAAAGGGCATTCCTGCTGATGGCAGCGACATCACGCTTATGCCACAGTTGCCGGAAGGGGCAGAGGACAGCGGTCAATGGCAGTGGAGCACAGGCGAGACCACACGGCAGATTACTGTCAAGGCTGACCGCAGCTACATCTATCGCGTCAGCTACACGGCACAGAACGGAGCCGTGAGCCACCAGTCGTTTGCCATTGCCGTCAGCGGTGATGCTGCCCCTGACGTTATGACCGAGGAGATTACCGTCGATGGCGTGATAGAGCAGATAACCGAGAAGACCGTGCTGCAAGGCACCGACGTCATTCTCTATGCTGGTCCTACTACGGGTTGGACTGACGACTACCTGTGGGACAACGGCCAAAAGTCAAGCGTTGTCACCATCCCTGCCATCATGCAGTCGCGTGAATATCTGTGTCAGTATGCCAACCAAAGCGGAGCCGTCAGCGAGAGCCGTTTCCGCCTAAACGTTGTGCCGGCACTGCAGACCATCAACGGAGCTGAAGCCACCGAAGCCCGCGTGCTGTCAGGCAGCGATTGCCAACTCTGTCTCATCATCCCTGATTACAACAACCCCGATGACATCGTATGGCACGACGGTACTCACGGAGCGATTTTCGACATCACAGACGTCCGCGAAACCACTACCGTACAGGCCACATTCCGTGACGTGACCTACACTTTTACCATCATTGTAAGCACATCTGACTTCACCTACTATTCGCTCATGACAAGTGAGCGCGGCTACCGTCTGGTAAGTTCCGTAGAGGAATTGCAGCAGCTTTCTGATGACAACTATTTCGTATTAGCCTCCGACGAGGCAGACCTGCTCATCGGTTTGGATAAGGGTATGCAGAACGGCAACCAGGCTCTCTTCTACCAGACTACTGCCGACCCAATCGGTGACCTCTCGAAGCTCTTCACCATCGAGACCTACGGCGATGCCTTCTGCCTGCGCAACGTAGATTATGACGGACTGCTCCTCCAGACCGAGGCTGACAAACCTTGGAATCTACGCACCCACGATCAACCCTACGCCTGTGGGTGGACGCGTCTCCTCATGGCCTACGCTGACGGTTCCTGGACCATCGAGAATGGAAAGTATCCCGGCAACTGGCTTGGCCTATGGACACCTGCCAACGGCTACCGCAACGGCGAGGAAATTGCACTCAACAAAACTGGAGATGACATCGCACACATGCAAATTTTTGCCATAAACAAAAACCGGTTCCATCAGGAATACGTTTCATTCAAGGAACTGCCGCAAGACATCACTCCCCTGCTCGTCAACCCATCATTCGCCAATGCCAATGGCTACGGCTGGACTATGACCGGCACTTGGGGCAACCAGCGCTTCAATGGTGCTGTGGAGGTATGGCACTCCGTCAACTTTGACTTCTCGCAAACCATTACTGGCCTGCCCGACGGCGAGTACATCGTCACCTGCCAGTTGGTAAACGGCGAAGGGGGTAATACCGGTTACCTATATGCCACAAGCGGCAGTGAGACTTCGAAGGCCACGGTGAAACAGAGTTGTGCCGGCAGTGACTTCGACACTCAGCGCGACAAGATGGCTGCCAATGCCAACTATGCCCGCCTATCAGTCACTGTAAATGTTACAGGAGGCACACTCACCATTGGTATCAAAGACCCGTCAAGCGGCACCAACTGGCTCGTTTGGGACAACTTTACTCTGACTTGCAACAGCTCTTCCACTGTAGGCATTAGCAAAGTCATAAACCGTCAGTCTGCAAACCGTCAATATTTTGACCTTCAGGGTCGCCTCATCAAAGGTACTCCCAAGCATGGTATCTACATCATTGACGGAAAGAAGGTATTCATTAAATGAACTGGCACATCGTTACATGACACGAAAGATTCTTTTTGTAGTGATGATACTGTGGGCAGTCAGCAGCAGCGCACAGACAGATTACAAAATGGCTGGTCCCTACGAGGTGGTAGCACGTGACGGCGAGCATCGTGCTTCGAAGGGAGGCAGCGAGCGCGACATGTGGACGGCACTCGATTTCGCCACGAAGGGTGAGACTGCAAAGGCAATGACCATAATCAATGCATATGCGAAGACCTTGCAGCGATTCGACGGCCACGATGCACCGCTCTGCACCATCCAGGCCTATTGGCTAGTGCAGGCAATGATAGTTGCAAAGGATTATCAGACTCCAGAATGGTCCGCAATGATTCGTCGTGCCATCCTTCCCACTATCGACAAGTTCGAGGCCGACTGCCCATACGCCAATGGCAACTGGGGGGCTATTGTAAACCGTTGCAGGATGGCCTGCGCCATTTTCCTTGAGGACAGCGTGCTCTATCAGGCCAGCATAGAGTATTTTCTTCATGCCAACGACAACGGGACGCTGCCCCGATACGTCAGCGAGACAGGGCAATGCCAGGAGACAGGGCGTGATCAAGCGCATGCACAATTGGGATTGGGTACGCTATGCGACATTTGCGATATGGCGTGGAATCAAGGTGACGACCTTTGGGGCGCACTCGACAACCGACTGATGAAAGGGCTAGAGTATAGTGCCCGATATAATCTGGGTTACGATATACCATTTGAGACGTGGCAGGATTGTACAGGACTTTATTGCGACTGGACGGAGCCCGGTTCTATGGGGCGCGGTTGCATCCGCTGTATCTATGATGCGGCCTACGAGCACTATACGACGGTGAAAGGTCTGAAAATGCCTTATACTAAGAAACTCCTCGACCTACAACGGAAGGCAGAGCGGCGAGGAGAGATTATTCATAACATGGAGGCTGACCAGTTTGTTGTGAAAGGAGTAAAAGAGGGAACGCGGCTACATCAAGTCTTTAATTATCCTGCCCCTAAAGGTGCTCCACTGAAGCACGATTATGATGTGTTTGTACAGCCGCGAGGCAGTCAGGAATGGACGAGGGTGGATACGTATATGGCGAAAGTAAACGCATCCGTTGGAGACAACAGACACAGGGTCTCAGAAATCTCCTACTGCGTGTTTGACTTTACGGGCGACGTGTTCGTGCGGGTTATCTCAAAAAATCGCAAGTTCAAGGCAGCGAGTATAAGACCTGACTATCGTGGTACAATCGCCAATGTGCAAAACGACTCAACCGTGCAGTTTCTCTTGTTTCAACCGGAGAACGTGAGCGTAGAACTGGACGGTGACATCACCAATAATTTACTAGTTTTTACTTCCAAACCTTCTGTCAGCAAAGAAGAGGCAGAGAAGCAGGCAAAGGCGCAAGGGCGTAAGTTCCAGTATTACGGCCCAGGCTTTTATGATAAGGAAGATACAATCTTTGTGGCTTCCAACACCACGTTATATCTCGACGGCGGCGCATATCTGACCGCCACCTTTGCTATCAACGACGCTCACGACGTGAGCATCCTAGGGCGCGGTATCGCTCGACCAGAACGGGGCTACGAGGGCGCTCATGTCTATCGCTCGAAGAATGTGCTTATCGACGGTCTTGTGCTCAACACCTGCCCCATTGGCGAGTCGCAGAATGTCACCCTCCACGATGTCCGCAGTATCTCGCATCCTTCGTGGGGTGATGGACTGAATGTCTTTGGCGGCTCCAGCGACATTCTCTTCGACCGCGTCTTCTGCCGCAACTCCGATGACTGCACCACAGCCTATGCCACACGCAAGGGATTCAAGGGTTCGACGCACAATATCACCATGCGCAACTCCACACTCTGGGCCGACGTGGCGCACCCTATCTTCATCGGCATCCATGGAAATGCAGAGCGTGGTGACACCATCGAGAACCTGCGCTACGAGAACATCGACATTCTTGGACAGGCAGAGCCACAGGTGGACTATCAGGGCTGTCTGGCCATCAACTGCGGCGATAACAACCTTGTCCGCAACGTTGTCTTTGACAATATCCGCATCGAGCAGATTGAACAGGGAAGTATCGCGCAGGTGAAAGTGGGCTATAATCAGAAATATTGTGCTGCTCCAGGCCGTGGCGTGGAAAATGTTACCTTCAGGAATGTCCGATATAAAGGCATACCACCCAGCCTTTCCATCATCAACGGCTACAATGATGAGCGCAAGGTAAAAGGCATCACCTTCGAAGGTATCAAGATCAACGGTTGGCTGCTGCACGACAAGATGGAGGGCAAGCCAGCGTGGTACACTACCGCTGACTACATTCCCATGTACGTGGGTAACCATGTGGATAACGTGGTATTCAACAAGGACAGCCGCTACCGTAGGTAAGAAAAGTTTCCTAACATTTAATGTTGCTCTTAACCTTCGTGGCTGGGTACGCGTGGAATATGACTTTAAGACCATTGATTTCTGCGAGCACGAGTTCGCCATCGTCTATCCGAACCACGTGTTGAATACAGAGTGAAGCAACTTTATATTTCCCAATAAACTCATTCTTCTTTTTTCTGAAGCCATTACCTCTTCGCCTACTTTACCAGTGACGAAACGACAGAGTAACAAGTTTACTATGTCATCTCGCACAACGGACTGGACTTCTCGCCTTTGAACGGCGGACGGCCTGTAGTCGTTGCAGATACTATCAGCGTGAGTGGTGAAAATAATATGAATTTATGGGATGTCCGGTGTCTGTGAGGACTGAGTATGGCTGATGCGATATTCCATTGGTGTGCAGCCAAAGTGTTTCTTGAAGTACTTGCCGAAGAAGGAGGTGTTCTCAAAGCCCA
>JAEEGG010029797.1_pt1 | contig 10175 bp, 6 predicted proteins | sample 9134161 | NCBI WGS metagenome assembly JAEEGG01 (sample SAMN16246543, study PRJNA631951) | gut metagenome | biome: gut microbiome; feature: rumen; material: CR-attached | host: Bos | place: Iran: Karaj | collected 2018-10 | reverse complement strand
AGGTCGCGGGCGGTCTTGCCCACCTTGCCGTCGGCCTCGACCGGATAGGCGGCGAGGAGGGCGTCGGCATAATCCTCATAGCGGGCGCGCACCTGGTCTTCGTGGCTGCCGCCGCCAAAGGAGAAGCCGAAGCTCAGGCCTTCGTCGGAGTTATAGCCGATAAGGACATCGACATCATTGTATTTCCCGGCCTCGTACAGTTTGTACTGGTCGTCCGGAATCACATAGCCGTCCGTGACGGGCCAGCCGCCGGAACCGCCGAAGCCGCCCATGACGGCCTTGACATCCGCCGCACGCAGCTGCTCCAACGTATAATCCTCGCCGAAAGCGCCTTTGGCCCAAGCCGCGTTGGCTTGCTCGGCGACGGCGAGGGTCTGCATGTTTTCACCGGGATAAGACTGCGGATTGGTGGGACCGAAGGAGCCACCGCTCTGGGAGATGGCACCGCGGAAGAGGCCCTTTGCCAGGGGAGAAGCGCAGAGCATGCTCACGGAGATGCCGCCGGCAGATTCGCCGAAAATGGTCACCTTGTCCGGATCGCCGCCGAACTTCGCGATGTTGTCCTTCACCCACTGCAGTCCGGCAATCTGGTCCAGCAGGCCGTAGTTGCCGCTCACACCGTTCGGATTCTCGGCCGAGAGTTCCGGCAGGGACAGGAAGCCCAGCTTGCCTACGCGGTAAGCGACGCTGACGAGAATCACTCCCTTGCGGGCCAGTAAAGCTCCGTCATAGTAGGAAGTGGCACCGCCGGCGAAACCGCCGCCGTAGATCCAGACCATCACCGGGAGCTTATCCTTCGGGCTCTTGGCGGGTGTCCATACGTTCAGGTACAGGCAGTCCTCGCTGCAGCCTTCGCCGTTTCCCTGCATCGGGTTGGGAGCGAATTCCTTGCATTCCAGGACTCCTTTCCAAGCCACGACGGGCTGCGGTGCCTTCCAGCGCAGTTCGCCCACCGGCGGTGCGGCGAAGGGAATGCCTTTGTAAACAGTCATGTCTTCCAGGACCGTACCCTGGATGGTTCCGCCGGTCACTTTCACCCGGCCGGGTTCGGAAGCGCAGGCCCAGAGGGCGAGCGCCGCCGTCATGATGATTAAAACCTTTTTCATAGTCTATTTGAACAACATTTGAACGAATTCGTGAAGGGACTTGCGCCAGGGCTGCCACTCATGACCGCCGGGCCAGGCTGTGAAATGGACCTTCGTTTCCATCGGCATCGTTGACGAACGAGACGAACGACCGGAAAAGTCCCTCGTGGCGCATGCCGAGCTTTTCGCAGAGATGCCGGCTGCACGCATTGTAATCGTCCACATAGGAATAAATCCGGCGCGCGCCCTTCCGCGTGAAAAGATAGTCGAAGAGGGCATACGTCGCCTCGTATGCGTAGCCGCTACCCTGATGCGCGGCGTTCAGGATCAGGCTCGGGGTGAACGTGTCCTGGAACGCCGGAGGCGTCTCCCGCGAACGCAGCATCGGCGGCAAGTAGTCCGACGGCTCGGCGTCGATCTCTCCGATGACCCTGCCGGTCTCCTTCAGCACGATTGCGAAACAGTATTCGGGATCTTCGCCGCGTTTCACCACCTCCGCCCGCGCTTCCTCGAGCGAGTCGATCTTCAGTCCTGTGAAGCAGTGCGGCAGAGGGCCGCTCAGGTATTCCAGCACATCCGCGGCGTCGCTTTCGCGGAACGGCCGGAGAAGAAGACGTTTCGTTTCGATCTCGCTCATGGCGGCCTCATCTGACCGGATGGTCGAAATACGTGTCCGGGTACGGTTCGTTTTCGAGCGTGAAATGCCACCACTCCGTATCAACAGGTTTGAATCCGTGTTTCAGCATGACCGAACGGAGCAGCATGCGGTTGCGGAACTGGAACTCGTTGATTTTTCGTTCGGCGGGCGTGTCGGCGGGGAATTTACCAGTGAATTGCTGCGTCTCGGGGTTTCCGCCCCAGTCGGGATGGCTTTCCGGTCCGAACCAGTCAAACGTTCCGCCCATGTCGACTTCCTTTTCCGTGTTCATATCGAACAGCGTGAGGTCCACGGTGCTGCCGCGGCTGTGGCCGGATTTCGCGGCGATGTATCCCTGCGGGAACAGCACGGTCTTGTCGAGGTCGGGGTAGAAATACTGTTTCATCCGCGTGTCGCCGGCTTTCTTCGACCACTCCACGAAGTGATCGACGGCCCGCTGCGGGCGGTAGGTGTCGTATATCTTCAGGCGGTAACCCTGCGGGATCAGCTCGTCGCTCACCGCCTTCAATGCTTCGGCCGCCTCGACCGTGAGCATGGGCGCGGGGCGTTCGTAGCCGCGGATGCGGTCGCCGACGAAATTGTAGGTGGAGTAGTAGCGGACCTCCAGGATCGCGTCCGGCACGGCTTCCGCCACATACACGAACCCCTGCGGCGGCAAATCATCAGTGCAGGCAGTCCGGCAGGCCGTCGCGGCGAGCAAGGCGGTCGACGCGGCGATGATGCACAGGCAGTGCTTCGCGGCGGCGAACACCCTGCGCGCCGCAATCGAATTCAGAAGTCTTTTCATGCGAAAACCTTTTGTTGTTCCATGGTCATCGCCTCAAACACGTCATTCCACTTCCCGCAGATGCAGACGCAGGATGCGGAGCAGTTCCTGCATGGCGCCGGGGCTGCGGTGGATGCTGTGTCCGGAATGGACGATCACTTCGCTTTCGGCGTTGTCGAGATGGCTGCTGGAGTACGGCACCACGCCGTCGGTGCCGCCGGGATGATCGGCCTGTTCATTATCGCCGATGATCGAATGGAAGACGAGCCCTTCCTTCATGGGGGATTCCGAGAGCGCCCGGATGAAGAGGGAGTCAGGATCCAGATCATGGAGTCCGGTGATGGAATGGTCGTCTCCGGTCTCCTTCCTGGCTTTGCGCAGTTTTTCGATCTCTTCGGTGTTTTTGTTGAGCTTCTGGAACACCCGGCCGAAGATCGGCATCTTTTCCCGCAGGGCTTTCGGGAGGTTGACGAGCTTCGATCCGTATCGAGTGAGCGACCACTGCGCCATCTCGGACCCCCTGTGCGGCACGGCCATGAAAACAACGCGGTTGACGAACGGCAGCGCCGGGATAACGGCGTACTCCTCGACCACGGCAAGTTCTTCCTCCGTAAGTTCGGAGGTGATCTCGTCCCATGTGCGGTGCGTGACCTGTTCGACGATGAAGTGCGGATCTCTCTGCAGGAGCGTGCGGGAGACCAGGCCGCCCATGCTGTGGCCGATCAGGACCATCTTGTCGAAGTTCTCGCGCGCTTCCGGCGTAGTGCCGAGTTCCTCCCTCGCCGCAAGCAGCACTTTGCGCAGATTGCCGGCGGTCGCCATGACCGGCACGCCGCTGGAAAATGAGTAAAACCAGAACTGGTAGCGATTCCGGATGACCGGGTCATTTTTCAGCGCGTTGATCATCTGGACCCAGGTGTCGGGACTGGACATCAGCCCGTGGATGAAGACCACGGGGATCTTGCCCGGCTGGTACGGTTCGATCAGAAACAGCCCGGAGTGGTCATCCTGATCATCGGACTTGACCATGACGGAAATCAGATTGCGGTTGGGCAGGCTGTTCAGAAAGCAGGCGAGCGGGGTGGAGAAGTCCAGCGCCAGCGGCCAGTTCCCGGCCGCCAGAAACTCAAGCTCCTTGGGGGCCGTTTCCTCCAGCGATGTGTCCAGATAGTGCATCGTTACTTCCATGACATGCGAGTCGGACTCCCGGAGCCCCACGATCAGCGTCACCGGGATCGTGAGACCGCGCGGGCTTTTCAGCACATGGTAGTTTTCCTGCTGCGTCACCTGTCCGACCAGCGGGATCCCGACGCCCGGCTGCCGGTTCTTCTGCATCAGAGCATTGACGGTGTAGTCGGAACAGAGGGTAAAATCTTCGACCGTGTCGTCGGGGACGGAAAGATGATAATGGGGCGCCTGGAAGAAGTAACGCCTGTCCTCCATGTCCAGCAGGCTGAAGGAATTGTTCGCAAGCAGTTTGTGCGACTTCAGGAAGCTGAATACTCCCCGGCAGGCATCGTTGTATATCTGCATCATCCGAAAGTCGGAAAAGTCATAGCTCGAGGCATTGCCACGCATCTGCGTCCGCGCCATGGCCGCGCGCCTGACGTAGTAGAGTGCGGACAGATGGGCGCGAACGGCAAATTCCTCATCGCCCGACTCCAAGGCGAGCCAGCGGCAGTAATCGGCGGCGATCCGCAGGAATTTCGGATCTTCGGAGATATCGTAATAGACATTGAGTTTGTGCAGCGTCACCTCCGGATTCTCTTTGAGGTCATCCTGCTCCATATTGCCCCGCAGGAAGTTCTCGGACTCGAAGGAAAGCCCTTCGCGGGAGAAGGCTTCATCCTGATAATAGCTCTCCTTCTCCGCTGCCGACGCGGGCGAAATCGTCACCTCGCGGCTCTCGATGAACGAGCATGAAGTCAGCAGCAGCCAAGCCGACGCCATAACGGCCAGTTGCACGATCAAGCCCATGCGGAACCAACCGGGAAAACGGCTCCGTCCGAAGTTTTGTTTCATGAATTCATCTCCTCAGGTTTTGTTTATTTGACTCGTAACAGACAGATTCAGTGTTCGCGGAGCCAGCCGGCCTCCGATTCGCCGGCGTAGTGAGCAGGCGGCGCGTCCTTGCCGCGGCAAAGCCCCGGCACGAGCGAACGCGCCCGGATCGAGCCGAAGCTTTCCCCTTCGCGGTGAACGATCAGGTCTTTCTCGAAAAGCATCTTCGCCGCCATTCCGTTCAGCATCAGGCGGATGTCGTCGCTGTCCAGATGCTGGTCAGCGGTCGGCAGCATCGGCAGCAATCCTGTCGTGCAGTTGCGGTAGAGGCTGTTGTAGAACTGCGGGTTCCGCTGAAGCTCCGCCGCCCGTTCAAAAAGCGAAAGGACCGTGTCGCGCATGGTCTGCCGATCCATGTCCAGGCGGTAGACATAGAGCGTTTCCCCGCGGTGGTCGACGCGCAGTCCGTAGAGGTCTTCCGGCGTGCCGGCGAGCATTGCCAGTCCGTAGCGGCGGTAGAGCCCGTCGATGCCGTTCTGTTTGGCGCCCTCGGGCAGGCGCGTCTCCAGCGAGATCACGACCGTCGTGCCGTCAGCGAAGTTCAGTCCAAGCATGGAATGCGCGATCTCCTCCATGTTGTCCCAATGCGAAAACACCGCATCGATGGAAGAGATCTGCTCCGGGTCGACGGTTACGGTGTGGTACTGAACATCGTAATCCGTCACAGACCGGTAGACGAAATCCCGCACATTGAGAAGCACGTATCTGCCGTCGTCGAGCCTGTTCACTTCCAGCGTATACCACCACGGTTTCTGCCAGATCGTATGCTGGAAACGTTCTTTCGGGTTGATGAGGCAGAACACCGCGGTCAGCAGGACTTCGATCAGCAAAGTCCCAAGCAGCGCCCATCGGGAAAACAGGCTCGCGATCAGTGAAGCCAGCAGCAGGACGACGCCGCACCACGAAACGAAAACGGGAATATCGAATGCGTGGAACAATGCTCCGATGCACCACGGCACGCCAAGCGCCAGCACCACAAACGATAACCAGAAAAGCGTCTTCAGAGACCGGATGCCCAGAGCGCGCAGGAATCGCATCAGAATCTTTTTCACGGATGTTCGCATTTGACTGTTTTTGAACGTTTTGAACATAAGGAGGAATTCTCGTCAGGATTATAGTTTTTTATTAATGTATACCGCGCCATATAAAATACAAGCCGAAATCGCCCGGACAACTGTGTTTTTTTCGGTTTTCCTGCCTGTGTACCGCATGAAGTCCGGGGCATTCGGTTTTGACGATGCCCAAAACGCTTTGAATGAACTGCCGTTATTTGCGTCATTTGTTTCAGGAATGACGGGACTTCTTCTTGATTTTATCTTTTTCCTGTGATATATTTGGGGATCGAAGCGGATCGTTTTTTTCGAATTGAGGGGGCTTTTCCATGCCGCATGTCCTGACAAACTATTTTGAGCGCGGATTCCGGTTTCACAAGCTCGAATCTGTTCCCGCCGCAGGCAAAAAACAGGAGACGAATGCCGTATTCCTCGTTCACGGCTGGGGCGTGCGGGCTGTCGCGATGGCGCGTCTGGCGTCCGCTCTGGCGGACGAAGGGTTCACGGTCTACAACTACGACTACCCCACCTCGAAACGGAACATCCGGGAACATTCTGAAATCTTCCTCACGCTGTACCGCCGTCTCCTGCGCACGGAAAAGCCCGCGCATGTGTGCTTCGTCACGCACAGCATGGGCGGCATCCTGCTCCGTGCCGCGCTCGCGCGGATGAACGATGCCGAATGCCGCCGCATCGAAGCCGTCGTCATGCTCGGCCCGCCGAACCGGGGGTCCCTTCTCGCGTATTTCGGGGACAGCAGGGCGGTCCGCGGCATCAACGCCTCGCTCGCGGACATGACACCGTCGCCGGATTCCTACGTTCGGAACATCCCGCCTCCGCCGTTTCTGCCTCCGGTCGGAATCGTCGCGGGCAAATACGACGGCAAGGTGGCATTGAGCAGCACGCTTCTGCCGGATGGTCAGCCGTGCGAACGGATCGTGGTGCCGTGCACGCATCCCGACCTGCGCGATCCGAAGTACACGCTCGACCCGATCCTCCGGTTCTTCCGCTCGAAGTCGTTCTCCGCCTGATGCGATCGCGATGCCGGACGCAGAAAAAACTTCGGCATTCTTTTCCGTTTTTGCTTGAAAATTTAGAAATTCAAGCATATATTATTCAAAAATGAAGAGATGCCCTTCTCAACAACCCCCAACAACGGCGGTTCTCTCCGCCGCATAAGGATCATCAGCATGAACTTCCGCTCCTGTTCCTCCCTCATCGTCGCCGCGCTGATCGCGCTGCCCGCCGTCTTTGCCCGGGCACAAAACCAGCAGACCCGGCAAGCTCAAACTCAACCTCAACCCCGTCAGGGCCAGACCCGGCAGATGCCCCAGGTGCAAGGTCAGCAGCCCCGTCAGGGCCAGACCCGGCAGCAACCCCGGCAGGGCCAGTCTCAACAGCAGCCGGCGCAGAAGCTCGACCCGGAAAAGCTGCTCCTGAACAACATGCAGTATTTCGAGCGTCCGGGCGTGAATGTGCTGGTGTTCAGCAACGCGTTCACGGGCGGGTTCAACGACGAGAAGAATTCCGGCATCGAGATCATCCATCACGGCGTGAGGACCGTTCAGGGCGGCGCGGTGAGGCTTTCCAAGACCCCGGAGCAGTGGGACCTGGTCCCGGCTTCTCCCACGCGCAGGGTGAACCCGGAGAACAACTCCATCGAGGTCGGGATGCGCTACAACGATTACAACTTCAACTCGCGCGTGGTGGTCACAGGCAAGGGAAAGGCCGTGGAGATCGACGTCTATCTGGACGAGCCGCTGCCCGCGTTTCTGGAGGGCAAGGCGGGGTTCAACCTGGAGTTCCTGCCGTCCCAGTACTGGGGCAAGACCTACCTCATGGACGGCCGCCCGAACAGATTCCCCCGTTACGCCGTCAGCAGGACCCAGGCACTGCCGAACGAGGAGAAACCCCGGCAGTTCAAGGGATTCCGCACCTACGACGACCGCGGCACCGGCGAGTTCGTGGACCCGCTGCCGCTTGAAAAGGGACATTCCATCATCATCGCGCCCGACGAGCCGGAACGCATGATCAAAATCACATCGACGGATTCCACGCTGGAGCTGTACGACGGCCGCATCCTGGCGCAGAACGGCTGGTTCGTATTGCGCAGCACGCTGCCCGCGAAGAAGACCGGCAAGGTGATCACCTGGATCGTCGAGCCCAACGCCGTTCCCGGCTGGATCCGGGAGCCGAACATCGGGTTCTCCCAGGTTGGATACGTCCCCTCGCAGCCCAAGATCGCCGTGATCGAGATCGACAAGAACGACAAGCCGATCGCGAACGCGGCGATCTACAGGATCACCGACGACGGCGGCGAAAAGCTGGCATACCAGGGCAAAACCGACGTATGGGGCGCTTATTATAAATACAACTATGTGAAGTTCGACTTCAGCCAGGTGAAAACGCCCGGCATTTACTTCATCCGCTACGGCAAATACAGGTCCGGCAACTTCATCATCGACGATTCCGTCTACAACTGGATGACGGACGCCACCAGCGACGTGTGGATCCCCATTCACATGAACCACATGACCGTCAACGAGGCGTACCGCATCTGGCACGGCGAACCCTTCAAGGAAGGCTATCTGCAGGCCCCGCCGAGCGATCACTTCGACATGCACTCCCAGGGACGGGTCACCGCCGTGAAGCCCGACGGCACCCACTACGAGCCCTACGAACTCATCCCGGGACTGAACGTCGGCGGCTACTTCGACGCGGGCGACTTCGACATCGAGACCGGCGCGAACATCGGCGTGGTCCGCAGTCTGGTGGAAGCGTGGGAACTCTTCCATAACAAGCGCGACGAGACGTTCGTGAGCGAGGAGCAGCGTTATGTGGACCTGCACCGTCCGGACGGCAAGCCCGACCTGCTGCAGTACATCGAACACGGCGTACTGAACCTGGTTGCGCAGGCCGAGCAGCTCGGGCAGATGTCGAGGACCCTTTCCAACTCGGTCCTGGACAACTACCATCATCTGGGCGACGCCGCCGCCATCACCGACGGCCTGCACTACGACCCGAGCCTGCCCAAATACGTGAAGTCGGAAGACGGCAAGCGCAGCGGCACCCCCGACGACATGTGGGCGTTCGCCGGCGGCAACACCGGGCCCAACCCCAATGCGGCCGCCATGTTCGCCGCCGCCGCACGCGTTCTGAAGGGCTACAACGATGAACTCGCCGAACGCTGCATGAAGCAGGCCAGGCGCTTTTCGGGAGAATCCGACAATTCGGCGTTGGCGGGCGGCGCGAACGGCAACCGCCGCGGCGGTTTCGGCGGCAACAACATGGGCCTCAACTTCCAGCTGTACCGCACGACCGGCGACAAATCCTATCTGGAGCGGTTCGAGCAGCAGATCTGGCAGGACCTGAGCCGCAACGTGAACGGCGGCATCAGGACCGCGCTCGACGCCGTCCCCTATATGGACGCCGAATACAAGCAGAAGCTCGCGCCCTACGTGGCGCAGTACAAGGCGTACATGGACCGTTTCGACACGCTCAACCCGTACGGCGTGCCCATCGGCGAAGGCAACTGGGCGGGCAGCGGCTCCGTGGTCAGCTTCGGCGCAACGGCCTGCCTTGCCAACCTCTACTTCCCCGACATCATCGACAAGAGCTACGCCTACAAGGCCGCCGCGTTCATGTTCGGCTGCCATCCGTACCACAACTACTCGCTGGTGGCCGCCGTCGGCGCGGCGCGTCCCAAGGAGGTCTTCTACGGCAACAACCGCGCCGACTTCTCGTTCATCCCGGGCAACGTGGCGCCCGGTCTGCTGTTCCGCAGGCCCGATCACTTCGAGAACTTCGACGACTGGCCGTTCCTGTGGGGACAGAACGAAGGCACGATCGCGGGCAACTGCAGTTACCTGATCTTCGGAGAAGCCTTCAAGAGCATGGTGAAGTCGAAAAAATGAAATTCAGCTGAAATCGAACTGAAATCCAGGCCCCGGATCCCGTGTGAGGTCCGGGGCTTTTTTTCGGAGACTTTTGAACGGAGGAAAGCATCCGCCGCCGTTCGTGGGAAGTCTTCTGAGGCGGAGCGGAAGCAACGTTATTTAACATCCAGTGGACCGATTATCCGAAAAAAATACGAAAACCAGTCGTTTTTGATATTGATTTTTCCCTGTTTCAGAAGTATGTTTTCTTGGAAATGAAGAAATCATGACAACATAACCTCAACACACCCACATTTTCAACCTCCCGAGAACCAACTTATAGGAGAAAAAACATGAAACAGAAACTGAACAAGAAACTGGCTTCCGGTACCGTCATCGCCGGATCTCTGCTCCTTGCCTCCGTGCTCTCCGCACAGGCTCCTGCCGGGGGCGCTCCCGCTGGCGGCGGCGCTCCCGCAATGGGCGGATTCGGCGGCGGCATGGGCGGATTCGGCGGCGGCATGGGCGGATTCGGCGGCTTCGGCGGCGGTGCTGCCGGTGGCGCGGCTCCTGCCGGTGGCATGGGCGGATTCGGCGGCGGTGCTCCCGCTGGCGGCGCCAGTGGCGCGGCTCCTGCCGGTGGCATGATGGGCGGCTTCGGCGGATTCGGCGGCGGTG
>JAEEGG010029795.1_pt1 | contig 10176 bp, 5 predicted proteins | sample 9134161 | NCBI WGS metagenome assembly JAEEGG01 (sample SAMN16246543, study PRJNA631951) | gut metagenome | biome: gut microbiome; feature: rumen; material: CR-attached | host: Bos | place: Iran: Karaj | collected 2018-10 | reverse complement strand
AGGGCGTAATACCCCGGCGCTGAGGCGGCGAGCATCTCCACCGCTTCCTCCCCGTTCTCCGCTGTCTCCACCAGGAAGCCTGCCTCCTTCAGCAGGGTCTCTTCCACGGTGCGGTTGTCCTCGTTGTCCTCCGCCAGAAGCAGCCGGACCCCGGCAAAGGCCTCTGTCCCTGCCGCTTCCGCCGCCCCCTGGGCGGCGGAAGCCGCGGCCTCCGGATCCAGAGGGAAGGCCACGTCCACCACGAACTCCGAGCCCTTGCCCTGCTGGGAGATCACCCGGATGGCGCCGCCCATGAGTTCCACGATGCTCTTGGTGATGGCGGTGCCCAGCCCGGTGCCCTGGATGCTCTCCACGGCGGCGGTTTTCTCCCGCGCATAGGCCTCGAAGACCCTGGCGGCAAATTCGGGACTCATGCCGATGCCCGTGTCCTTGACGCTGAGACGGAAGGCCGCCCGGTCCTCCTCCTGCCCTGTCTGCTGCAGGGTCACCGTCACGCTCCCGCCCTCGGGGGTGAATTTATAGGCGTTGCTGATCAGGTTGAGAAGCACCCGGTTGAGGCGGTTCCCGTCGCAGAGGACGCGGGCGTCCGTCACGCCGTCCCAGGAGACGATATAGTGCAGCCCCTTGGTCTCCATCTGGGCAGAAAACATGTCCCGCACCTCGGCCAGCACCTTGCGCAGATCGGTGGGGACGGGCATCAGCTCCATCTTTCCGCTCTCGATGCGGCTCATTTCCAGCACGTCATTGATGAGGGCCAGCAGATGGCTGCTGGAGGCCTCGATCTTATCCAGGTAATCCCGGCTGCGGGGCGACAGGTCCTTTTCCCGCTTGGCCAGGGTCACATAGCCCACGATGGCGTTCATGGGCGTTCGGATATCGTGGCTCATATTGGAGAGGAAGGTAGTCTTGGCCTGACTGCTCTGTTCCGCCAGGGTCTTGTCCTCCACCGCCGTCTCATGCTGCTTCTGGACGGTGGAATATACGCGGAAGACGATCAGCAGGGCCACCATGAACAGGGCGAACTGGATCAGCGTATTGCGGACGATCAGGTTGACCACCTGACTCAGATGCTCTGTCATTATGTTCTCGTATCCTTCGATCTTCGCATCCGTGGCGGTCTGGCCCTCGCTCTCCAGGGTCTGGGCATAGATCCGCCCCGCGTCCTCCGCGGCGAGCTCGGTGGCGTCCCCCGTGGTGCCCGTGAGCCAGATCATGGAGGTAAGGAAGATCAGCAGAAGGAGCAGGATCCAGATGGAGGTGCTCTTCCCCAGACGGTGCGAACGGTCCCTCCGGAAGATCAGATAAAAAATCACGAAGCCCAGCACGGACCAGATCAGGAACATGAGATAGGATTCCATGGAAAGAGTAGCCACGGACCAGAAGTTGGGCACCATAAAGTAGAGCAGGAAGAAGGCGGAGATGGCGATGCCCAGGGCGCCGGTGATCACGACGGAATTCTTCCGCTCCGACCAGGCTTGCCGGAAGGCAACGCTGGAGGTATAGGTGTAGGCGATGGCGACGCCGATGGTATTCACATCGATGATCCACCCGGTGGCCGAGCGCCCCAGGAAGGGGATCGGCAGGCAGATCAGCATGAGGAACAGGACGGCGTTTCTCGGCGCGCCGTGCTTATTGAGGGAAGCCATGGGCGCGGGGAGCAGATTATCCCGGGCCATGGCAAAAATGAGGCGGCTGGCAGCGGTCATATTCCCTACCAGACCGGTGATGATCCCGGCGGCGGCGGCGACGCCCATGATCGCGACGCCGGCCTTCCCCATGGCGGAGAAAGCGGCATAAAAGGTGGGCATCCCCCGGACGCCGCTCAGGCCGTCCAGATCCCCCAGGTAGTCCACCCAGCTCCCATAGGCCGCGGGATGGTCCGCCGCGGCGATGAGCGCCAGGGCGATGTAGGCGACGGAGGAGGTGATGAGGGAAACGACCAGGATGCGCAGGGTTTTCCGGGGGCTGAAATGGAATTCCTCCGTGGAGTGGGAGACGGATTCAAAGCCCGCAAAGGCCCACGGGGCCAGAAATACGATGAACAGGATGCCGACGCCCGGTTTCTGCTCCGGGCCGAACAGGGGTTCCACCGACGAAAAGCCGCCGGTTTCGGGTTTCACGAACACGGCAATGAAGGCGACGACGATGCCGACGATCAGGCAGACAGCCAGGAAGATCTGAATCAGGGAGGCGCCCCTGCTGCCCCGCATGCAGATGAGCCCGAAAATCAGCACCGCCAGGAGAGAAATCAGGATCTCCCCCAGATACACATCGTAGCCCGCGATGGTATAGAAATAGCCGAAGCGCAGCAGATCGCCGAAGATGCTGCGGAAAATGAGAGGGATCGCGGTGGCGTTGGCCCAGATGATTGCCAGGTACACCAAGCCCATGAACCAGGCGGAGAGGAAGCCGTGGTCATAACCGAAAACCATCTTGGCGAAGGCGAAGGTGCCGCCCGCGTCGGGATAGCGGTTCATCAGATAGGCATAGTTGACGCCGATGACCAGCATGACCAGCGCGCCGATCACGATGCCCAGGGTGGTGCCCAGGGGACCGGCGATGGGCAGGAAGGTGGTGCCCGGCATGACGAAAGCGCCCCAGCCGACGCTGCAGCCGAAGGAAAGGGCCCAGACCGCCAGCGGTGACAGGCGGCGGACAAGGCGGGCGGAGCCGGCCTCAGAGGCGCTGCTTTGATTTCCCATGGTGTTTCCCTCTCAAGTAAAGGTTCAGGTCTCAGACGCGCTGCGGATCCTGGCGAGCTCGCGGCGGATGGCCTCCGGGTCGATGGGCTTGGAGGCGAAGCCGCTCATCCCCGCCGCGGCGGCTTCCCCGGCGCTTTCTTCCGCGCTGCCGGCCGTGAGGGCGATGATGGGGAGGGCCGCCTTCCTCGGATCGGCCATGGCGCGGATGGCGGCGGTGGCCTCGCAGCCGTTCATCACCGGCATGTTCACGTCCATCAGGACCAGGTCAAAGGCGCCGGAGGGGGCTTCGTCAACGGCTTTCACCGCTTCCGCCCCGTCGGCAGCCAGGACCACCGTCCACCCCTCCCCCGTGAGCATCAGCTCCCCGATCTCACGGTTGAGCTCGTTGTCGTCCACCAGCAGCACATGGAGGGCCTCCGCCACCGGGGTCTCCTCCGGAGTCTCCGCTTTCGCCGCGGGGGGAGCGGGGCGGAAGGCGAAATCGATCGCCACCCGGGTATCCCCGTCCTCGCCGGAGCTGATGCGGATCGTGCCGCCCATAGCGTCCACAAAGGCCTTGGCCACGGCCATTCCCAGGCCCACGCCGGGAAGCTCCTCCCGTTCCCCGATCCCGGCCCAGCCGTTTTCTTCAAAAATACTGTTCATCGCGTCCGCCGGGATCGCAGTGCCCCTGTTCCGGATGCAGAACCGGTAATCCACGCGGCCGTCCCCGCTCTCCTCGCCCTGGACCACGGAAAGGCTTATATCCGTCCCCTCCGGGGCGAAGGCGCAGGAGTTTTCCAGCAGCCGTCCCAGCACTCTCCGCAGCCGCTCTTCGTCGCAGAAAACGACATTTTCCCGCAGCTCGGCGGTGTTTGCCGCCAGACGGAGCTTTTTTTCCGGGCGTACCCCGGCAAAGTGCTCCATGATCTCTGCTGCGAAGGCGCGGAGGTCGACGGGCTTTTCCTCCAGTGCCATCTCGCCGCTGTCGATGGAGCTCATGGCAAAAAGGTCCTCCAGCAGGGTCTCCAGCCGCCGCCCGGAAGCGCCGATCTGCTCCATGCAGCCGCGGACCTCCGCCGGATCCTCCGACGCGGAAGCCCGGGCGGCGCAGTGCAGGATGCCCTCCACGGGCTTGTGCAGGTCGTGGGACACCCGGGCGAAGAAGACGGAACGGGCATTCTTGGCATGCACCGCATCCGCCAGGGCGTCGGTCAGGCGCCGGTTGCTGGCGGCCTGTTCCTCCTGAAGACTGGTGGAATCGGAGACCAGCATGAGATAGAACTTGCTGGCCATGTCGATGCGATAGAATACAATGTGCTTATAGCGCTTCTGACCGTCCAGAAAGAAGGGCGCGCTGACGTCGTAGACCCTGTTTTCGGCCAGGGCCTTGTCGATGACCGAAAGGCGCAGGGGGTTCGGCCCCGCTGCGGCCTCTCCCTCCCGGATCATGGCGGGAAGGATATTGTTGAGATAGAGGGATTCGTAGGTGTCCTCCTCATCGTCGGGCAGCAGCAGGCCGGCCTTTTTCCCGGCGTTGCTGATGATCACCCGGTATTTCCCGTCCACCAGATAGGCGATCCGGTCATACTGGTCCATGAGGACATCCTCCAGCAGGGTCCGCTGGACCACCGCTTCGTTGCAGGGGTTCTCCACGATGAAGGCCACCACGTCGCCGGTGACGGGCATTTTGGAAAGGGTCGCCTCGAAGCGGACATAGCAGGCTTCCCCGTCCCTCCGGCGGACCAGGAGCACCCGGGAGACGGAGGTCTGCCCCTCCTGATACCGGCGGAGGAGCTCTTCCCGGCGGAAGATGCTCTGCTCTGCCCCGGCATAGTCGGATTCCAGCACGTATTCCGCCCGGGCCCTGAGCAGCTCGGAATAGACGTCGGTGGCATAGTCGCTGTCGTAAAGGTATTCGCCGCCCCGATCCTCCACCTCGTCCCTGGTCAGATTGACCAGGAAGGCCGCCAGAGAGTCCCGGGTGAGGGCGGCCAGCTCCGCCCGCATCTCCTCATAACGGTGGGAAAGGACCTGATCGGTGTCCCGTAAATGGCGGATGATGCTGAACATGACCATGAGCAGCAGAAAGACGAATATGCTCCCGCCCAGGAGGATCGACGCCATCAGCAGATTCGCGACGCCGCTGACGCCCACGGCGACATAGCCGATGAGGAAAAACACAAGAAGCAGCAGCGGTACGATGAGCATCCCGGACTTCGTGCTCTGCGCGCTCAGATCCCGGGTGTTCTTGACGAAGGTGCCGTAGCGGATGATGTTGTAGACCATCAGGCCGCTTCCGGCGACGATCATGATGTAAATCAGGAGACGCAAAGCCAGCCCCTCCCCACATGCCTAGAATTATTCATGATATTTTAACATACAGTGGGGGCTGTGACAACTGGAAATCCGCATATTTCCCATGTATTCCCATTGATCTGTGCCGGAATGTCCATCGCTGCCGGGACGGGAGGAAGCACGGACGGCACTCCTGACAGGGGCATACGCAAAAGGGGCGCGCCGCAGGATATAATCTGCAGCGCGCCTTTCTCCAAGTCTGACAAGTCCCGGGCCGGTTACGAACCCTCCGCGCTGTCCCACGCCTCGCAGAGCGGGACAAGGGCAGTGCTGTCCAGGATGATGAGCTTATACCGCGCCGCGCCCGCGGCGACCGTAAGGCTCCCGCTTGCCGGCCCGTTTGCGGTAGTCGTCCCGGTCTCGGCGCCCAGCAACCTGCCGTCCGCGCCGTACCACGCCGCGACGACCGCGGCGCTTCTCTCGGTTTTGGGAAGCAGCGCGCTCCAGGAAAGCTCCGTGCCGCTGACGGTCACGGCCTGAATGGCGGGCTGAGCGTCCTTCCAAATCGCCCGGATCGTCATATCCTCGGAAACGGTGATCTGCTCGCCGGGGCTTCCCGCATCCCAGGCGTCGAACTCCTGCCTCGCCGTGGGCGGCTCAAAGGCGCAGGGGGGCAGGGTCAGCGTCCCGCCCGGCTCCATCATCACGGGATTGAGCGCCTGGAAGCCGCTGCCGCCGTCAGCATCGAAAACCACGCTGTAGGGCGGGCCCTCCGGGATCGTATACGAAATGGTGAAGTTATAGGTGGCGGAGGAGCCGTTGTCGATTTTCGTCCAGTACTTCGCGGGCAGCCCGTTGATCCTGGCCGTCGTGGAATTGGTATAGGCTGCACTCTGGGCGGCATAGTCCCCCGCGGGCTTTACGTTCACATAAATATTGTAGGTGCTTCCGGCCCGGAAAGTATCCGTCGCCTGCATGATGCTCCCGCCGCTGCGGTAATAATTGACGCCTATGACCGTATACTTGGAGGGCTCCGCCGAAATCCCCGCAGACACTGGGTGCTCCCCGGCCCGCGGAAGCGTGATCGTCGCAGACACCTCCGGGATTGAATACTCCAGCTTGAAATTGTAGGTGGCGGAGGTGCCGTTGTCGATTTTTGACCAATAACTCGCGGACAGCCCGTTCACCGTGACCGCTGTGAACCCCAGGACCACAGAGCTCTGGACGGAATAATCCCCCACCGGTTTGAGGTTCACATAGATACTGTAGCTCCGCCCGGCCGCAAAGGTATCGGATTCCGTCAGGCGGGTGCCTCCGCTGGTGTAGTAGTTGACGCCCAGGACCGTATATCGGGCAGCGTCCCCCGGGATCCCCGCAGAGACGGGATGCTCCCCGGCCTGGGGCAGCACGATCGTCGCCAGGGCGCTCAGCAGGGCATGCTCCGTGACGGACGAAGCGTGGACCGTCGCACTGTCGGTGATCGTCAGGGTCCCGCCGCAGCAGATGGCCGCGGAGTTCCTCCTGGTCTTCAGGCCGCCGCCATCATAGTCCACGGTCAGCGTCCCCGTCCCCGTGATCGTCAGGTTGCCGGTGACGAAGATGCCGAAGACGCCGGAGAAGGTCCCGGTCCAGTCCTCCCCCGTCAGCTCGCTGTAGCCAACCAGCTGAATGGTGAGGTCGCCGTCATAATAGATCCCGAACAGGCTTTCCCCTGCCTGATATCCCGCGCCGCCGCCCTCGGGATTCCCCTTCGTTTTGTAGCCGTTCAGCAGCAGGCTGCTGCCGGCGTCCGAATAGGTGAAGGTCGCCGATGCGCCGTTCGTGCCGCTCTGCGAGCCGACCTTCGGCTGGGATGCGGACAGCGCGGTATAGCCGCTGTTGAACCAAAAGGCGTCGTAACCGTCCGTTTCCCCCACCTCCTGCCTGCCCGCGATATACAGCGTCGTGTCGTTCGCAGCCGCCGCTTCCCCGCCCAGCGCAGGCGCGAGGGTCAACAGCAGGACGAGCGAAAGAAGGATGCTTCCCAATCTTCTCCTCATAGTGTTTTCTCCTCACGATTTCGATATTCTTATGCAGCCGGGACCGGCGCCCCACGGGCCGGGATCCTTCGCCCCACGGGACGGGCTCCGTCCCCCGATCCGGCAGGATGCGCAGCATTTGCATCCGCAAAGCGGACCCTTCCCCCGCTAGTCCCTGCCCGCTTTCTTCAGTGCGTCGGCTGTTTCCGAAAGCCACTCGTGATAGTGGTCATAGGGTGTCTGGGTCCACCAGCTCAAAAGCTTATTCAGGGACGCGGCGTCGTCCTCGATGCTGACGGATCTGTACTGTTCCGGATCGCGGTTGACCGTCACCACATGATGGTGATCTTCCTTAAAGTCGATTCGGAAAATACAGTGTCCTGTCCAGCTGCGGTGTGCCCAGAGCGTGGATCCCTCCATATACCAGAACCACTTATCCTCCATCGCCTGCGGGATATTGCCGCAGCGGAGCGCCGCCATTTCCTTTTCGCTGAAAGCCCGGTCCAGCACGAAGGTCTCCCGTTGTTCGGGCATGGGCGCCGTCTTCCAGTCGCCTCGGCGGGCAGCTGTACGCTTTTCCTTCATATCATCACCGCTCACATTATATCGCAAATCTCCGGATTCACAATCCTTATTCTCTTTTCATTTAAAGAATCCTGTCTCTGTTAATTGAATAATGAAGACTGAAAACTTAAAACTGGAGAATACAAAGCGAAAATCCCGCCGACTGTCGTCGACAGGATTTTCGCTTTTTGGTGGGCCTCAGGAGTCCTTGTACGGACCTCCGTCCCCATCCGAATCGGAGCCCAGCGAAGCGGGTCCGATTCGGGAGAGGAGGAAGGAGTCAACGGATATGGCGTTTTCGCGGTGTTTACGCAAACCGCGGAAACGAAATGCAGTTGACTCCTTCCGACATGGGTAAAGAATGCTTCTTTGACAAAAATAGAGTTATCGTTAAACTGCGTAACGCATAAAGATCGGTAGTTGCCGCTCGATTATTCGGCGGGGTTTATTCCGGAGCCGGGAAGGCTCAAACCGATTCAGTCATTCCGTTTTTCAATTGTCTTTCTTCGGAACGTACAGGCGGTTTCCGTGTTCCAAGTAATCATTCCGATGGGATCTGATTTGCTCGGATAGAGCTATAATCCACTTGCTGTCTTCCGACAGTTCATTATCAAATGGGGTAACGTCCTCGATACAAATCAGGCCATATGCTAATTTCATAGACAGCAGTATGTTTGTGATTTCATTCCGGAAGGCCACCCGTTCCCTGGGCTCCACGCTCTCCTTCATATATCGTATCAAGTCTGAAAAATGCTGATAGAGAAGGGTCCCGTTCATCAGCCCCGCTGATTTGCTGACAACAGATAATTCTTCCGCCGGTGTGATGAGCGCGTCAATGTCAGAGAGCAGTTGATCCTTTGCCTGAACAGCAAAATCATACTCATTCTTCTGCCGGAGCAGTTCATCCGTCCCCCACGTATGCCCGTCCAGATGGGAAAAATTATCCTCAACATAATAAGAGTACTTGATCTTGTCAGGCCTTTTCGGTTTCGCAGAAAAAACCAACATGGTATCCGGATCCCATTGGAACAGATCGTCCAGCTGTTCATACTCTGCTTCGGTTAGTGCTTCGGGGTTCAAAACGATCATGGTCGCAGGGAGCGCAAGCACGTCCTCGAAACAGGTGCTTTCATCGATCACCTCAAACGTGTCGCCATAATATTCTGAGATGGACGCAAACTCCTGCGGGCTGATCTTGTACGTCAGTATTTTTTCCTTTTTCATAATTCAAGCTCCTCCTTATCATTCAGTCTGACAATGCGGTCGGCCTTGTCAATGCCAATATCCTCTTTTTCGCACTCTGTGTGGATGAAAACGATCTTTTCGGGATCCAGCGTGTTGATCATGCTGTTCAGATCCGAAAAGAGAACGTGTCCGGATGAGTGTGCAATTATAAGATTTTCAGTCAGTCCGCAGAATTTTGAAATGCTCTCGTTTTCTATGTACCCTTTCCATATGGAGTAAACAAGACATGTTTCAGACGGATGGGTCCTGACATACCAGCTCAAGAGCTTTTCCATTTCCGGGTTTACCCGGGCCAGAAGACAAAAGCCCATTTCTTCCAACCTGTCTTTCAGATTGCAGCCCAGCGTAATCGCTTTTCGAAATACTCTTTTATAGCCCGGATCATGCGCGGAAACGATATGCAGGATATCTTTCTGAAACTCGTCCATTAGAAAATACCTGCCGTAAGGAACCGCTTTTGCTGTTGACGCAATCCTGTCAATGTTACTTGACGCGCAAAGCACGAAACAATACTTGTATCGGCTGATGGCTGAACGGATGCAGTCTTCCACAGTCTCTTCATCAAAGCCTTTCCCTCCGCTGCGTCCGATCGAAGTGCCTTCTGTGATCAGCAGGTCGATCACCGGAAGCGATTTGATTTGGCTGAGCATTCTTTTTTTGTTTGGTCCATGGAGCCTGTAGTCACCCGTATGCAGCACTCTCTTCCCGCCGGCTTCAATGAGAAACATATACGCATCGTACGCGGAATGATCTGAAGGAATCGGTGTGATCGTAATGTCTCCAATGCAAAAGGGCGTTGTGCCAAATGTCCGGATTGAATCAAGGCTCATTCCGTTTAGATAGTGTTTTCCCATGCGCTTTCGATATGCAATTGCAATCTCCTTTGCGACAGCTCCCATATACACCGGAACAGCAGCCGGTACGTTCCACAATTCCCCGGTATGATCTCCATGGTTGTGTGAGACCAATACAGCGTTGCAGTTTGACGAGGTATCTGTTACCCCGGGAACATCCAGTTTCCCAGAATCTCCTCCCGGAAGAGATGCCCCATAATCGACAAGTATTCTGGTTTTATCTGTTGATATTTCCGTGCAGCATCCGCCTATTTGATGAGAACCCCGATGAATGATAATCTTCATTGCTCATTTTTCCTCAGGATTGCGTACAAATCGGCTGGCGGTGGCTACCCCATAGTATCCCTTTTGAACAACAGACACGGAGCGGCGGTCCGAATAACCAAGGCCGAATTTGAAAACCATTCCCCAGAAAGCGCCAAGACATTGCTTTGCATAGGTTTTCAGCCGTTTATCATCCGTAAACAATCCAGAGGAATCAGCGTTCGAAAGGGCATTCAGCTTGTCTCTGTTGAG
>JAEEGG010029787.1_pt1 | contig 10177 bp, 7 predicted proteins | sample 9134161 | NCBI WGS metagenome assembly JAEEGG01 (sample SAMN16246543, study PRJNA631951) | gut metagenome | biome: gut microbiome; feature: rumen; material: CR-attached | host: Bos | place: Iran: Karaj | collected 2018-10 | reverse complement strand
CATCGAGAAGGGTAGCGAGAGCAGGAAGGAGGCCAGGAACATCCACTTCATGGAGGTGACCACCGAGTAGCGCGCTATCAGGGGGCGGCAGGTGCCGAGGTAGAGGGCGAAGACGATGTAGTTGGCGAAGCAGTAAAGGATGCCGACGGGTTCGGTCTCGGAGGGGCCGTCGGAGGCGAAGGTGCTCTGCAGGATGAGCCACAGGATGCCGCCGAAACTCAAAGCCACACCGAGGGCTTTCTTCCAGGTGATGGGCTCGCGGAGGAAGATGGCGGCCACAAACATGGTGAAGATGGGGGTGGTGGTGCTCATGACCGAGAGGTCGACGGGAGTGGTGTGTGCAATGGCGTGGAGGAAAGTGAGTTGCGGCATAAAAAGGCCCAACACGCCGGCTCCGGCAAGGCGCAGCAGGTCGCGCCAGGGAACAGGCTCCCTGGGGGTGAAGAGCGACACCAGCCAGAAGAGAGCACCGGCCACGAGGGCGCGCATGCTGAAGAGAACGATGGGCTGCAAGCCTCCGTCGGTGGCTATATCGCGGCACACCACGACGTTGACGCCGAAGATGATATAGGCCGCTGCACAGGCTAAGTGTCCGATTGCCACACGGTTATTCATTGTCGATAGTTTTTTTTCTTGCATGCAAAGATAATAAAAAAATAATGTTTCAATTTTTTTTCGTAATTTTGCACTCGGAAAAACTATAGTTTGAGGATATGAATATTCTTCTGTTGGGTTCGGGCGGTCGCGAACACGCCATCGCCTACAAGATAGCCCAGAGTGCGCGCTGCGAGAAACTCTACATCGCCCCTGGTAATGCGGGTACCGCCGAGGTGGGAGAGAATGTGTTGCTCAACATTTCCGATTTCGAAGAGGTGGGGCGCTTTGTGCTCGACCGTCGGGTGGAGATGCTGGTGGTGGGTCCCGAGGCTCCGCTGGTGGACGGCATTGCCGACTACTTTGCCGGAATTCCTGCCCTGCAGCAGGTGATGGTAATAGGACCCCGCAAGGCGGGTGCCCGTCTGGAAGGCAGCAAGGACTACGCCAAGGCCTTCATGATGCGCCACAAAATTCCCACGGCCCGTTACCAGACTTTCACCGCCGATACCCTCAAGGAGGGCGAGGCGTTTCTCGACACGCTGCAGGCCCCCTATGTGCTCAAGGCCGACGGCCTGGCAGCCGGCAAGGGCGTGCTGATAGAAGAGGACCTGAAGACTGCCAAGGCGCACCTCGGCGAGATGTTGGGCGGCAAGTTCGGCTCGGCCAGCGCCAGCGTGCTCATCGAAGAGTATCTGAGCGGCATTGAGCTGAGCGTCTTTGTGCTCGTCGACGGCCGTCACTACCTGATTCTGCCCTCGGCCAAGGACTACAAGCGCATCGGTGAGGGCGACACCGGCCTGAACACCGGTGGCATGGGCAGCGTGTCGCCAGTGCCTTTCGCCACCAAGGAGTGGATGCAGAAGGTCGACGACCGCATCATCCGCCCCACCGTAGAGGGACTGAAGGCCGAGGGTATCGACTACAAAGGCTTCATCTTCTTTGGACTGATGAACAGCCCGCAGGGCGACCCCTACGTCATTGAATACAACTGCCGCATGGGCGACCCCGAGACCGAGACGGTGATGCTGCGCCTGAAGAGCGACCTCGTGGACCTGCTCGAAGGTGTGGCGCAGGGCGACCTGGACCGCCGACAGGTGGAGTTCGACGACCGTTCGGCTGTGTGTGTGATGCTGGTGAGCGGTGGCTATCCCCAGGCTTACAAGAAGGGCTACCCCATCACAGGCACCGACAACGTGGAGGGCAGCATCGTGTTCCATGCTGGCACCGCCCTTAATGCCGAGGGGCAGGTGGTCACCGCTGGCGGCCGTGTCATCGCCGTGTCGTCCTACGGAGCCGACAAGGCCGAGGCACTGGCCAAGTCGTTCACCGAGGCACAGAAGATACAGTTCACCGACCGCTACTTCCGCCGCGACATCGGGAAAGACCTTTGAGTTAGGAGTTAGGAGTTGGGAGTTGCGAATGGCGAGTCTCGACGTTCAATGTTCAACGTCTAACGTAGATGAAGCGGCTACAGAATAGGATTGCAGAGGGAGGAAAGACCCTGCCAACGGCGGCGGCATTTGGCGCGCTGGTATGGCTGGCCGTAGGCTTGGTGCAGCGCCAGTTGTGGCCGCAGCTGGCATGCTTTGTGGCATCGGTCTATCTGCTGGTGGAGCTGAGCAACCAGAATGCGCTGCTGCGCGTCAGGAGCCGTATGGTGTCCAGTGCGTTCATCCTGCTTTCGTGCCAGAGCTGCTTCCTCTTCCCCCAGCTCACGGGAGCCGCCGTGCAGTTGAGCTTCGTGGCATCGTTCATCCTGCTGTTCCAGACCTACCAAGACCAGCAGTCGGTAGGGCGCGTGTTCTATTCCTTCGCCGCCTTGGGCGTGGCCAGTCTGTTCTTTGTGCATGCGCTGTGGTACGTTCCCGCCTTGTGGGTGCTCATGGGCACGCAGTTGCAGTCGCTCAGCGTCCGCACCTGGCTGGCCTCGCTCATCGGTCTTGCCACCCCTTACTGGCTGGCGCTGGTGTGGCTGATGGTGCCGTGGGGAGGTGATTTCGCCCAATGGACTTTTAACCTACAGCCGATGGCCGAGCACTTCAGCGAGCTGGCCCACCTCCACTATCAGCTTCCCCCCTATCTGTTGGAGCGCGGCATCCTGCTGCTCTTTGTGCTGGTGTTGGCTGCCGTGGGCATCATGCACTTCTGGAGCCGCAGCTTCGAGGACAAGATTCGCATTCGTCTGCTCTTCGGCTTTTTCACCACGCTCACGGTGCTCACCGCCTTCTTCATCCTGGCTCAGCCCCAGCACTACGACGTGCTCATGCGTCTGCTCGTTTTGTTTGCCAGTCCGCTCATTGCCCACGTCTTCACGTTCACCAGCTCGCGCCTCTCCAGCATCTTCTTCTTCTCGGCCATCGCCATCTCCGTTGCCCTTACCCTGCTCTGCCTGTTTCTGAATTCGGAATTAGGCATTCATCATTTGTAATCATAAAATGGAGGTCTTCATCGAGCTTCTGCAAAGCTATGGCTACTGGGGCATGCTGATAGCCGCCTTTCTGGCGGGCAGCTTTTTCCCCTTCAGCAGCGAGGCGGTGATGGTGGGCTTGATGACTGCTGGCCTCGACCCGTGGCTGCTGATGATTTATGGCACGGTGGGTAATGTACTGGGGTCGGTGGTCAACTACTTCATTGGCCAACTGGGACGTGTGGAGTGGTTCGAGAAGTATCTGCACGTCAGTCCCCAGAGCATGGAACGTGCCAAGCGTTTCATGGGCGGGCGTGGCGCTTGGATGGGGTTCTTCGCTTTCATACCCTTGCTGGGCAGCGCCATCACCATCCTGCTCGGACTGATGCGCGCCAACCCCGTCATCACCTTCGTGAGCATCACGCTCGGAAAAATCTTCCGCTACGTGGTGCTCATCTATGGCTTCCGCCTGTTCACATAAGTTTTTTCCATCGCCGACGAAATGGTCGGCGCACTGCGGCCTGTGGTTATAGCGCGTTCAGTTGATTTTGTAGTCGAGGCCATCGGTGCGCTCGATGTAGTCGATGAGGGTGTACTTCACGTCGACGAACATGCTCTGCGAGCGCAGCAGCACATGCTTGTCGCCTGAGGTGTCGCGCAGCTGGAAGAAGAGCTTCGTCTTGCCGGGATGCTCAGTCAGCTGGGTGTTCAGCTCGGCCAGCATGTCCTCGTTGAGCATGTCGCTGATTACCGAGATGGTGATTCGGTCGACGGCCTTGTCTTTCACCGTCTGCAGGTATTCCACGTTCTGCACTTTCAGTTCCATTTGTTCGCTGTCGCGGAAGCGTGGCTGCAGCTTGGCCGTGATGAACACCGAGGCTCCCTCGGTGAACATGCCGTTCCAGCGTCCCCAGTCTTGACCGAAGAGTGCCAGCTCGCCGCCGCCCTCATAGTCTTCGATGGTGACGAAGCCACAAGGCTCGCCACGCTTGGTGAACTTCTGCCGCACCCCCGTGACGATGCCTCCCAGCACCACGGTGGCGCGCCCCTTCAGCTGCTGCACGTCGGCCAATTCCTGACAGGTGGTGTTGCACAAGTTGTCGAGCACGATGCGGAACTCGTCGAGCGGATGAGCCGAGAGGTAGATGCCCACCAAGTCGCGCTCCTTGTTCAGTCGCTCAATGTCGCTCCAGCGGATGTCGGTCTTGGGGATGGGCGGGGTGGCAATCTCCACCTCGTCGAATCCGCCGAAGAGTGAGTTCTGTGCCTCACTCTTCGCCTGTTGGTAGAGCTGTCCGTAGCGTACCAGTGTGTCGAGGAACACCTCGCCCTTGGCATTCTCGGCGAAGAAGGTCTCGCGGCGGATGCCGAAGCTGTCGAAGCCGCCACTCAGCGCCAGGCTCTCAAAAGCCTTGCGGTTCACGTTGGCGAAGCTGACGCGCTGGGCAAAGTCGAAGATGCTCTTGTAGGGGCCGTTCTCTTGTCGCTCGCGGATGATGGCGTGTGCGGCGGCATCGCCCATACCCTTGATGGCGGCCAGTCCGAAGCGAATCTCGCCCTTCTGGTTCACACCAAACTTCAGGTACGACTCGTTCACGTCGGGTCCCAGCGTGGCGATGCCCATCTGCTTGCACTCGTCCATGAGCTTGGTAATCTCCGTGATTTGGTCGCGGCGGCGCGTCATGATGGCGGCCATGAACTCGGCGGGGTAGTTGGCCTTCAGGTAGGCTGTCTGATAGGCCACCCACGAGTAGCAGGCGGCATGACTCTTGTTGAAGGCGTAAGAGGCAAACTTCTCCCAGTCGGCCCAAATCTTGTCGAGCACTTTCTCGTCGTGCCCGTTCCTCTTGCCACCCTCAATAAACTTCGGTTTCATCGCGTCTACGATGTCCTTCTTCTTCTTACCCATGGCCTTGCGCAGGGCATCGCTCTCGCCACGTGTGAAGTCGGCCAGCTGTCGGCTCAGCAGCATCACCTGCTCCTGATAGACGGTGATGCCGTAGGTGTCCTTCAGGTATTTCTCCATGCAGGGGATGTCGTACTTGATTTCCTCGCGGCCGTTCTTGCGGGCGATGAACTGCGGGATATAGTCCATAGGCCCCGGTCGGTAGAGGGCGTTCATGGCGATGAGGTCTTCGAAGACGGTGGGGTGCAGCTCGCGCAGGTACTTTTGCATGCCGCTCGACTCAAACTGGAAGGTGCCGATGGTGCGCCCCTGCTGATAGAGTTCGTAGGTCTTCGGGTCGTCGATGGGGATGGTGTCCAGGTCCACGTCGATGCCGCGCGTCAGCTTGATGTTGGCACAGGCCTCCTTCAGCTCCGAGAGCGTCTTCAGCCCGAGGAAGTCCATCTTGATGAGTCCCGTCGACTCGATGACGTGTCCGTCGTACTGTGTGCAGTTGGTCTTTGTGTCCTTGAAGTCGGGGTCATCGGCGGTGCTCACGGGCACCCAGTCGCTGATGGGGTCGCGGCAGATGATGAAGCCACAGGCGTGGATGCCCGTGCCGCGGACGGTTCCTTCGAGCATCTTGGCATATTTGATGGTGTTGGCCAGTGCCGGGTCGGTGCTGGCCTCGGCCTCTTGCAGTTCGCGGGTGCACTTGATGGCGTTGCTCAGGTTCATCTTCATGCCTTCGGGCAGACGGTCGGGGATGGCCTTGCACAAGGCGTTGCTGATGGCCAGCGGCACCTTCTCCACGCGTGCCACGTCCTTGATACTGTTCTTCGTGGCCATCGAGGCGTAGGTGATGATATGCGCGCAGTTCTCGTGGCCATACTTGTCCTCCACCCACTTCAGCACGCGGCCACGGCCGTCGTCGTCGAAGTCGGTGTCGATATCGGGCAGCGAGATACGGTCGGGGTTGAGAAAGCGCTCGAACAGCAAGTCGTATTTCAGGGGGTCGATCTTGGTGATGCCCAAGCAATAGGCCACCACGCTGCCGGCGGCACTGCCACGGCCGGGACCTACCATCACGTCGAGTTCGTCGCGCGCCGAGTTGATGAAGTCCTGCACGATGAGGAAGTAGCCGGGGAATCCCATTGTCTTCATGATGTGCAGTTCGAAGCGGATGCGGTCGTCAACCTCCTTGGGTAAAGCTCCACCAGCCCCCCCTTCAGCCCCCGAAGGGGCTACTATAGACCCGTTGTCTACCAGTGAAGCTATAGAAGCCCCCTCGGGGGCAGTAGGGGGGGCTACTTCGGGGGCAGTAGGGGGGGCTTGTTGGGCTACTTGTGGAGCTACTCCGTATCTTTTTCTTGCTCCCTCATACGCCAGCTTCGCCAAATAGTCGGCCTCGAACTTGATGCGGTATATCTTGTCGTAGCCGCCCAGCTTGGCAATCTTCTTGTCGGCAGCGTCGGCGGGCAGGGGGTTGTCGCCGTTCTCGTCGGTGGTGAACTCGCGGTAGAGGTCGTCCTCGGTGAATTTCTTGCGCCACTCCTCCTCGGTGCCGAAGCTCTCGGGGATGGGGAAGAAGGGCATGATGGGGTCGTGGTCGAGCGAGTAGATTTCCACCTTGTCCAGAATCTCCAGCGTGTTCGACAGGGCTTCGGGCACGTCGCTGAAGATGGCGTTCATCTCGGCCTTGGTCTTGAACCACTCCTGCTTGGAGTAGAGCATGCGCGAGGGGTCGTCGAGGTCCTTGCCGGTGCTGAGGCAGAGCAGGTGGTCGTGGGCCTCGGCGTTCTCTTGGTCCACGAAGTGCACGTCGTTGGTGCAGATGAGTTTGATGCCATATTCGCGAGCCAGCTCTATGAGCACCTTGTTGGCCTGCTGCTGCAGGGGGAATGTCTCGCGGTTGGCGCGGATGGTGGGGTCGGTCACCTCGTGGCGCTGCAGCTCCAGGTAGTAGTCGTCGCCAAACACACGGTGATACCACTCCACGGCCTCGCGGGCACCGGCCATGTCACCATTCAGAATCTTCTTGGGCACCTCGCCGGCGATGCAAGCCGAGCACACAATAAGCCCCTCGTGAAAGCGCTCCAGGTCGTCGCGGTCGGTGCGGGGTCGCATGTAGTAGCCGTCGGTCCAGGAGCGGCTCACCAGCTTGATCAGGTTCTTGTAGCCCACATAGTTCTTGGCCAGCACGATGAGGTGGTAGCCGCTCTGGTCTTCCTTGCCACGGCGCAGCGACTTCGAGCCATGGCGCGAGACGTACATCTCGCAGCCGAAGATGGGCTTGAAGGGTTCCTGTCCCTGCTTCTTGCGCTCTTTGTTCACGCCCACGCAGATGTCGTGAAACTCCTTGATGCCAAACATGTCGCCGTGGTCGGTGATGGCCAGGCCGCGCTGGCCGTCCTTCAGCGCCTTGTCCACCAAGTTCTTTATTTTCGACTGTCCGTCGAGGATAGAATAGTACGTATGAACGTGCAGATGTATAAAGTCTTCCATATTTTTTATTGTCTCAGCTTGCAAAGTTACGAAAAAAAGGGGGCAGGACAAAGGAAAGTCGTTTCTTTTTTTTCATGGTCGTGAAAAAAAAGATGACGAGAAACGGCGAATATCAAAAAAGATTTAGTATCTTTGCGCCCGTAAACACAAGGAAGAGGCAGTAGCATTATCTTCGCAGAAATCTTTTAATTAACTAATAACTTTCTACGCTTATGGCAAAGACCCCCACCCCCCACATCGGGGCACAGTATGGCGAAATAGCCGAGACCGTCATCATGGCTGGCGACCCCTTGCGCGCCAAGTTCATGGCCGAGAACTTCCTCGAGAATCCCGTTCAGTTTAACAATGTGCGTGGCATGCTGGGCTTCACTGGCACCCACGATGGCAAGCGCGTCAGCGTGATGGGCCACGGCATGGGCATCCCCAGCATTGGCATCTACACCTACGAGCTTTATCACTTCTACGACGTGAAGACCATCATCCGCGTGGGCAGTGCCGGCAGCATCCACCCCGACTTGCACGTTGGCGACCTCTGCATCGCCATGGGCGCGTGCACCAACAGCAACTATGCGTCGCAGTATGAGTTGCCTGGCGTCTTCGCACCCATCGCCGACTTCGACCTGCTGCGTGGCGCCGCCGATGCCTGCGACCGCCTGGGCTATCGCTACAAGGTGGGCAATGTGCTGTCGAGCGACACCTTCTACACCGAGAACGCCCACAACGACCGATGGATGAAGATGGGTGTGCTCACCGTGGAAATGGAGGCCTCGGCACTCTACATGAACGCCGCCCGCGCCGGCAAGCGTGCATTGGTCATCCTCACCGTCAGCGACCACATCCTCACCGGCGAGGCCACCACCGCCGAGGAGCGGCAGACCACCTTCACACACATGATGGACGTGGCCTTCTCACTGGTATAACCATCAAGCATACAACGACATGAAAGTCATCAACCTCTCAGAGCAGCGCACGGTGGTCAACCAGTATATGTCGGAGTTGCGCGACAAGAGCTATCAGAAGAACCGTCTGCTGTTTCGCAACAACATCGAGCGCATCGGCATGATGATGGCCTTCGAGCTGTCGAAGACGTTGCAATACAAGGAGAAGACCATCACCACTCCGCTGGGCACGATAGACATCCCCTTGGTGAAAGACGACCTGCTGATAGCCACCGTGCTGCGTGCCGGTCTGCCTTTCCACGAGGGTTTCCTCAGCGTCTTCGACCATGCCGCCAGCGCCTTCGTGTCGGCCTATCGCATGTATACCAACCGCGAGCACACCGAGGTGGGCATCCACACCGAGTATATGGCCGCGCCGTCGGCCAAGGGCAAGACGCTCGTCATCGTCGACCCCATGCTGGCCACGGGTGGCTCGATGGTGGCGGCCTACGAGGCCTTGCTGCGCACAGGGCGCCCGGCGCAGGTGCACATCGCCTGTGTCATCGCCGCCCCCGAAGGCGTGGAGATGCTCAGGCAGAACGTGGCCGACGACACCACGCTCTGGTGCGCCGCCATCGACCCCGGCATGAACGAGCACAAGTACATCGTGCCAGGTTTTGGCGACTGCGGAGACCTCTGCTATGGCGAGAAACTCTAAAGAATCAGAACCACTGCATCAGTGCCCGGAGATAGGCTGTCAGCTCGGCAGCCATCTTTTGGTGCTGCCATAGCGATGGGTGCCAGTCGGCACCATATTTCAGTTGGCCATCGGCGGGCGTGAAGTCAAAGCGATACACTTCACGGTCGCCGGCTTTTTTTGCATTTTCCGCGATTTCATCGAGGGTTTTTCGCGCTATGTCGAGTTCTTTCCCGTTCAACATCGACCCTGTGAGCAGCACAATCTTGGCCTCCGGGTTGTGGCTGCGCACTTGGCGCAGCAGCTTCTCGTAAGCCTCGCGAAACAGTTTCACGTCGTAGTTGTGGGTGGAGAGGTCGTTGGTGCCCAGGTTGATGCACACCACCTGCGGCTGGAAGCGGCCGAAGTCCCAGCGCTCTGCTTCCAGAGTGCCGGGCTGGCGCAGACTGGCATCGGTGGCATAGATGGTGTAGTCGTATTGTGTGGCCATCGACGTGGAGGGCGTCCCCGTCTTCGGCCCGTTGTAGTGGCGGTAGGCGCCGATGCCGCTGCGGGCCACCACGTAGGCTTGTGCACCAAGAGCGCGAGCCGTCAGTTGAGCATAGCCATTGTAGTGGTTTTCCGTTTCATATTGGAAATGGTCGCCCTCGTGGGTGGCCTCGTTGCCGTAGGCGCAGGTGATGCTATTGCCGATGAATTCGATGTTTTTTGAGGGTAGGGCGGGAGCGTCGCACACGGGGCCGTCGAAGACGAAGCCCCAGAACTCAGGTCGCATCTCATAGCCTTCGATGCAGTACATCAGCCTCACCGTGTGGCGCGAGTGGGGTAGGGCGGTGGCCAGTGTCACCACCGAGTCGCGCTCTCCACGGAAAGCCACCTTGAATGGTTCGGCCTCGTCAATCTGTGCCATGAAGTAGCCGCTGCCTGGCTTGCACACCAGTTTGGCGCTGGTGCCCTCGAAGGCAGCATTGATTTGCACACCAGGATAGTTCCAAGCGGGGCGCTCGGGGTTTTGAAACGAGATGCGACCCACATACTGGATGTGCGGGTCGGTGGGCTTCACGATGTTGCCTTGCAGGGGCAACGTGTGTTGCGCCAAGGCAGCAGAGCAGGTGAAGGCCAGCAAGGCAAGAATGAGATTTCTTTTCATGATACTTTTTTTTGTTAATGTGTGATTGCTTGGTCAGGGTGGTACCTGTCTACATCTT
>JAEEGG010029786.1_pt1 | contig 10177 bp, 10 predicted proteins | sample 9134161 | NCBI WGS metagenome assembly JAEEGG01 (sample SAMN16246543, study PRJNA631951) | gut metagenome | biome: gut microbiome; feature: rumen; material: CR-attached | host: Bos | place: Iran: Karaj | collected 2018-10 | reverse complement strand
ATCACGACCATCCGCCTGCAACTCCCCAACGGCGAACTGTACACCGAAACGCTCTACACGACACCGCAGCAGGAGGCCATCAGGCCGCTGATTGACCCGAATTTTGCGTAGGGTGCCTCATTGTCAAAGTCAGGAATAATGTCCCTTACTTGTTGTCCTGTCAGGTTTGGATTGACTGATAAAATCAATCCTGCAATACCGGAAACATGTGGGGCAGCCATTGAAGTACCATCCCATGTTGCATATCCATTATTATTGTGGGTTGACAAAATGGACACACCGGGAGCTACAACATCCAATTTTGACCCATATTTGGAAAAAGATGCTTTGACCATGTTGCTGTCAATTGCCCCTACCACCAATATGCTGTCATTAATGTACGCCGGATACAGAATGTCCGGTGATTCATCCACATATTGTATTTTGTTACCTGATGAAAAAACAACCACACAACCTTTACCATTTCTGCCATTTCTTAATGCATTTTTAATTGCCGACTCCAATAAAGGAGCGGCTACAGAAGAATTCACTGCTGAAACATTTGATATTCCCCATGAACAGTTTATGATATCAGCGTTTTGGTTTACTGACCTATTTATGGCTTGAGCCATTTTACTGATAAAGTCTTCCAAAGGCTCTTTTATGGTATGGCTTATGTTTATCAGACTGGTTCCAGGAGCAACACCAGCAATTTGGTTTGCGTTATGGTTTGCAAAAATTATCCCACCCACGTGAATACCATGATAATGTCTTTGTCCAGTGCTTGGATCATAATTGTTATATAGCTGTGCTGGAGAAGAATATGATATCATATCAAAAGAATGACTGACATTTGTTCCGCTTAACTCCCTGTGGTTTTCATCAACCCCCTGGTCAATGACAGCAATTTTAACATTTGCATCTCCTGTCGTGACTGACCAGGCAGAGCATGCGTTGATTTTTCGCATTCCCCATTGGTCTCCAAAAGATGAGTCGTTTACACAATTAACGGAAACATCAAACACAAACCCCGGATCAACATTGTCAAACAAACCTGTCTCATAAAAGATGCTGGATGTTTGGAGTGCATTGGAAACAGAAGTTTTTGAGCATTCCAATTCGTACCAGTTTTTACATTCTGTTACAGAACCAATCAAATGTGTTTTTGTTTCTTTGGATATTCTGACCAAATCATCGTATAACGATTCGTTTTTCAGTTGCACATAAAACACCCTTGAAACAGGAATGACATCATCTGAACCGATTACCGGTTCCACATCAATGATTTCAGGTTTTTGACACAATGCGTACAAGGTGCTGTCAAAGTTTGCATTTCCAATTTCAATCACACAACAGCGTGTAGAAGCTTTTTTCTCTTCCGAAAGACTAATTTCCTTGATAACAGTATAATCTGCCGCAATTCTGTTGTTTGTGATCTTTTCCAAATCAAAATAAACCGTAAACAATTGTTTGTTTACAGTCAGTTCAACTTTTTTCCCATTGTAATAATAATAGTTTACGCTCATATTTTGGGGTGGTTGCGCAAACAGAGTGCCATAAAACAATGCCACCAATACTAATAAATTGTACTTTTTCATATTACACTATTATTTTGAACGAATAAATGGTAAATCAATTTCCACTTGACTAAAGCTGTGACAAAAATTTGTCCCATAAACCAACATCGTATCTGCTGCTACACGTTTTATCCGAAACGGATAAAACCCATTCTCGCTGGTGAGATAAAAAATAGTGTCGCAACCGGAATTGCTGCATTTATATTTGCGATTCAAATGATTACAGCTATTGTAATACAAATCATTGGTAAATAACAATGTATCGACATATTGTGTACCGCTATGCTGATCGCTTTCTCCTAAAACGTAAGGTAAAATCCACGTTCCAATTACGTATTCCTTCAATGGAATTTTATCATAATTTGATTCGTTAATGGCAGGTTTCACCTCTTTGTTTTTCTCCTTCTCGCAGCCCGCAAAAAACATCGCTCCTGCGAGGATTGCCGTTGCCATTATGGGCAGAATTTTGTGTTTTGTCATATTCTTTTTTTATTATTAGAATCAAGCTACTGACATTTTTCCGCCTTTCGGCGCGGATGCGCTTTCGCCTTCCCCCACCCGAGAAACACTGGACGGTTTTTACACCGTACTGCTTGAACCACCTCCAGGTTTCCACAAAGGTGGCGGGAACCATGTTTGCGCTTTTACAAGTCCGCCGCTTGTCACCCCCACCCGCCCGGTTCCTTTTAAGGCAGGGGCGGCGTCAGCTGACAGGCGGGTCGGTGCTACAGATAATATGGTATTGGATATCGATGTTTCTGGAATCATAGTTTCCGTTGGAACGGCCTTGGCCAGTCTTCCGAGGGAAGAGGTCAGATATAGGACAGGAGAGTGTCAGGCGCGGACAAAAGGACAGGAACAGTTGCTCAAGCTGCCTGTTGGCACCGTTTTGCGCAGACAGCGCACCTGACAGCAGCAGCGCGACTTCCCCAATAGGCCAAATCGCACCATTCGTGGTCACCATCGGCAGACTCCTATCACCTCCGTTCCGTTTTATGCGCAAACCACAAATCATTGCATATAACATGTTTTTATACTATCTCCTGTTTTTGACAAACATCTCTGTCTTTTTTACAAAGTTACTCACTCTATGCTTACGATTTACAAGTGAATGATATGCACAACCCCATTTTTCACATGCCAAATCCCATTTTATCCGATTGGCATAAGCACAGCATTCGTTTTAGTTGTACTTTTGCATCCAAAAATTGTTGCGCAGTATGATCACTGAACATGTTTTGAACACTTCCATGATAAGGGATATTTTTGACATGGAGAAGATGAACCGTGAGAAAAACTTTCTTCTGGATTGGATTACATTTGTAAACAATTCATCATCGGTTTATGAAAAAATATCATTCGGCACCCCATACCGTACAGACGCGCCGCAAGTGCTGTTGGCGGAAGAGGGTGACGCAAAAGTGAAATTCTTTCATAAGCCATTTCTGGTCAAAAAAGGAGATCTGATTCTCAAGCCTGCGGGGACGCTGTTTTCCATACAGTCCGTCAGCAAGGACTGGAAAATGCGCATGGTTGAATTCAGAATGCCTCAAGCCATGCGGAAAAAGTACCTGTTCTTCCATTTGGATATCATTGAACTGTCAAACCGGAACTTTCAACGGATCAAAAGCCATTTCGACATGATCACCGATTATCTGAATGAGCGGGAAAAGCTGGCCTGTTCCATCGAACATCAGGTGCTTGCCATGCTGAACTTCATCAACATCGTCTATGCGGACAAACTGAGAAGCAGGCCGCGGAAAAAACGTGTTGAAATCCTGTTTGAAGATTTCATGGAGGAGTTGCTGAAGGAAAAGGATACCTTTTCAAGGAATGCCTCCTATTATGCGGACAAACTGAAAATCGCACCAGGTTACCTTGGCAACGCGGTGAGGGAGGCCAGCGGGAAGTCGGTACAGCACTGGATTAACAGCATGACACTCCATACGGCGCAGGAGCTGCTGGCAGGGAACAGTGACAGCATAAAGAATCTCGCCACAAAACTGGGGTTCGAGGAAGCCTCCTCCTTCTCCCGCTTCTTCAAAAAGGAGACCGGCATGACGCCGATGGAATACCGGAACAGTATCGGGATGTAGGGACGCAATGCCTTGCGTCCCTACGCCGTCCCAACATCGCGTGTGCATTTCGTGTAAAATAACGCAATCTGAAAGCTCGAAATTTGCAAAATAACGCAATTGAAAACATTTTTTTTGCAAAATAGCGCAGTCTATCGTTTTTTTTCCTACTTTTGCCGATTATTATTTTGGATATGGGAGCCTTATATGACAAACTGAATGAGGATTTCCGGCTGGAGGAGGCCTTGAACGCCTGCATGAGCTGCGGCGTTTGCACGGCAATCTGCCCTGCGGCGGAATTCTACCATTACGATCCGCGTGCCATCTGCACCATCGTGCAGTCCCGTGACGACGCGGAGATAGAAAAGCTGCTGAAAAGCGACACCATCTGGTACTGCGGCCAGTGCATGTCCTGCAAGACCCGCTGCCCCCGTGGCAACGCGCCGGGCATTGTGATCAGCGTGCTGCGCACCTATGCCCAGAAGATGGGCTATTTTGTGGAGAATGAGAAGGGAAGGCAGCAGTATGCCATCGAGCAGACTGTCGGCCAGAATATCCTGAAACGCGGCTACTGCGTGCATCCGGACATTGTGACGGTGGACAAACATCCGGAGCAGGGGCCCGTGTGGGAGTGGTACATGGAGCATATCGCGGAGGTCTCACCACGTTTCGGGGCGAAGTACCATCAGCGTGGTGCGGGCGCCATCCGTGACATTGCCGAGGATGACCTGAAGGAGATAAATGCCATTTTTGAAGTGACGGGCGGAAAGGAGATGTACCGGCAGATTGAGGAGCAGTCCGCCAAATACGCGGAGGAGCATAATCTCCCGTTTGACGAAAACTATATGCAGAAGGTATTCACCGAGGATTCCGGATGCCATTCATTATAAAAAAAGTGACCATGCAGAAGAGATTTTGGAACGAATACCAGAAGGAGATAGCGGACGACCATTATTATTATGCCCGCAGTTGCATCCGCCAGAGCTTCACTCCGGGTGCGGAAAACATGTTCCTGAAAATATTGCGTGAGGACTTGGGCAAGGATGTCTACGATGACGAGCATCAGCACACCTGCACCGGTATCGGCTACCATTCCGACATTGTGCCGTTCTACACTACGGCGACGGTGATGGCGCGGCTCTTTTCGCTGATGACTGCCGTCGGCTATAAAAATTACATCCCATCCTGCGTCACCTCGTTCGGCCTGTATGTGGAGGTGCTGGAGACCTGGAAGCACCAGCCGGAGACGCTGGAGAAGACGAGGGAATACCTCTACAAGGCGACCAAGCGTGAGTTTGAGGTGCCGGAAAACATCGTCCATTCCTCCGATGTGCTTTACAAGTTCCGCAATGAGCTGAAGCCTAAAATGAAATATCAGCTTGTGAACCGTCACACGGGAGAACCTTTGCGCGGGGTGGAGCATGTGGGCTGCCATTACGCCAAGGTATTTCCAGCCTTCGGTGTGGGCGGCGCGGAATTCCCCTACGTGCTGGCCGGACTTATTGAGGCCTGGGGCGGCGAGGTGGTCGATTACCCTGAGCGGCGGCACTGCTGCGGCTTCGGCTTCCGCAACTACCTGGTGCAGGCAAACCGCGGCTATTCGGTGAGCAACACCCACAAGAAGCTGGAGTCGATGGAACCATACCATCCCGATTTCATACTGACCAACTGTCCGGGCTGCAACATGTTCCTGGACCGCTGGCAGTACACCATATCGGAGTTGGAGCACAAGACCTACGATACTGAGGGGAAGGGTATTCCGGTGCTTTCGCACGAGGAGCTGGCCGCCCTGCTGATGGGATACGACCCGTGGGAAATCGGTCTGCAGATCCATCAGGTGCAGGTTGAGAGCCTGCTGGACAAAATCGGAATCGAGTACGACCCGAAGGGGAAATATGCGGACGCATCGGGCAGGCAGCTGGCACCGCCTGAAAAGCCGACCTGCCTTTGCGTGTAGCTGATGACATTAATAAAATAACTTATGACAAAGGATATGAAACCGAATATAGCAGTGATTACCGGAGGCCATTCCGGGGAATACGAAATCGCCGTCCAGAGCGGTGAGAACATCTACAACCAGTTGGACAAGAACCGTTTCAACGTCCATCTTATACTTATGAAGGGGAATTCGTGGAGTGTGCGGTTGGAAAACGGCACAACGGTTGAAATCGACAAGAACGACTTCACGCTGCCGCTCCCCGAAGGCCGCGTCCGTTTCGATGCGGTCTTCATCGCCATCCACGGAACGCCGGGTGAGAACGGCAAGCTCCAGGGCTATTTCGACATGCTCGGCATACCATACGTGGGCTGCAAGGCGGACATCTCCGCGCTGACCTTCAACAAGCACTTATGCAACACCTACCTGAAGGCCTTCCAGGTGAAGATGACCGATTCGGTTCATTTGTACAGGCACGATCCGTTGGATCCGGAGGCCATCGTGGCGCGTTTGGGGCTGCCCTGCTTTGTGAAGCCATGCGGCTCCGGCTCAAGCGTGGGCGTGACCAAGGTGAAGGATGCCGGCCAGCTTAAGAGGGCCGCCGACGAGGCCTTCAAATATGACGACGAGATTCTGGTGGAGCGTTTTGTCCCCGGAAGGGAGCTGGCCTGCGGCGTGGTCTCATTGGATAACAAGCCGCAGGTGATTGCAATTACCGAAATATGCCCGAAAAAGGATTTCTTCGATTACGAGGCCAAATACCAGCCCGGCATGTCGGACGAAATCACCCCGGCCGATATCCCGGCTGAAACATGGCGCCATTGTGAGGAGGAATCGTTGCGGATATATCGTGCGCTGGGCTGCTCCGGCATTGTCCGCATCGACTATATTGTAAATGAGACAGGCCTCTATTTCATTGAGGTGAACACCATCCCGGGGCAGACTTCCGGCAGCATCGTGCCCAAGCAGCTCGCCTGGCGCGGATGGAGTTTCAGCGAACTCTGCACCAAACTGCTGGAGGAGGTGCTGGAAAAAAGATGACAATTTGTTTTTAATATTTATAAAATCAACGTGTTAAATTAAAATATCATGGAACTTTTGCAACAGATACGGGAGAATGCCCGTAAAGCCAACAAAAAGATTGTGTTGGCTGAAGGAACCGAAGAGAGGACAATCAAGGCGGCCGACATCATTCTGGCTGAAAAACTGGCCCGCATAGTGCTGCTGGGCAATCCGGAGACCATCCATGCCAAGGCGAAGGAATGGGGACTGACCCACATCGGGGAGGCTGAAATCATCGATCCGGAAAACAACCCGAAGGCCGATTTCTATGCCAATATGCTGTATGAGCTGCGCAAGGCAAAGGGAGTGGATATGGAAAAGGCCGCAAAGCTTGTGCGTGACCCGCTGTATCTGGCCACCCTGTTGATCAAGAACGGCGAGGTTGACGGTGAGGTTGCCGGTGCCATGAACGCCACCGGCGACGTGCTGCGTCCCGCCTTCCAGATTGTGAAGACCCTTCCGGGCATCAGCGTGGTTTCCGGCGCCTTCATCATGATCATGAAGGACAAACAGTGGGGCGACAATGGCATCATGGTCTTCGCCGACTGTGCCGCCGACCCCAACACTGACGAGAACAAGCTGGCCCAGATAGCCGTTGTGACTGCACAGACCGCCCGTGCCATCGCCGGCATCGAGCCGCGTGTCGCCATGCTGAGCTTCTCAACCAAGGGCAGCGCCAAGCATGAGCTGGTCGACCGTGTGGTCAATGCCACCCGCATCGCCAAGGAGATGGATCCCACGCTGGTGATTGACGGCGAGCTGCAGGCTGATGCCGCCATCGTGGAGAAGGTGGGTGCCTCCAAGGCTCCGGGCAGCCCGGTTGCCGGAAAGGCCAATGTGCTGGTGTTCCCCTCATTGGAGACCGGTAATATTGCCTACAAGCTGGTGCAGCGTCTGGCAGGTGCCGAGGCTGTCGGTCCGGTGATGCAGGGTATGGCCGCTCCTATCAACGACCTCTCCCGCGGCTGCTCCGTGGAGGATATCGTCAATGTGGTGGCCATCACGGCCAATCAGGCGGCTGCGAAGAAATAGCCATGGAAATCCGTCCGATCGCCCATATCCGTACCGGCTTTCCGACCAAGTTCGGCGTTCCACGCCAGAGCGGTCTGGTGTCCGGTCTGGAGGCGGTGATTGTGATGGAGCCTGAATATAGGGTGGGGGAGGCCTTCAGGGGGCTGGAGGCCTTTTCCCATTTGTGGCTCCTTTGGGAATTCTCCGAAGCGGAGCGTGAAGCATGGTCGCCGACTGTGCGTCCGCCGAGGTTGGGCGGGAACCGCCGCATGGGAGTCTTCGCAACCCGTTCGCCCTTCCGTCCCAATGCGCTGGGTTTGTCCTCGGTGGCACTGGAGCGGATTGAATGGGAGAGCCCGCAGGGGCCGCTGCTGCATGTCCGCGGCGCCGACCTTATGGACGGCACGCCGGTTTTTGACATCAAGCCCTACCTGCCCTTCACGGACAGCCATCCCGACGCCGCAGCAGGTTTCGCAGGCTGCTGCGCCGGATATGGGCTGGAGGTGACGGTTCCGGCAGAACTGGAACAGAGGATTCCGGAGCCGCACCGCAGTGTGGTGCGTGAACTGCTCGCACAGGATCCGCGCCCCTCATACCATCAGGATGCGGAACGGGTTTACGGCTTTGTGTACGAGGGTATGGAGATCAGGTTCAGGGTGGAAGGTGACCGCGCCGTTGTGGTGGCGGTGGATAAAAATGAAAATAAATAGTATTAATTTCTAAAATCAAAAAATTCTAAAATATGAAAAAAAAGCTTGGTATCGGTGTCGACATAGGTGGCACCAACACGGATTTCGGCCTTGTGGACGCCGAAGGTAACATTGTACGGCGCGGACGTCTGAAAATGGCCGGTTATGATGATGTTGCGGTTTATGTTAAGGATTTGGCGGAGGCGCTGCTTGCCGCTCTCGGCGAACTTGATGCCGAGGCGGAGGGTATCGGCATCGGCGCCCCTAACGGCAATTTCCACACATCATGCATCGAACATGCGCCCAATCTGAAATTCAAGGGGATAATACCGTTGAGCGAAATGATACGGCAGTACATCAATGTGCCGGTCACGCTCTCCAACGATGCCAACGCCGCAGCCTACGGCGAGCTTATTTATGGCGGTGCCAAGGGGATGAAGGACATTATCATGTTCACCCTGGGCACGGGTGTCGGCAGCGGGGTCATTGTGGACGGGAAGCTTGTGCACGGCTTCACAGGCTGCGCCGGGGAGCTGGGACATGCCATCCTTGTTCCGGAGGGGCGTCTTTGCACCTGCGGACGTCGCGGCTGTCTGGAAGAATATGCCTCCGCACGAGGCATCTGCCAGACATTCGACGAATTGCGCCGTTGGGTCACCTGTTATACCGGAAAATTGGCGAATATACCCCTGCGAGGGCTTGACACCAAGCTGATTGCGGATGCTGCCTATGCGGGTGATGAGGTCGCGCTCAAGGCTTTTGAACGTACGGGATTCCTGCTGGGGATAGCGGCGGCAAATGCGGTTGCAGCAACCTCGCCTGAGGCGGTCTTCCTGATGGGCGGACCTGTCCAGGCCGGAAAAATCCTGATGGAGCCGTTGGAGAAATCCTTCCACGAACACCTTTATGTCTCGTTCAAGGGGAAGACACAGATCCGTGTCTCTGAACTGAACGCCAACGATGTCGCCATACTTGGGGCTGCGGCGTTGGTGAAGATGCCGCGCTGATTCCTGACATTGTTGCGTGTCAGGGGCAGGAGAATGGCACTTTGCTTTCAAAGCGGAGCTCCTTCCCTGTCACGGGATGGTAAAAGCAGAGCCGGTAGGCGTGCAGGCAGAGCCGTCCCAACGGGTCGCTGCCGTCCCCATATTTCCTGTCCCCGGCCACCGGAAAACCGATATCCCGCATGTGGACGCGTATCTGGTTTTTGCGTCCGGTGTCAAGTTTCAGTTCCACAAGGGAATATTCCTCCCCTACATGGATGGTGCGGAAATGAGTGACCGCAAACTTGCCCCCGTTGTCGTATGGGCTGGAGTAGGTGTAATACATTTTGTTGTCCTTCAGCCAGGATGAGACGGTGCCTTCCGGCTCCGTCATTTTCCCGTGCACTATTGCCATGTAGCGGCGGTCGTACACCCGCTGCTTCCAGTCATCCTCAAACTGCAGGGCGACACGCTTCTCCTTTGCGAAGAGCAGCAGTCCGGAGGTTTCGCGGTCCAGCCGGTGGATTGTATGGGCGCGGCACCGCTGGTGTGTCTGCTCCAGATAATCGTTCAGCATGGTCTGTGCACTCTCCCTCCTTGGGTCGGGCGAATTGGTCAGCAGCCCCTCCGGCTTATTGACAACCAATATGTACCGGTCCTCAAAAAGAATCTCCATCTCCATGTTCCGCCCTCTGTTGCGGTGTACGTTCTCCTGTTTCATGTCATGACAACGAAAAAAATGCGGATATATTTTCCAATATGGCGGGTTGGTATTCGCTTTTTGATTATTTTTGCAACTTGTATCAGAAAACATTTGAAAGAACTGTCCGAATGAAGAAGCGCATACTTTTCATCATCAATCCCA
>JAEEGG010029784.1_pt1 | contig 10178 bp, 5 predicted proteins | sample 9134161 | NCBI WGS metagenome assembly JAEEGG01 (sample SAMN16246543, study PRJNA631951) | gut metagenome | biome: gut microbiome; feature: rumen; material: CR-attached | host: Bos | place: Iran: Karaj | collected 2018-10 | reverse complement strand
TCACTCCAAGGTTTCGAGAGTTCCTCGCCCACGCCCTGGTAGTAGTAAATGTTCGAAGGCCCGCCGTTCAGTTTTCCGTCGCGGTCCGTATCGATCATGTTGCCGCTTGCGTAGATACTCTGGTTCTTGTCTACCTGGAACCACGGGTTACTTCCCTTCGGACCATAGACAAAGTAATTGTTCACGATGTCGTGATTGAAATGAGTGCTGGTATGCGTCGTGTAACCCGCCTCAAAATTGTAGAGGATATTGTTCACGAATACGTCGTTAATCTTGTCGAGCGGATTGCGGTTGTGCGTATTCACGAAGGCATTGTAGTACCAGGCCCACGTGCCGTCCACGGATTCGATGTGCGCCCCGAACTGCTGCCCGATAGGGTTTGCAATCAGCGAATTCTGCACCGTTATTCCCGTCACGCGATAGCTTGCGTTATCGGAGGAACCGCCGAAATTATTCCACGGAGCAAGTTCCACCGAACAGTGGTCCACAATCACGTTCTTGGAATCGTAAAGGTTCAAGGCATCGTCCTTTTCAGACGCGGTATTTTCGCCAGGGCGAATGCGCAGATAACGAATGATGATATTGCTCTGCTTGCCCGTGCTGAGCTTGCCGCCATGAATCGCAATGCCTTCGCCCGGAGCCGTCTGCCCCGCAATCGTGATGTTGCTCTTGATCGAGACAGCCGTCTTGATATTGATGATTCCGCCCACGTCAAAGACCACAATGCGGTTCCCTTGACTGACGGCATCGCGGAAAGAACCCGCACCATCATCGTTCAGATTCGTCACGTGATACACGGTCCCGTCGCGACCGCCCGTGACCTGCGCCCCAAAACCGAGCGCCTCCGGAAAAGCTAGCGGTTCGGCACCCGCCCCCATAAAACCAAACACCGTTAGGCAAAGCGCCGAAACCGCGAAATTTTTAGCAAAACCAAATTTCAAACCCATAACAACCTGCTTTTGGGCCCATGAGGGGCCGCCTTTATGAAATATATCTTCATTTTACGGAAAAAACACCCCTACATTCCATAAAGAGTTGTCCAGGGACAACCGCCCACAAACTGAAACAAATCACCCCGTTCGGGCATTTTCGTTCCAGATTCAAGTCGCTTACAATTTGACTACATCTTTTTTTCCTGACTTTCGAGGACCTTTAAAAAATACTTTTACAAGAAAACGGAGGTGGATTATGAAATCACTAAACTACACACACCTTATCTGCGGCATCGCTCTCTTGCTTTCTGCCTGCGGCGACACCGACAGCAGCACGACCAGCATCGACTCTACAAACGTCACAGAAGCCGATTCTCTTGCCGAAGCGACCTCCGAGTCCAAGCAAAGCACCTCCATAAGCATTCCCAGCGCATCCGAGCAAGAAGCCGCGGAACCGGTAGACGTTTCCGCCATTGCCAATGACCCCATTATCCGTTTCGAAAACGATTCCATTTCCGTCGAAAATGACAACGGCTGCATTACATACAAAGAAAGAGTCGTCAATATCTATTGCCAAGGTAATTACCAGCTCACCGGCAGTTCAAGCGACAACCAAGTCATCGTAAACGCCGAAAGTACAGACAAAGTTTACCTCTACTTAAACGAGCTGCAACTCGCTAGCACAACGGACGCGCCCCTCTACGTTCAGAATGCAGAAAAAGTATTCCTGATGCTGGTGGACGGCACTAAAAATACACTCGCCGACGCCTCCACCCGCACACAGGCCTTCGCCAAGGAGAACGGCACAAGCGATACGACCAAAGCAACCGTCTATGCAAAAGATGACCTTACCATCAAGGGGAGTGGCGACCTGACCGTAACCGGAAACTACAGCAACGGTATCCAGTGCAGCAACGACCTGCGCATTCGCGACCTGCCGGGAATCACCGTCAAAGCAAAGAATCATGCCATCAAGGGCAAAGGCTCCGTCACTATCGAAGGCGGATACTTCAATTTGGCCGCAACAAACGGCGACGGCATCAAGAGCGACGAAGGCGAAGACGAAAACACGATTACCGAGAACAAGGGAATCGTCATTATTACTGGTGGCGAATTCGATATCGATGCAGGCGATGACGGCATTCAGGCATTCAACGCCATCTTAATCGCAGACTCCACCTCTATCCCCTTTATCACTATCAACAGCAAGGGGAAGGGAATTGCAACCGACAACAGCCTCTATATAAATGGCGGCATCACCAACGTAACCTCTGCCGACGACGGCCTACATTCAAACCAGAACATTTACGTCAACGGCGGTCTCACCACGATTTCTGCGGGTGACGACGGAATCCACGCAGATTCTACCCTGCGCATTTCTGATGGAGCAATCAACATCACCAAGGCGGTCGAAGGGATTGAAGCATTCTACATCAGGGCCGAAGGCGGCATGACCGCAACGGTCGCAAGCGACGACGCCTGGAATGCGGCAGGCGGCTCTGCCGACGCGGGAGCAAGCAGCGGTTCTCAGTGGGGTGGGCCCGGCGGTGGCGGCGGCATGATGAGCAGCACCAAGGGCTACATCATTATCAGCGGAGGATACCACTACCTTTACGCTGCAGGAAACGATGTCGATGTCCTCGATGCCAACGGCACGGCAACCATGAGCGGCGGCGTACTGCTCCTTGAAATCGGAACAAGCGGCGGCAACGTCATGATGAAAGGCCCTGGCGGAAATGGCATGGGAGGTAATCAGGGAGGTTCCTGCAGTACGAACATGGCTGGTGGCCTGATCGATACCGACAGCGGATTCAGCATTAGCGGAGGCGTGTTGCTCGGATTTGGAAGCCGAACCGAAGAATACCCCAAATGCAGCGCGACTAGCTACACGGCAGGAAACGCATACGGCACAAGCAACGCGGCTTTCAAGCCCAGCGCGAGCGGCAGCATGGTCATTTACGGTGGCAACATCAACTCTGTCGCCCAAGTGGACGTGAGCGACATGACAGAGATTACGCTCCCGAACGGCATGACCTACTACGAGAAATAAGATTATTTGCTCCTTTTGACATTTTTGTCCACCCACAACAACAAAAAATGTCTTTTTTTCACCAAAAATCATATATATTTAAACAACAATGGTGTATTGAAGCGTTTCTATGCTCTTGAGGTTTTCATTTCCGATAAGTCCGACAGCGACATCCAAGTCACTGATATAGTCAGCCAGTCTGGCAGCAACCACCTGTTCGCGGCGTTCGGCAAGTTCATTCAGGTAAAGAAGGCTCATGTTGCGAACAGCCTTTTCAGTATCTTCGCTCGCGCTCTTGCCGACCCAAAAAGCTCCCGCAATCAGGATAATTGCCGCAACAACAATTCCTGCAACGGCAACTTGCATAATGCTGCCTTGTTTTCTCACTTCCATATCGTAATCCCTCGGTAGAAGAATAACTATGGAAATTACAATAAAGGGAAACGGATCCGGTTTGAAAAATACAATATACATCAGTTTCACTACAAAGTATACTGTTTTTAAATTTACCGTTGTCTGCGGACTACGCCCCCTTTTACGCGGACTATTCTTGTATTTTATTTTTTCTTTTACACACTTTTTTGTTTGAACGGAATTATATTAATTGATGTTCGGCGTGGGTGCGCCGGTGTTGTTTATGGAGTAATTTATGAAACATAATGGGATGATGATTGGGCTTGTACTTGCAATGGGAACGAGTACATTCGCCATTGAATGGGTAAACCAGTGCGCAAGCAATGGATTTACACAAATTACGGAATCGGCTCATTTCGAAGTGTGCAAAAAGCCTACGACAGACGACGGGCAAGCGAACAACGTATCGATTAGTGCTGATGCCGCAAAGAAGGCGGTGGCGGATCTCGAAAACGTATTCTCGTTCTACACCGATTCGCTTGGGTGGATGCTTCCGTTTCCGAGTAGCCCCAATACGAAACTCAAGAGCAATATCTACGTGTTCGACAACTCCGTGATGGCGGCTCTTTATGGCGGGCAGGATTTCGTGAAGGGCCTCAACAATGAATTTGGGCCGGGAATGTGGATTGGCTCCGGTTCACTTTCTGATAAGTGGGGACTCGCCCACGAATTTGCGCATGGCATGCAAGGTGTTGCAGGCTGGCTTGGCAACAACAGCCATTCGGGATGGATGGCGGAATCGCACGCAAACTGGATGGCCCATCAGTACATTTCGGACGATGCTCACTATTGTTCCGAGGCTCTTATTAATTTCCCGTATCTGTATTACGGTTCCACACGCGACCGCTATTGCAACTGGCAATTTTTGGAGCACCTGAAGGAAGAATTCGGCGGCGGCAACAAGGGTGCACACGAGGTGAACCGCATCTGGATAGAATCTACCCGCGAAGGCGAAGAAGGCCGCATGGAACAGACGCCGTTTACCGCGATGATGATGGTGTACGACTGGTCGCTCGACAGTCTGAACCAGCAATTTGGCAAGTTTGCGATGAAGAACGCCACGCTTGAATACCAGGGGCACCGCAAGGCTCTGTACAAAAACGCATGGGGCGATTACGAGTTTGCAACCCGCCGCAATGCATCGGGTTGGGGCGACATGTATCGCCGACATACGAGAATCACGATGTTGGACAAAATGGAGTGCGATGCCGGTAAAGAATGCCCTGATCGCTATATTTCGCCGAATTACTGGGCTCCGCAGCGCTGGGGTTATAACTTGGTGCGTATCTATCCGGAACAGGCGGGAAAGGTGACGGTCAAGTTCCGCGGAATTGTCCAAAGCAAGCCGACAGTTAGCGGCTACACCTGCTTTGGCGACAACACCGATTATTACATGGGTAAGACTTATAAATGGTGCAACTACGCCCCCGACAAACTGCCAGACCCCGCATCGGGCTGGACGGTAGGGCTTGTCGCCGAGGGCGCGGATGGCACACCACGCTACAGCGAGATGAAGCACGGCACGGGATTCAACCTGGAAATCGAGACGAAGGATAGTGACAAGGCCTTGTGGCTCGCCGTCACGGCGACACCAACCGAGATGCAGACGATTCTCTGGGACCAGTTCTACTACAGTATTTATCGCTACCCGTACATGATCGAGGTCGAAAACGGTGCGCCCGAAGGTTATAACAAGGATTTCTGGAAGCCTGCGAACACGAGCGGATACACCAAGCACGCAAACGGGGGCGGCCTCGTGAGCAACAAGGCAAAAGTTTCCGAGTCGGTCTACGTGGGGCCCGATGCGGTCGTGAACGGCGGTACGATCTCGGGGAACGCGCGAATCGAGGATTTTGCGGTCATTAACGGCGGAACAATTAGCGGGAACGCGATTGTCCGCGGGCGAGCGCTCGTAACGGCGGGCACCATCGGCGACGACGCCGTCCTGGAAGAGGATGCGTGGCTCGTGAGCGGGAGCATTACCGGCAAGGCGAAGGTCGGCGCGCTCTCGATTATCGTGAACACGACGGTAACGGACAACGCCCAAGTCTATGGTGTAATGTGGGCCGTCGCCGACAAGAAACTCTCCGGCACGGCGCAGCTGCGTGGCGACTTGGAGAATAACTTCAGCAAAGAAATTTCAAAGGGCGTATTCTACGGCATGGTCGACGACGGCATGTTGAGCAACGCGAATTACGGCGCGAATCTCACGACTCCCCCGACCGATGCTACGGCAAGCATCAAGAACGCCGAATGGTATGCCGTGGCCGACGACTCGACGGGCTCGGAGGGCACTACATCTATCGGGCATATGCCAGGTAAATTGACGCAGGAACCGCAGAAGGCGAAGCTTTACTTTGACTCGAAGGAGCAGGCCGTATTTGTCCGGTACAAGAAAAACGGTCGTGAATACCGCTACCGCGTAAGCGGCAGTAAACAATAGCGGGAAAAAGAGAATACATTTTTCCCTAAATCACAATAGTCGATGTCTTGAAAAATAAGGTTGTCCGTGGACGACGTTGCCGTTGTTCGCAGACAACTCTTTATTTTTTAAAGGATTCCTTTTTGTCTACTGCGGATATAAATTTTTACCGTTTAGATAAAAAAGGAGTGTTTATGGGAATGGATTTTACCAAGGCGCGGATCTCTGCGTCTGTAATTACTATCGCAATCGCCGCTACCGGTTCTTCTACCGTATTTGCCGCAGCGAGCTACCCCGTACAGGAATTTCGCTTCGGGATTGCCGATACGGATCGGAATATTGCTATTTCGGGAACTTCTGCCGGAGATTACCTGACTTCGAACACCATGCAGGGCACCGCCAACGAAAAATGGAGCCTTAACTATATCAGTGCGGGGGTCTATGAAATCGTCAATTCCGCAACAGGCATGATTGTCACCAATGAAAACGGACTTGCCACTATTGCAAAAGATGTTGACGGCACAAACCAGCGCTGGAAAATCGAGGCGGTTGAAAAAGATTTTGAAGGATACGATCTTTACTACAAGGTGGTCAGCAACGCCGACAATAAGGTTGCAATAACCTTCGATATTCAGAGCAACTCGTTTACGGTAGATACTTATACGGGCGACAATTATCAGAAATTCAAGCTGAACCTGGACGGGCTCGAAGGCTTTGCCGCAAACGCGCTTGTGGGCAGCAAAGAAAAGGCAGGAACAATTGGTGGATTGCTGGGAGAAGTTGTCTATGTTTCTACCGCAGATGATTTGGAGAAACAGCTTAATTCAAAAGGAGCTCAGACCATCGTCATTACCGCCGACATTGATATGCAAAAGAAAAGCAATACTCGTGTACGCGACTACAAAACGATTGTGGGACAGTATGGCAATCATACTATTTATGATTCGCAATTCAGAACGAACGATGCTTGGGGTACAGCGGGAGAAGTTCCGTCGGACAATATTGTCTTTAGAAATTTAAAAATGGTTGCAAAGAATATTCCTAACCGTATCTTGATTAATGTTTGGTCTTCTCGCCAAATTTGGATCGATCATATTCATTTCGAATCGCAGCTGAATTACGATCGCAGCGGCAATGGTCAGGATGAAGTTGGAAAATTCATATGGATAAATACCCCATATGCCAATTACAGGGATTCGCTAGACCGATACCGCTCTCCTGATTATGTAACGATATCATACTGTCATTTAAAAAATCGATACTGGACGGTTGCTTACGGAACTCAAAACGACGAAATTACCCGCGACCGCACAACGCTTCTTTATAACTGGTGGGATAAAAACGTGAGGCGCTGTCCGCAGCTAGGCAATGGATCCGCACATATTTACAACAATTACTATTCTGCTTATGGGAAATCGAGCAACGGCCCCGCGACAACGGGAATTATCGGTGGAGACGGCTCCGACATGGTATCCACCGCCAACCGCTTTAACGGCTACACAAGTAATCAGGCACTCAGCATGGGCGGAGGAACCGACCCCGCACGCGACGAATACTCCTATCTTTCAGAAACATTGGACGGCACACCTTCTAAGGTCAGTTTCAGTCCCAAGAAAAATTCTACGTGGAAGCCAGAACAAAGTAGTTACGGATATTCCCTGATAGACGCCTACAACACCAAGGGGACTGATGTAAAGGATTTTTGTACCAAATATGCGTGCGACCAAAGTTCCGCCACCAGCATGAAAGACATCACCGATAGCGATTTCAAGGATTGGGTCACAGTCCAGCACGCAAGTCCCTTCCTCAAGAGCATCGAAGTCGGGAACGCGCCCGTTGGCAAAGAGCCTATTGTTATCGAGACCCCTGAAGGCAGCCTGGTAAAAGACCTCACCATCATCGACCGCGCAAACTATAGCGGCTGGGGCATTTCGACCGCAAAGACCGACGGCAAGGTCTTCGGCGACCGCGACGTCACCTTTAGCGTCATTCCCGACGCTCTTGCCAATGCAGAACAAGTCGTTACCGCCTGCAACTCCAAGAACTCCACCACAGATGCGGCCACGTTTACAGCTACAAAAGACATCGTAGTCTACATCGGCTTGGATAGCCGCGTCGAAAAAGTCCCCGGATGGCTTTCGACAGCGGAGAAAACCGAGATGAAGGCTGTAGCAAGCAACGATGTGACTTTTGAAATCTACAAGATTAAGGTAGATTCTGGAGCAACATTCACACTCGGCAGCAACGGACAGAGTTCCGGTTGCGTCAACTACATTGCCTTTGTTCAAGAAGCAAACCTGCCAAGCAACAGTAACGAAACCGGTGAAGAAATCGATAGCAATACTGACCCTGAAAGCGGCGAAATACAGTTTGCCGGTGAATTCATTGAACCAGCGAACCTTGTATCCGTAGGATTTGTCGGCGGCACATTATTCGTGAATAACGGCTCAGGAAACGCGGTGAGAGCCACCTTGTTCGATTTGAACGGTTCAATTATCGCGAATAGGACCCTTGCAAGCGGCAGTCACTCCCTAGAAACAAAGGGACTTGCCCACGGAACATATCTAGTACGCATCCACGGCAAAGGATTGCAAAAGACGGTGCGGATCCTTTTTTGATAAAACGAATTTATTCCGCAATTTCATCAAGATCCTGCATCAACTTGTGAGTTTCGATAAGGATGGCGATGATTTTGCGGTAATGCGAGATGTCGTCGTAGGTAAGGGTGCGGTTTTTGCGGTCTTTGAGCCACTTTTGTGCGGGTTGGTAGCCGCCGATGTAGAAGTTCCAGGCTAGTTCAGGAACGTTCGCAAAATACTGCGTCTTGTTGATGAAAACCTTTTCCTTTTCAAAACGAGTTTCGTTTACAACATTGTCGCCTTCGATGTTGAAGGAGGTTGCTTGCGGCGGGATTTCTTCCATCAGGTGCAATTTGTGGAGCTTGTTGCCGATGGAAACGATGCGTTCGAAATCTTCCTTGTTTTCGGGATAAGGAATTCGCGGAAAATCAATTTTAAGGAATTCCTTATATTTTTCACGATAGGACGGTGTATGGAGAACGCCATAGATGTAATCAAAGACTTGTTCTGGAGTTGTTTTGAGTTTAGCGCTCTTGTCAATTTTACTCCAGATTTTTTCGTCTAGATTGGGCTTGCGAGTTTCGCCGAGCTTTTCTTCACCTTCTGTTGGATAAAGGTAGAGCGGGAAAACATTCACATCATCTTTTGACGAGAGCAGAGTTTTGTCAGTAATCGTATTAGTTGCGAAAATTGCAAATAGATAGTCCCGATTTACACGAATTGTGTTAAGAGCAATGTTGTCATATAACAAGTGCCTCATCGTTCCATATCTTGGCCTTGACATTATACCATTTGCTTTTCCTGTATATGGAACATATTTTACATCAAATGGTCTATAAGATAAGTTTCTGCAAACATCAACCCCATTGTTCATTGAAGTTACAACATCTTCTTTTGCGTTTGCATAAGACCAGTCACTAGATTCTCTTTCTATTTCATATTTTGTTTTAAAGCCGCTTTCATCAAGTATTTGAAAATCAGAAACAAGAGTTTGTAATTCTATTTTAGAATTACAAATGTTTAATTTATCATTTGAGGTTTTTATTCCTGCTGTATTAACTAACATCAATTCGTCAATTTTAAATCCCTTCTCGTATTCAATCTGAACGGAAAAATCTTTAGGGACAAAGAAATATTGCGGGCCTTGAGGATTTAATTTTTTCCACTTAATATCTTTGAATGGAGTGTCTGCTAAAAATGTGTATTTTTCAAAGCGCTTGCCGAACAGTTCGTAGTGATATACTTTGGCAAGAGATCCTTCGACTTCGCCCTTACGGGCTTCGCTCAGGATGACACTCTGTCTTCTCTTAACAAAGATGTTAATGCTAACGCCTTGCATAATGTCGAAAACATTTTCATCTTTGCCACCATCAAGAGTAGTTTCTTTTTTTCTTGTATTCCCATGCAAATCAAGAATGTAGATTTCATCAAAAGTTTCCATCAATGCTTTTCGCATTTGCCGATGGATAATTCCATCTATAAAACTATTATTCGAAATATATGCCAGAATTCCTTCGCCATTCTTTTCTACATAATAATGACCTAATCGAATGAATTTGATATAATCATCCGAAAGGGGTTGGATATTCCTCTCGTTTAAATCCTTCTTGTATGTTTCCGACAATTCCTGAATCCACTCGCTTTTATTGCTACTGCTTACACTATACGGCGGATTTCCAATCATCACCATTACGGGAGTGTCGCGCTTAACAAGGTTCGCCTCGTTCGCTTCTTGCGCAAGCCATTGGGCAAACAATGTTCCTGTATCGTGATCACATTCTTCAAGAGAATTTGTCAAGAAA
>JAEEGG010029781.1_pt1 | contig 10179 bp, 3 predicted proteins | sample 9134161 | NCBI WGS metagenome assembly JAEEGG01 (sample SAMN16246543, study PRJNA631951) | gut metagenome | biome: gut microbiome; feature: rumen; material: CR-attached | host: Bos | place: Iran: Karaj | collected 2018-10 | reverse complement strand
ATGTAGATACCCTTTCTGAGTTGAGAGTTGAGAGTTGAGGGTTGAGAGTTAATTCTGCGACCACTCAAGTCGTAGATAACTCCATCGTTAGCGTTATCGTTAACGTTAAGGTTAGCAATGCCATCCTCATCGTCAATAGGAGCAACGAACGGAACAGGATAATTATCGGTCTGCGTCCAATGTGCTGTCTCCTGACCGGCATTCAGCAACTCGCAAACTTCACCATTCTTAAGCTGTTCCTCAGTAACCTGAGCAGAGCCCTCGTTGATCTCACCTACCAAGTTCAGGAAGTAGCAGTTGGTACACTTGGCATTCCCCGGGTTACGTGCCAGTGCATAGTGGGTACCGTTAGCATAGAGGGTGATATCCACCTCGCCCACAGAGAGCGTGTTAGTGATATAGGTTACATTACCGCACCAACCTACGATAGGAATACAGTTCCATGCCGTTTCGCTCTTGAGGGAACCACTGAACAGACAGTTGTTGATAACACTGTTATCGCCACTTCCTCGGGCAACAATACCACCTGTGAGCGCATCGCCGCTAAAGGTAGATATAATCTCAACAGCACTCTCGCAGTTCTCTATTGTACCACCGTAGATTTCGCAAACGATTCCTCCTACTCTCTTGGCAGATGTGTTAATGGTACCTGCAGTACGCAAATTCCTTACTGTACCACTCAAGGCACGGAACATGCCAAAGCCCTCAGCCTCGTTCACCTTATTAATAGTAACTGTGTGGCACTGGCCGTCGAATATACCCTCATATTTCTTGTCTGTGGTACCAATCATGGGGAATTCGTTCATCACTTCTGTCAGATCGATATTGGCTATCAGCTGAGCATTATCCTTGGTATCGCCGTAGTTGACCTTCTTGGCAAACCATACCAGCTGCTCGGCTGAACCAATCTGCCAGAAGCCGTCAACAAGCGTAGCCATAGTCAGATCGGGAGCGCCACACTCGGTACAGAAACCGTTCTCGAAGTGGTGATCCTCGATAGTGCTACCCTCGGTATTGCTATAGGTAAGCGTTGTTCCGTCAACAGGTGTTTTGCCGTCGCACTTGAGCGCTCCGTTAGCATATACAACACCACGGGTGGGGAAGGGAACGGGATAACTGTCCTCGGGCAGGTTCTGTGTCCACTGGATATCCTTCTGGTCGCCATTCAGCAGGAAGGCAACCTTACCACTGGCAATCTCCTCGGCAGTAACCTCGGTAGAACCTGAATTAGGAGTACCAAAGCCATTCATATAGTAGCAGTTGATAACTGTAGAGACACTGGGGTTACGAGAGATGGTGTACGATGGGTTGTCGGTACCCTTGGGGTCACCGATGATGGTACCCATGAACAGACAGTTGCTGACTGTAGAACTGCAGTCGCTGCCTGTGAAGCCCAGAATACCAGCCATATTGAAGGCATAAGGAGCGTTTATGGTACCGGTATAGATACAATCCTTAACGACACATCCTGCGGCGCTTCCACGGAAGGCGATACCTGCATAGGCAGCGTCGTCGTTGAAGTCGGACTCAATATTTACAGAAGACAGACAGTTCTGTATCGTTCCACCAAAGATTTCAGCTACAATACCGCCGGCCTTCTTGTAAGAAGTATAAATGGTACCTGCTACGCAAAGGTTCTTGATTGTTCCGGTAAGAGCGCGGAAGAGGCCTACAATCTCCTGGTTGGCATTCATCGTATAAGTAATGGTGTGCCCCTGACCGTCGAATGTTCCGGCATATTTATTGTCGAGCGTCGAGATCATGGTCATCTCCACTGCAGAAACGTCGATATCGTCAGTAAGAACGGCATCGGCATCTGTTTCTCCGGCATTTACCAGACTGCCAAAGAGCATCAGTTCGACGGGTGTACCCAAACAGTACATACCATCCAACTTCTTAGGCATGAATGAAAGACCGGACAGATGGTCCTTGCAGGCTTCCTCGGTAGTAGCCGCGCCATCGTAGTAGCCCCAAAGTTGTTCCATCAGCGTATTTATCTCGTTTGCCTGTTCGTCTGTGAACAAAGCCTGCAAATCGTCTGCCATAGCCTGCAGTTTGTCGTACTCGCGAACAACATTGATATAGCCCTGTTTGCAGCGGATTGTCTCTTCGAAGAGGTCAGAGAACTGCTGGATAAGAGCCAGCTTGGCCTCGCCATCGGAAACTGTTGCAACAGCATCCACTGCAGCCTGCAGCTTCTGCTTGATCTCGTTAGAGAAGTTGGGGTAAACGGCATAGTCTGATCCGAAGTCTGCCTCGTAGTGATTCAATATAGTATTGGCACGGGCAGCCTGAGACTCCAGCACATTGTCGAGACCGGCTCCGGCCTGATCCAGTGTTCCGTGATAGAAAAGTCTGACGTTACCAAAGCCAAAGGCATCATTCTCGAAACCAGAGCCAACCTCGCGAATACCAATCTTCAGCGTACCGTCTGTTACATTGGCAAGGATGGCATTCTCGTATCGGCCGCTCTCAAATGCTCTGCAGTAACCTACCAGTCCACGGGGTACATATCCGTCGACTCCGTTGAAATCGGCAACTTCATAATCGGGATACTCACCGGTAAGGTTACAGTTATAGCCGTCAACTGCTTCGCTCATAGGAATAGCATCCTCAACGGGAACCTGGAAGTAATTGGTCATACCGTTGGCTGTAAGCGTAGCCATATAGTTGGTGTTGTACAAATCAACATCTCCGGGATAAGGGCGGTAAACACCGTTTATGCGTACTTCATAGATACCGTTTGCCAAACCTGATATGGTCTGATACATATCCATGGTTGAGTTCCACGACTCGGCAGCATGCATTTCTGAACCATCAGCACCGCTGTGTCCTGTTCCCACTTTGCCTTCCCATCCTTCGAAACCGTTTGTGAAGGTGGGGTTGGCAATCAACATGGTCATATCTGTACCCGCAGCAGGCTCCTCGGTGATAGCAGCCTCCAACATGGCAGCAATCTTCTTGGTCTCTGTCTTTATTTCCTCTTCGGAGAGTTCGCATTCGTCAAGGATATAAAGGGCTGTTCCCTTGGGATAGAGAGCGCTGGGCTCCTGACTGGTACGCAGGTATTCCTCCAGCTCGTCGCGTTTCTTACCGGCAAAGTCATCGTGCTCCTCCAAATACTTATCTGTCTCCTCAACTTTCTGCTTGTAAGCAGCGTATGCATCGGCACAAGACCTTACACTATTGCGTAAGTCCTGAATACTGTTCCATGCAGCCATGAACTCATCAATGTTCTTACACTGCTCAATGCCTTGCAGTGCAGCCTGGTAGCTCTCTATCAGGCTCTTCTGCGCCTGCGTGTTCTCGCAGAAATCGGTTTCGGCACCGATGACTTTATTGGCGAAAACCGTAAAGGTGGTGTTGTCGTAAGCATTTCCGCATACATCTCCTGCCTTGTATATACGTTCGTGAGTGGGGAAGGGGAAGGGATGTTCATCTTCCTCGAGTGTCTGGTTCCAGACGATATCCGACTGGTCGGCATTCAGCAGGTAGCAGAGCATACCGTTTGTCACATCCTCGGCATTAACCTGGGTGGTGTTAGGCTGATGAGAGCCGAACTCGTTCACGAAGTAGCAGTTGGTGCATGTAACATTGTCCGGGTTACGGGCAAAGGTATAGGCGTTACCCTGACTGGTATCGATGTCTATCATACCCGTAAAAGCACAGTTGGTAAGCGACGACTTAGATCCTGACCACCCGATGAAGGCGGCACAGTTATAACCTGAACCGGAAATGTTTCCGCCAAAGATACAGTTCTCGATGAGGGAACCGTCGGCACTGCCACGGCCAATGAGTCCTGAAATAGCAGCATCACCCTCGAAAGAGCTGGTCACATTTACATCGCAAACTACATTCAGCACCTTGCCGCCGAAGATTTCACCTACCAACGGACCTACCTTGTTATAAGGTGCAATGAGGCTACCGGTGATGCAGAGATTCTGTATGGTACCGTCGAGGTAACGGAAGAGGCCCCAACTGCTTTCTGTAGCCACCAGATCTATGTTCAGTGTCTTGTAATTACCATCGAAGATTCCCTTGTAGTGGTTTCCGCTTGTACCGATAACCGTAAATTCTGTGCTGGAGAGGTCGATATCATCCAGCAGTTTTGCATTGGCTGTGTTGTTACCCTGATTTACCAGATTGGCAAACCATACGAACTGGTCGGCCGTCTCTATCTGATAGAAGCCGTCAACCAAAGAGGCCATGCTGGGATCTACCTTGCCGCAGTTGATACAGATGCCATCCTTATACTGGTGGGGAGGAATATCCTGCGTCTTGGTATTAGAATAGGTAAGGGGTGAACCGTCGGCACTCTGTCCGTTACAACTCAAGTTACCTGCCGCATATACCTGCTTGCTGTTTGAGAATGGAACGGGAACCATGTCGCTGCCCAGTGTCTGCCACCACGAGATGGTTTCCTGTGTACCGTTCAGCATGTAACAGAGTTCACCGCTTGTAAGTTGCTCTTCGGTTACTTGCTCGCAACCGTCGTTGGGAGTTGCCCATTCGTTCAGATAGAAGCAGTTGTTTACTGCTACCAGATCAGGGCGACGGGATATTGTATAACTGGGATTGCTGCCAGTTTCTGCATCGGCGTTGATGGTTCCTGCAAAGATGCAATTACTGATTGTGGCATTGCAGCCGTCGCCTGCCCAACCCAGCATACTGGCGATACTGTATGCTTCGGGTGCATCGATAGTACCGTCGTAAACGCAGTTGGTTATCTTCACGCCGGAAGCACTCGAACGGGCACAGATACCGGCATAGCAGGCATCCAAGTTGGCCGTTCCGATAATATCTACCGAGGAATAGCAGTTCTCGATGGTACCGCCAAAGCATTCGCCTACGATACCGGCAACTTTGTTGATGCCGGTGGTAATAGAACCGTCAACCTTCAGGTTCTTGACGGTACCGGAAACACCGCCGAAAAGTCCGAAGCTGGCGCTTTCTACTGTAACACTGTAGTTAATACAGTGGAACTGTCCGTCGAAGGTACCCGCGTACTTGTGGTCGCCCGTATCTCCGATTTTAACGAATTCGGCAAAGTCAATGTCTTCTTTCAACACCGCATTGAGTTCGGTGTTTCCAGCATTGACAGCCAAAGCAAGATTCCTCAAATCCTCCGCTGTAGAGATTTGAACAATGCCATCCTCGATTACAAGGTCGTCCAGACCCTCTGCCTTAGATGTCAGGCCGAGTGCGAGAAGCATTGCAAAGAAAAGAGTAAACTTCTTCATGTTGTTGCAAATTGGTTAATAATTATTCGGTAATTTTGGTTAAAATTGTATCAATCTGCGGCAAAAGTAGCAAATATTTGTCTTTCCACAAACAATATCTGCAAAAAAAATACTATTGCCATAAAAAAATCTTCCCTACATAATATGATAAGGGGGACGCTGCGGCTTGCCGCATAGGAGATTTATACAAATTATTGCACTTTTTAATAGGAAAAATGCTCTGAATGCAAAATAATGTTTATATTTGCACTCAAGATATGAAGGTGGTTGTACACCCGACTTTTAAAGCGGAATCAGTAATTATACTATAAAAAACTATTATTATGAAAAGACTTTTTCAATGGATGCTTGCCGCCATCCTTATCTGCGGCGCAACAGTGTTCACATCGTGCACCAACGAGGATAATCCCGTCAACCCTGTGGATAATCTCTCTGAGATAATTATTGGGAAGTGGATGCCTGCGGAGCTCGACGGGAAACCCGTGCAAACCGACAAGAAGTCAGTTTACACCTTCGTCTCCGCCACCAAGGCCTATATGAGCGTCTCTACCAACCCGCAGCAAGGCGAGGAAACCGTGTGGAACGACCAGAAAGAACTTGACGTCGCCATCAGCGGAAACACGATGACCCTCACCAACCACTCCGACGAACATACCACAATGGTCGAGGAGTTCTGTTTCACCGCCATCAGCGGCAGCGAGTTCACAGCGAACCACAAGATAACTGTGACCAATGACGGTGCCACGGTGCTTTCCAACGAAGGAGTCATTCACTTCGCCAAGGTCACCACCGACTTCCGCGCTGACATCGTAGGCACTTGGGAAGGTCATGTAACCAATAGTGAAGGTTCTGAGTACGATGATGGTGAGGAACACCGCTGGCAATATAATGCAGACGGAACGTATGTTTATTATGTAAAGGACGGCAATAATTGGGTGCCTTATGCCACTAATACGCTGAACGAATACTTCGTCGACGGCACACTGCTCTGCACCCGTTGGATAGATCAGGGTCAGGAGAACCGCGAGTGGTGGGAAATCGCCATCAACGGAAACAAGATGAACTGGACCGCCCTTCGCCAGAACACCAACGGCACCACCTTCACTGCCACCTTCGAAATGACGAAAGTGGAATAAGAAAATATGCCAAGGGTAGCATCAGACATCCTGAATCCTGAAACATTATTACTCCACAACAACATTATAAGCATATAACACAAAAAAAAGGCACCCGATTTGCGGATGCCTTTTTCTGTTCTTTATTACTACTTCTTCTCGCTCATCTGGAACTGGAGTGTTCCGCCAGCCATAATCTGACTGTGAGTAAGTGTCCAGTCGGTTATTTTCTGACCGTTCAGCTTTACGCCCTTCACATAGATGGCCTTGTCGCTCTTGCGAGGTGCCAGGATGGTGAAATCCTTTCCGCCAGCCAGATGCAGCGTTGCCTTCTGGAAGAGAGGTGTGCCAATGGTGTATTCGGCACTTCCGGCATTGAAGGGATAGAAACCAAGGGCTGAGAAGATGTACCAGGCTGACATCTGTCCGCAGTCGTCGTTACCGGCATAACCGCAGGGTGTCTCGTTATAGAATGTACTGCGAACCTGATTCACCAACTCCTGGGTTCGCCAGGGCTGACCGGCAAAGTTATAAAGATAGACGGTATGATGACTGGGTTCGTTGCCGTGGGCATACTGACCGATAAATCCGCTGGCATTGCCATTCACCTCACCGCTGGTAGCAGTAAGGGTAAAGTTCTCGTTGAGCTTCTGGATGAAGCCCTTCTCACCACCCAAAAGCTCAATCAAGCCCTTCGGATTCTGAGGCACAAACCACATATACTGCCAGGCATTGCCCTCGATGAAGCATGGTTCTTCGTAGCTCAGAGGATCGAACTTCCCGATAAAGTTACCCTTGCTGTCCTTGGGACGGAAGAAGCCAGTCTCCTTGTCCCACAGATTGCGGTAGAACTCGCTACGACGCAGGAAACGCTCGTAATCGGCCTGCTTGCCCAACTTCTTGGCTACGGCAGCTACGCACCAGTCGTCGAAGGCCTGCTCCAGGGTGATGCTTACGCTGGTTCCCTGCAAATCCTGAGGCATATAGCCGTACTTCTCCCAAGCTTCGAAGGGACTGTTGGTATGCGTGCGGGTGCTACTCTCGTACATTGCCTTATAAGCTTTCTCGGCATCTACGCCGGGGATTTCAGCCAATATAGCATCGGCTAAGACAGGAATGGCGTGATTACCAATCATACAGTAGTTGTCCTGTCCCCAAAGATCCCAGATGGGCAGGTAGCCGTAGGTCTCGTGATGGAGAATCATATCGCGTACAAACTGAGCGGCCACATCGGGGCAGAGCAATGTGTACAGGGGATGAGCGGCACGGAAAGTGTCCCAAAGACTGAAGGTGCTGTGGTAAGACTGACCGGCAGGCATCTGCTTAATCTCGAAGTTGGTGTCCATATACCTTCCGTCCACATCGCTGATGGTATTGGGTTGCATCAGCACATGATAAAGACCTGTATAGAAGATGGTCTTCTGGGCATCTGTACCTTCTATATCAATGCGGGAAAGTTCCTTCTCCCAGGCATCGTGGGCAGCCTTCGCATAGTAACCAAAATCCCAACTCTGTGCCTCGGCCTTCATATTCTTACGGGCACCGTCGTTATCGACAGCCGAGATAGCGACCTTAACCATCAGGTCCTGACTGTCCTGACTGTTGAACTCGAGGGCAGCACGCAGGGTACGGCCGTTCATTACATCGCTCTCGCCAACAGAGCGTCCGCCGTCCATCATCAGGCGGCCCTGGATGGGCTTGCTGAACTCGGCACGGAAATAAACCTTGCGCAACTTGGCCCAACCGGTCAGTACACGGAAGCCCTCGATGGTATGGTCGTCAACCACGCGCATCTGACTCTGGATAATCTGGTAAGCCCTGCGACCGGCATAGTAGGCATCGCCTCGCCACGTCATACGGTCCAGATCGAGAATCACCGTCTGCTGTGCGCCCTTGGGGAAGGTATATTTATGAATTCCGGCATGAACGGTAGCCGACAGGTTGACGAGGATATCCTCGTTCTGCAACTTCACCATATAGAAGCCGGGAGCAGCAGATTCCTCGCTGTGCTTGTATGTCTGTGCAAAGATACCCTTCTTCAGTTCGGCAGGTGTCACCTTTTTAATGGTGGGCATCAGGGAAATGTCAATCAGGTCGGTACAACCCGTTCCGCTCAGGTGCGTATGGGTAAACCCGAAGATACTGTCCTTGTTGAAATCGTAGCCGCAGCAAGGGTCCCACGTTACATACTGTTCCGTCTCGGGACATAGCTGCACCATGCCCTGCGGCATTGTAGGGCCGGGGAAAGTACTTCCGCTCAGGGCACCCGTCTCGTCGGTCTGCGTTCCGATAAAGGGATTAACAAACTTTGTGTAGTCAATGGCCTGCAACTGAAAGGTTGCTGCTACCATAACAATCAGAGATAAAAATGTCTTCATTAATTCGCCCCTCTCCCTAACCCTTTGCCCATCTTCGCGAATGGTGATTCGCTCACCTTTGTGGGGCCGAAACCACATTCGGTGGTTTCTCTAAAGACCCCAGTCGCCCAAATGGGAGGGAACTGCTAACAGGGGTTTGGCAGTTATATGTTTCTAATTTTCAATTTTCAACTATCAACTATCAACTGTCAACTCTCCTCACTCCATATATTCCTCTTCCTTCCCGTCCTTGCTACGCAAGTCGCGTAAATCCTCGTATGCTTTGCTCAGCATTTCGGGTGTAACCTTGAAGTCGCGGCAGACCTCGCGTCCGGGGTCTTTGGTAGAATGACTGAAGAGCCAGTCGTACGTCTGTGTCATATAGAAAAGTCGTGCAGGCCGTCCGTGATCTACTCCCTTCAGCGGTGTAAAGATAAGGCGGTCCGTTCCTGTCTTTTCCATTGCATCCACCACCTTCTGCGAGGCACTGAAGGGCACAGCACGGTCGGCAGTCCCGTGCAGAATCCACATAGGAACCTTCGAGAGGCCTTCTACATTCTTCACTGTAGCACCGCCACAGGCAGCCATACCGGCAGCGATACGGTCGGGATAAGTGGCACAGAGGTCGATGGTTCCGTATCCGCCCATACTCATGCCGTAAACATAGATGCGGGTGGTATCGACGGCAAAGTTCTTAATAGCCCAATCCACAATCTTCATTACCTTCTCGGGGCTCCATCCGTTATTGGTCTGCGGAGCCAGAATATAGCTATCGATGTTCAGTCCCTTGGCCACGGCACTGATGGGCCCATAGCGTTTTACCCGCTCCAGATTATAACCGCTAAGACTTTTGCCGTGCAAGAAGATAAGCAGGGGAAAGTGCGCCTTGGGGTCCTTATGCGAACCGCCCTCGGGGTCGTGGAACCAGAAGTTATAGCTACCGGGCACAGTACCCCGATATGCCTTGAAGTCCTGAGCGCCTGCCGAAGTGTAAAAAAGCATCACAAGGAGCCAAAGAACGAGTCTTTTCATGCAAAATCTCATCTTATTTTTGTGTTTCAAGTCACAAAAGTAATAAAAATATGCACATCACCCTTTGTTTCTTGCATTTAATTTGTACTTTTGTGAACATTTAACAAAGAAAAGAATGATAAACGTCCTTTTTACAGCCCTTATGCTGACGGCTCTGCCCGATGACACCATTCCGCCAACCCACGAGCCGACAGACACGCTAAAAGAAGTGCAGGTAGTAGCACCGAGTTCTATGGCAGGTCTTCAGGATGCCATACGCCAGAGTATGGAAAGAATGGGAGTTCCCCGCACCCCGAATATGGGTGAAGTGATAGATAAGATTTCCCCGGGACTGACAGACAAGATTCTGCATCCCTTTGCCTTTAAGGACAGGAAGAAGGCCCGCAAGCACCAGCGCGACAAGAAAATCCTTGAAGAATTCGACAAGGTTAAAAG
>JAEEGG010029779.1_pt1 | contig 10179 bp, 9 predicted proteins | sample 9134161 | NCBI WGS metagenome assembly JAEEGG01 (sample SAMN16246543, study PRJNA631951) | gut metagenome | biome: gut microbiome; feature: rumen; material: CR-attached | host: Bos | place: Iran: Karaj | collected 2018-10 | reverse complement strand
TCAGGACAAAATTATGGTTAAGAATATAATGATTGTCGGCGTTGGCGGGCAGGGTGCTTTGCTTGCGTCTAAAACTTTGGGACAGGTTCTGCTTGATGCAGGTTATGATGTAAAGGTTAGCGAAGTTCACGGAATGAGCCAGCGTGGTGGTTCTGTTGTAACATACGTTCGCTACGGTGACAAGGTTTACTCCCCTATTGTAGACAAGGGAGAGGCTGATTTTATAGTTTCGTTTGAATTGCTTGAAGCAGCCCGCTACACAGAGTTCCTCCGCAAGGACGGACAGATTGTAGTAAATACTCAGAAGATTGATCCTATGCCAGTTATTACTGGCGCCGCAGAATATCCTCAGGATTTAGTTGGAACAATGACAGGAGCAGGTCTTAAGGTAGATGCTCTTGATTGTCTTACCTTGGCAGAACAGGCAGGTACCGCAAAATCGGTAAATATCGTTTTAATGGGTCGTCTTAGCCGCTATATGGACTTCCCGGAAGAAGCATGGCTTACAGCAATTGAAAAGCTTGTAAAGCCTCAGTTCCTGGAAATGAATAAAAAAGCATTCAAACTGGGGCGTGGCGAGTAAATTCTACTCAAAATTCTACCCTTATAAACTACCCGTCGGGTTACAAGCGAAAAATAGTGTGATATTATTTACACTGTGAGCAGGAGTTCACAATCGCTGGCCGGCGGGTATTTTATTTGGTGCACAAAAAGTGTGCCTGCACAAGGAGAAATCTATGAATGCAGAAAAAACAGGTCTTTTGATCTATGAACTCAGAACCCGAAAAGGACTTACCCAGAAGGAGCTTGCAGAAAAATGTAATGTAAGCGATAAGGCTGTTTCTAAATGGGAACGCGGCGATGGCTGCCCTGATGTAACTGTACTGCCCCGTCTTGCCGAAGTTTTTGGTGTAGAAGTTGAATCTATTATGAATGGAGAAATTCCTTTCAGTCAGGATGTAACCGGAAAGAAAATCAAGGATTATAATTTCCGCCAGCCGGACCGTTACCCACGTTATATGATGCGTGAGCTTTGGATGCTTGGCGAAGATATCTGTCAGGCAATGAATAATGAATTTACTTCTATTCTTGGTGACCGCACAGAATTTGTTGATGACAATGTTGATGAGCTTACTAATATAGAATTTCTTCGTTCAATTCCAAGAAAATGCTTTTTCTACGATTTTGATTTTCTGAACAACGGCTTTACGATTGAAATTGACCCACAGCTTGCAAAGGCACTTTTAAAACAAGACTCAACCAAATACGATATCATAACTGACTTTGATCTTGATGTTTTTAAGAATTACTTTTTGAAAACTATTTATAATCTTCTTGCACAAAATATTTCAAAGCAGACAGAAGAAAAAATCAATATTGAAAAACTGTTTGCTTTTGATAAGGCTGTTGCCGCTGCTACTGCAAATAATTCACGCCAGGAAGAAAACCGCATGATGCTTCTGCTTGGACTTAAGGGTAAGGTTGCCGGAGTTGAAGGCTGGATAAACATTCAGTTCAGCGACGGAATAATCGAAACACTTTTGATGAACGGCTACTTTGGCTTTAACATCAACAACAATACAAGCGGAGGAAAAATCAAATTCCAGAATCTTTCGAACATTAAAAGCCGTGAGCTGCCTGATAATGTTTTTGTAGAATTCGGTCGCTTCCGTCCTGAAAATGTTGAGCTTGAACCTGGAATCATTTTGATTCTTGATAAAAAAGAAACAGAGGGCTTGAACGTAGTTTTTGAAAACCGCGTAATTCACACAGGAAAAACTGTTGCAATTGATGATAAATTCGGAATCGAAATTGCAGAAACCACACAACTCAGCGAAATTGTTTATGACGAGCCTGATTATATTTCTGTTCAGCTAGGAAGCTCAGCCCTTACAAAGCAGGAGCTTGCAGCACTTCACCAGGGCTCTTACATAATCTTAAAGCAGCGTGCCGGAGAAATGACACAAATCCTTCGCGCTGGAAAGCTTGTTGCCCTTGGCGAAATCTGCATTGCCGATAATAATTTTGCAATAAGAGTTGTAGAGGTAAAATAATAATATGAAAAGAGATGTGCAGAGCTTTAGAAAATCAATTTTAGTTTGCTTCATTATGCTTGTTGCAGTCTCTTTTGCATATGCACAGGAGCCGGTGCTTACAAAGATCGGCTCCTATAAATGCGGACGTCAACCCAAGCAGGTTTTATTTTCACCTGACAGCAAATACATCATCATGCCGCTTCTTGATGACAACGGCTTTGATATATTCAGCGTGCAGGAAAAGAAAATCATCAAAAGAATAAATCCTCCTAACGCCACAAAGGTTGGTTTTGCCGAAGGACTTTTTATTCCCCAGAAAAACACCTTCCTTGTTTCGCAGATGACTACCGCAAATGTTTACGAATACACCTACCCCGCATTTGAATTTAAAAGGACAATTCCTACAACAGGCAACTGGTCAAAGTTCATCGCCTTTAGCAGTGAAAAACAATTGCTTGCAGTTTCAAACTGGGTTTCAAATGATGTTTCAATAATTGATTACAAAACAGGAAACTGCATTAAAAAGATTTCTACAGGAGCAGCACCACGCGGATTATATTTTATGGAAGGCGGAAAAACAATTATCAGCCTTTCTTTTGATGACGGCCTTATAGAAAAATACGATGTTGAAAGTGGAAAACAGCTTGCAGTTATAAAGGTTGCCAGTGGTGCAATGCGCCATATTGTTTTGAACAACGACAACACAAAGGCGTATGTTTCAGATATGTATCATCGTCTTGTTTATGAAGTAAATCTTGGTACTTTTAAAATCACAGGGCAGACTCAGGTTTTTAATAATCCGAATACAATCAAGCTTTATAAAAACAGATGGCTTTTTGTTTCTTCACGCGGTCCTAACAACAAAGAAGATTATACAAAACGCAGTCCGCAAAATGGAAAAATCCAGATTATAGATACAAGTTCTATGAAGGTTATTCAGGCATTTGAAGGAGGCAATCAACCGACCGGACTTGATATCAGCCCAGACGGAAGATACCTTTGCTTTTCAAATTTTCAAGACGAAAATATTGAACTTTACGAAATTAAATAATCTACTGCAAAAAACCTATGCTTCCAGACACTTTTTTAAGTCTGCATAAAAATCAGGGTAAACCTTTTCTGTAAATACAGGCTTACCTGCAAGGTCTAAGAAGCAGTGAGTACTTGTTCCATTAAAAACAACCTCACCACCGCAAGTAAACTCATAAGCAAGAGTAAGCTTGAGTGCAGAAAGCTTTTCGACCTTTACAATGCATTCAATTATATCAGCAAACTTTGTAGATTTTTTAAAAGTACAATCAAGAGAAAGAACAGGCGAAACTACACCCTTTGCTTCAAGCTTATCAAAGCTCCAGCCCAGCTGATCAAGAAAAGCAACACGAGCTTCTTCCATAAAACGCACATAATTCGAATGGTGCGTAATTCCCATTTTGTCTGTTTCGTAATAATTTACTTTATGAATATATGGTTTCATATATGACATTATCAAAAGGTTTTGTCATTTTGTCAATAATATTGAAGATTTCCCTTTTATGTTGTATTTATATAGCATGACAACAAAGCAAAAGGTGTTTGAGTTACTTTCGCAAAACAAGGGGCAGGTTCTTTCCGGAGAAAAACTGGCTGGGGAATGTGGGGTTAGCCGGGCCGCTATCTGGAAGGCTGTAAAGGCAATCAGGGAAGATGGGTTTATGATAGAGGCAACTAACAATTCCGGCTACTGTCTTTGTGACGCGCAGACCGCAGATGTTTTTTCTAAAGAACGGCTTTCTTATGAGCTGGCACAAAACTTTCCGGAATATGCGGGCAGCCATATAGAATGTTTTACTACAATTGATTCCACCAACACTTATGCAAAAAAACTTCTGCTTGAATCGGGCAAAAATTTTCATCACACAATTATTGCAGCAGAAAGTCAGAGTGCCGGGCGTGGACGAATTGGACGCAGTTTTGAATCTCCTGCGGGAACCGGTATTTATCTTTCGCTTATAATTACACCAAAGGGTGGCATTACTCAACCGGCTGCTATTACGGCTTCGGCAGCAGTTGCTGTTTGCAGAGCCATTAAAAAACTTTATGGAGTGCAGCCTGCCATAAAATGGATAAATGATATTTATATAGAAAATAAAGGTCACCTTAAAAAGTGTACCGGTATCCTCACAGAAGGAATTACCAATTTTGAAAGCGGACAGATTGAAAGCGCAGTTATTGGAATTGGTGTGAATATAAGCCCGTCTGATCAGATTAAAAAAAGCGAGGCTGCTTCTGTTGCAGGGTATATAACAGAAGCAGCAGGGGCTGGGGCAATAGGAACAGTTCTACCTTCGCGCTGTCGTTTTATTGCAGAAATTGCAGGACAAGTTTTTGGAATATTAAATGAGAGTCCGGACAAAGTTATTTCAGAATATAAAAAGCTGGTCTTTCTGATTGGGCAAAAAATTACCGTACATCCATTAATCGGAGATGATAAAAGCGCCTACTCTGCCACTGCTATTGATATTGATGAAAATGCAGCTCTGGTCGTAAAGCTGGAAGATGGAAGTGAGCGCACGCTTAACTCCGGCGAAGTAACCTTACATTAATTATGAATTGCTTCGCCTTGCCTTACAGCTATTGCTCTTGCCATGTTCCAGGCCTGCTTCATCCCTATAGAAAAAAATACAGGAAGTAAAACAAGAAGCATCCTTATTGAAGCTTTTCCTCCGCGGGCATACCAGGCTCTTTTTGCTTCTTCCCAGTTTTTTGCAACAAGAGGAATAAAGCAGACAAAAAGAGAAAGACTTTGAGCTAGAGGTGTTTTTTTCTTAAGATGAAAAATTTTTCTAAAGGCAAGTTCAATTTTTTCAAAGCCTTCCCGCAGCTGCAGACTGGAAGAAGTTCTGAACAGCAGGGCAGCCAGTTCCAGCATACAAAGCAATCTCACAAGCATGGGGATAACTTCTTTTCCTCTGAAGATTAATAAAATTACTGCATAGTATAAAATCAGTTTTATATCAGAAAAAATTTCGCGGGGTGAGAATTTTAACAGCAGCTGGATTAGAATAATAAAGCCCAGCATAAGGGCTGCGGCAAGAGGTGGCAGCTTAAAAAAAAGAATGCTTATAAGAGGCAGAAAAATAATTTTTATCCAGGCGGGACAAAGGTGAATTATGGAGCCTCCTGCTTTGTAGGAAAAAGCAGTCTGCCGGTCACTTTTAATTTTTCTTTTCACCAGACTAAATCCTCCAGACTTTTATAGGCTGTAAGAGGATTCCTGATATTCCATTGTTCAAGATTTTGCTTCAGAGCTTCGGCAGGGCTTGCATCAAAAACTTTTTTACCTCGGAAAAGCACTACAAAATGATCTGCAAGTCCAAGACATTTTTCAAGCTCGTGGCTAAGGATGATTACAGTTTTTCCATCGGCCTTAAGCTGACGCACAAGTTCATTAACCTGCTTTACTCCACTGTAATCAAGATTTGCATAAGGCTCATCCAGAATAATAAGGGGCAGCTCCATGGCAAGCATACAGGCTACTGCAAGACGCCTCTTTTCGCCGCCGGATAAAAAGCGGGCCGGATAATCTGCCTTAGCTGTAAGTCCTGTTTTTTCAAGAGCCTGAGTTACAGCCTGCTGCACCCTGTCTTTTTTCCAGCCAAGATTCTTCGGGCCAAAAGCAATATCTTCGGCAGGACTTTCTCCCAGAATCTGAGTTTCTGCTTCCTGAAAAACAAGTCCCGGACTTACGCTGCATTCAACCTTTCCCTGGTCGCAATCTACAAGTCCTGCGGCAATAGACATGAGCAGACTTTTTCCTGAACCATTTTCGCCGCCAATAAGAGTACAACTGCCTTCTTCTATGCTAAGACTAACATCATCAAGGGCTCTTTTTACCCCTGAAGCCAGGCGAAAAGATTTGGAAATATTTTTAAGGTTCAGGATTATATTTGACATATTGTATTAGTTTTGTCCGCTGACAAAATCCCCTGCTTCTTCCTTATCAGCCTTAACTTCGCTGTAAAGATACTGAGCCAGAACAGGGCGCAGCTTTAAGGCAACCGGAAAAGCAATAATAACTTTAATCAGATCTCCGGGAATAAAAGGAATAACACAGGCTGCCATTGTATAGGTAAAAGCAGTTTTATCTACGGGAATCTTTCCGGCAGCTCCAGCCCACCATGCAAAACGAATAACTCCCGGAATGTAAAGAATAATCATACCTGCAAGAATTGCCAGTAAAAGGCGTAGAGAATTTTTCCAGCTGATTTTCTTTTCTTCTACTTTTGCTTTACCGGCGATAAGTCCTGCAACAAGGGCTCCAATAAGGTAACCGGGAAGAAAGCCTCCGGTTGGCCCCATCCAGACAGCAAGACCGCTTGTTCCTCCGGAATAAACAGGGAGCCCTACAAGTCCTGCCAGCAGAAAAAGAGCAACAGGTGCTGCTCCCAAAAATCCGCCAAGCAGAACGGCACATAAAATACAAAGCATGTTCTGAAGTACAATCGGAACAGGTCCCAAAGGAATTCTTATAAAACAGCCCACGCAGATAATTGCAGTAAAAAGGGCGATGAATGAAGAAAATAGTATTGATTTATTTTTCATGAAATGAAAGATAGCAGATTTGCAGATAAATGTAAACCATAATAAACTTTTAAGTTGACATTTATCCTTTTTATAATTTTTCATTTTTCTTCTTTACAAATGTTTCTTTATACAGTAATATTAAGTATATGTTAAGAACTACAGGCCTACTAAAGAGCCGCTTCTTTGTCTTTACATTCTTTTTCGCCTAAGGGCGAACTTCTCTATCTATTTTGTGCAATGCGCACCAGCTGCCGTGCACGGTAACTAATCAAATTGCAAATAAAATTAAATTAAAAGGCCCCTTCGACAGGCTCAGGGGGCACTAGTGAGGAATTTATTATGAACCTTAAATACTATCAGAAAGAAAGCGAATGTATGCCTTTGGAAGAACTTAGAAAGCTTCAGGGCGAAAGACTGGCAAAAAATTTCCGCCATGTTTATGAAAATGTTGAATATTACAGAAAGCGCTGTGAAGAAGCAGGCGTTACTCCAGATGACATCAAAGGACTTGATGACCTTGATAAAATCCCATTCACATGTAAAGATGATCTTCGCCAGACATATCCGTACGGACTTTTCGCAGTTCCTATGAAGGATGTTGTGCGCATCCACGCTTCATCAGGAACTACAGGAAAACAGATTGTTGTTGGTTATACAAAAGAAGACCTGGACATCTGGGATGACTGTACTGCCCGCCAGCTTGTAGCAATTGGTGCCGACGAAAACGACATTGTTCAGGGTGCATACGGCTACGGACTTTTCACCGGAGGCTTTGGTCTTCACGGTGGTGCGACAAAACTTGGATGTGAAGTAATTCCAATTTCGAGCGGAAATACTCAGCGCCAGATTACCTTCATGCAGGATCTTAAATCTACAATCCTTTGCTGTACACCTTCTTATGCCGCTTACCTTGGTGAAACTCTCAAAGACATGGGCCTCACACCAAATGACATTCATCTTAAAGCAGGTATCTTTGGTGCAGAACCATGGACAGAAGAAATGCGCCGCGACATTGAAAAATCCCTTGGAATTAAAGCATACGACATTTACGGTCTTACAGAAGTTATGGGACCTGGTGTTGCTTACGAATGTACTGAACAGAAAGGCATGCACGTAAACGAAGACCACTTCATTATAGAAACAATTGATCCTGAAACAGGTAAGCGCCTCCCAGACGGAGAAAAGGGCGAGCTCGTATTCACTGCGATTACAAAGCAGGCCTTCCCTCTTATGCGCTTCCGCACAAAGGATATTGGTGTTTTGAACCGAGCCCCTTGTGCCTGTGGCCGTACTTTTGTACGCATGAGTAAACCAATGGGACGTACAGACGATATGCTCATTATCCGTGGTGTAAATGTATTCCCAAGCCAGATAGAAGGCGTATTGATGCAGAACGGATACCCTGCAAACTACGAAATCCACGTTGGCCGCGAAAACAACACAGATACTTTCGAAATCTTAGTAGAAATGATTCCGGAAAAATTCAGCGACGTTGTATCAGAAATCAGCAAGCAGGAAAAAGCGCTGGAGTCTGCACTTTTGTCTGTACTTCAGATAAAAGCTAAGGTAAAATTAGTAGCACCAAAGAGTATTGCACGTTCAGAAGGAAAAGCAAAACGCGTAATTGATACACGTAAGCTTCATGACTAAAACAGGAGGAACCAAATTATGACAGTAAATCAAATTTCAATTTTTTTGGAAAATAAACCGGAATCACTTTCTCAGCTTACAGATGTGTTAGCTAAGAATAACATCAACATGCGCGCCCTTAGTCTTGCAGACACAAGCGACTTTGGAATTGCCCGCATCATTACAGACGACTGTGCCGCAGCCGAGGATATTCTTAAAAAGAATGATTACATTGTAAAAACAACCGGTGTAATTGCAATTGAGATTCCGGACGAAGCCGGAAGCCTTAATAAAATCCTTAAGCTTCTTGCAGAAAACGGCCGCAATATCGAATACATGTACGGCTTTACAGGCCGCAAGACCAACTCTGCCTGTATGATTCTTCGCTGCACAAACATGCAGAAGACAGAAGAGATTCTCGAAGGCAACGGTATTCACACCATTGGCCAGGAAGAACTGAAGAATATATAAAACATCCTCGTCATTGCGAGTACAGCTCCTCGCAATGACGAGGCAATCCACAACACCTCTCCGCATTTTTTCCTAACATTTTCCCCATTTTCTGCCGATAATTTAATGTAAAAATATTTTCTCAAGAAAAATCTTCATGATTTAGAAGGAGTTTTTTTATGGCAAAGAAAAATGATTTTAAGAATATGTCGACAAAGAAAAAGTCGCGCAGATTGTTCTGGGGAATGCTGGCTCCGCTGCTTACAGTAACTATTGCGGCCTGTACATTCTTCTACTATGTTTCGAATTCAATTCTTAAATATTATCTAACATCAGAACTTAACTATTCTGTAAAGAAAATCAATTCAGATGTAATGGAAAGAATGGAACCTATCAACGTCAATCTTGAAAACTTTGCAAACTTTGCAGCCCTTTCGGATGACGGCGAAGTACTTCAGGCTCTTGTTACAATTCTTTCGCAGAATCTGGAATATTCCAACTCTTTCTACTTTGGTTCATCAACTCCAATTCAAAAGGGTGGTACTTTTATAGAATCAAGCGGCTGGATTCCTCCTGCTGACTTTGACCATACAGGCCGCGACTGGTACAAAAATGCCGTTACAGCCCGTGGAAAAATCACTTATGCAGACCCATATCTTGATGCACTTTCGGGTTCTCTTGCTGTTGCTGTTTCTAAAAGTGTAAACGGCCCTGATGGAAAATTAAAGGGTGTTGTAGGCTGTGATATTCTTATGGACAAGCTTACCGGTGTTATTGAAGAAATCCAACTTTCGGCAAACAGCAAGGTTTCTCTTATAAACGATCAGGGTTATTACCTTGCCTGCGATGACACTTCAAAAATCATGAGGAAAAAATATACCGATGAAACTACTTACTCCGGCGACCTTAAAGAATGGATGAACGGCGAACAGAAAGTTTTTATTGACCGCAAAAACTTTTACGCAATCTGCGCTGTAGGAAACTCTCCATGGTATATTGTAATTGAAGGTCCGGTTGTTGATTATACAGGCAAACTTGGAAATATAATTTTGACTTTTGAAATTGGACTTATAATCTTTAGTATCATAATGTCAATTCTTAATATCCTTACTATCCGTAAGATGCGTGTTGGAGAACAGCAGCTTGGTGCAAACCTTTACGAAGAAACTCAGACTCTGGTTGTTGCCGCAAAGGAAAATGCCGCTACCGCTCAGGATCAGAGTGCTGCCGTTAAGGAAATTGTTGCCACAATGGAAGACTCCAACGCCCTTTCCGAAAATATATCTTCTAAGATTCACGACGTTTCCAAGGTTGCAGAAAAAACCTCAAGTGATGTTGCAGACGGTGTTGCTTCTATTGAACAAAACGTTGCACAACTCCACGCAATTTTTGATGCTAACCAGCAGACAATTGAAGGCATGAAGGTTCTTAGTGAAAGAATCGAAAGCATCTGGGATATTGTAACCCTCATCAACAACGTTGCAGACCAGGCAAAGATTAT
>JAEEGG010029774.1_pt1 | contig 10180 bp, 16 predicted proteins | sample 9134161 | NCBI WGS metagenome assembly JAEEGG01 (sample SAMN16246543, study PRJNA631951) | gut metagenome | biome: gut microbiome; feature: rumen; material: CR-attached | host: Bos | place: Iran: Karaj | collected 2018-10 | reverse complement strand
TTCTTTCCGTCGCGCTCAATGGTCTCGAAAAACATCTTTGCGGGACGTACCCAGAGACCGCGTTCGCCGTACAACGCACGGTACACGACCATCTCCTCCAGCGTCTCGGAGTCCTTTGCGAACCCTTCGAGGCGATAAAAGTTGCCTTTAAAATGCCGAAACTCACGCCCGACCAGACCTATCTGCTCTTCAGTCATCTGTTGCTCCTAACGTCGATTTCGTCTGTTTCCTTTTGTGTTTTGCGATTGAGAAGAGTGCCGAGTTCAGCATCTCCAGATACTCGGCGCGGGGAATCTCCTTCGCACCAAAGCGGGCGAGATGTTCCGTGTAAACCTGGCAGTCAATCCAGGGAACGCCGCTGTCGAACATCTGACGGGCGAAGGTGGCGAAGGCGCACTTGCTCGCATCAGGGACCGTCGCAAACATCGACTCGCCGAAGAAGCACGGTCCGATCGACACGCCGTAGAAGCCGCCGACGAGACGTCCGTCCTGCCACGACTCGAAGGAATGCGCGAATCCGAGCCGGTTAAGTTCACAGTATCCCTTTTCGAGTTCGTCGGTGATCCATGTGCCCTCTTGTTCCGGACGCGGCACGGCCGAACAAGCGTGGATCACCTCGGGGAACGCCGTGTCGACGCGATATTCGAACAGACCCTTCCGGAGCGTCTTTGCGAGCGACTTCGGGATGTGCAGGTCCGCCGCCTTCAGGACGAACCGCGGATCCGGCGAGAACCAGGTTATCGGCTCGCCCTCCGCGACAGGCCACGGGAAGATACCTCCTGCGTATGCGTTGAGCAGCCGCTCAGGACGGAAGTCCCCGCCGATGGCGAGCAATCCGTCATCCGGATCGGCATCCTCCGCGGGCGGAAACTCAAACGAGTCATTGTCTAGGCAATAGACGGCCATGCGCTGTCCTCATATCCTCCTGCCGAGATCAAAGGCCGCCTCGTTGCCCGCAACCTTCACGCCCTTCGCGACATCCTGGCAGAGCGCGTGGGCGTTGGAGTTCGGGTGGGACGACGCCGAAATGATCAGAACGTTCTTTCTCATTTTTGCTGTCTTCTTCATGGACATGACTAAATCATCGTTGGGTTTTAGAATCGGTGCGTAGGTGGACATCGCCCCAATAGTATATCATTTTTCCAGGACGCAGAGCATCTCGAGCGCGGCGATTTTTCAGTCGAACCGTCACCTATTTTAAAAATCACGATTAGGTGACGGTTTTCTGTGGCGGGTCGGTTATGGAAGTGCCTGGTGCTTGCGATTACTTCGCGGCGAGCTTCAGGCCGACTATCCCGGCCACGATGAGCGCGGCGGACGCGACTCGCAACGCCGAGGCGGATTCGCCGAACAGGGCGATGCCCGCGACGAATCCGCCGACTGCGCCCACGCCCGTCCATACGGCGTATGCCGTTCCCATCGGGATCGACTTCATGGCCACGGCGAGCAGCCAGACGCTGGCGGCCATCCCGCCCACAAACACCGCGTCTGCCGTGATGTTCTTGAATCCGTTTGACATCTTGAGCGCAACCGCCCAGACGACCTCGAACACCCCTGCGACAATCAATATCAACCAGTTCATGATGCAACGTCATTTTTAAACACGAGCCCTGCCTTGAATGCATCGGCTTTTTCAGTAGGTGTAAACTTCGCCGTCGTCGGGCATCAGGACGTGCGAGGCGAGGCCGCGCCTTTCGAGCGCTACCTTGAGCGTCTTGCGCGTCAGCGAGGCGTGGGCGACGGTATCCATGTGGCTCGCAATGATTGTGGCGTTTGGCGCGGCGCGGCAGACACTCTCGACGTCGGCGTCGTCCATGATGAGCCGTCCGTATGTCTTAAGCTGCGCGGCGCAGGCGTTTAGGATTACGACATCAGGCTTCAGCTCCGCCATCGTCTCCGCCACCTCGTCACACCAGATTGTGTCGCCGAGAATCCAGAGCGACTTTGGTTCCGACGGGGATGTGAAGAACACTCCCGATGCCGGTCCGCACGGCGTCTTGGTTCCGTGCTTCGCGAACGTGCGCCTGAGCGTCACGGTGCGGAAAAGGACGCCCACGTCCGTGAAAGTCCGCACGTCCGAAAACCCGGAATGCGTCATCACTGCGACCTCGTCATCGTTCTGCACGAATATCGGCACGCCCTTGTCGAGCTTCGCGCCGGCCGTACCGTCCGCCGCCATGTCGAAGTGGTCGGGATGAAGGTGCGTGAGAACGTATGCATCGACGCCGGACAGCACGTCGGCGACTGGAATCGGCAGTTCGCACATCGGCATCACGATGTCGAGCTGCGCCGGATCGACCACCTCCGATGCGAACGGCGATTGTCCGAATGTGAACCCTTCGGACTTGCTGATGAGCCAAGGGTCAATGAGGAATTCAACCCCGCCGAAATTGATGCGAAGCGTCGCGTTGCGTATCTGTCTGATTTTCATTTTTGATTACCTTTCTGCTATGCAGCTTAAAACACGTAGTCGGGGAAGTTCTTCCACAGGAACTCCGGCTTCTCGCCCCATTCCGATTCGGCGAAGGCGATGATGCCGCGTGCGAGGTCGGTCTTGAACACATCACGCTCAAAGCAGGAATCGGCGATGCGCTTCATCAGCGCCATTATCTCGCATCTCACACCGCCGACGAACTTCCCAGAAGCGCCGGCCACGCGGTGCTGCACATATTCGTCGCCTGTCGCCGCATCCGTAGTCGTCTCCTTGACAGCGCCACTGGCGTCCACGGTTACGGTGCAAACGAGCGCTCCGTTGGCGATGGGCGCGGAATATATCCAGACGCCTGATTCCTTCTTGAATCCGAACTTCTCCAGTGTAGAGCGTATTACGCGCATCCGGCGGAAGAATTCAGCTGGCGTCAAATATTCTATCGGCGCGTCGTTTTTAGCCATTGAGTCGATCTCCGCCTCACGCGACGCCTCACGCATCTCGTCGGGCGTCATGTCGCGGAACGTCTCGCGAAGGTTCTTCACTGTTCATCCTCCACAGGTTCAAATCGCTTCATAGTCCTGCCGTCGCGCTCTATGGTCTCGAAGAACATCTTGGCGGGGCGCACCCAGAGTCCGCGTTCCCCGTAGAGCGCGCGGTACACGACCATCTCCTCCAGCGTCTCGGAGTCCTTTGCGAACCCCTCGAGCCGATAGAGATTTCCTTTGAAATGCCGGAATGTCCTTCCGACGAGCTCTGTCTGTTCTTCTGTCATGATTCCACCCTTGATCCTTTGCTAAATATTATACCAAAAAAGGCAGTTTGGAAGGTGATGGCGCGTGCTGCATGGCGCTTCGCGTGACCACGACCCCCGCCCGCGTCGAGGCAGGGGGTTCCATGCGCGTAGACTCCAGTCCGCATGCTTAAAAATGATATAATGTGGAGGCGTTGCAATAAAAGCAAGGAAGGGAAAATGGGCATGAAGGTAGTAGTGCTATCAATAGTTGCGGCATTGGCCGCTTCGAGTTCTGTAGGTTCCGAGACGATAAAGCTTCCGGCTCCCGACGGGGATTCGGGCGTAACCGTCACGCAGGCGCTGAAGGCTCGCCATTCCGAGCGGGCGTTCGCGGACAAGGAACTCTCGCCTGAGTTGCTTTCTGGCGTCCTGTGGGCGGCAAACGGATTCAACCGCCCCGACAAGCGCACGAATGCTACTGGCCTCAACAAGCAGGAGATAATGGTCTATGCGATCATGAAGTCAGGCGCGTATCGCTACGACGCGAAGGGGAATGCGCTCGTCAAGGTGTGCGACGGCGATCTGCGTCCGGCCATCGCCGGGCACCAGGCGTTTGCGGCGACAGCCCCCGTCTCTATTCTCATCGCGGCTGACGTGAGCGATCCGATATACTCCGGTGCGCGAAGCACGCTTTCCAACTACGACGCGGGCATAGTCTCCGGGAACATCTACCTCTACTGCGCGGCGAACGGACTCGCAACGGTGTGCAGGCGTTCGATGGACAACGACGCTCTCAAGAAAGCGCTCAAGCTTTCCGATAAGACGATCCTTCATCTCAACCACCCGGTGGGATATCCGGCGGACGGGAAGGGCGCTGCTTCCGGCGCGTCGTCGGCGAAGGCCGGGCGCAACCGCGAAGCGATGCGCCGTTTGCGGGGCTTCAGCCTAGCGGACGCAGATTATCCACGACTGTCATGAACTTCTACACGTTCGACGACGATGGAAAGATATTCAAGGATGTCGCCGCGACTGGCATCGCGGGAATTCTGAAGGGCATTGGTGCGATCAAGTAGCAACCAAGACGATGGACTTGTCGAGAAAGGCAGCGATGTTCTACGGATGCGAGCATTCGGACTTGAAGCCTGCGAACGGCGACTACGCCTTCGTCGGGTCGCTCGGCGGGCTGTACCGTCTGCTGCTCGGCTGCTGGCGGCGGGAGCCCTGCGCACCACGGCTTCAGGAGAAATGGAGCGAGTCAAATCCGACCTGCGGGCAATGCTCCATTACGGCGTTTCTCGCGCAGGACATCTTCGGCGGCGAGGTGTACGGCGTTCCGAACGGCGACGGCAGCTTCCATTGCTTCAACAAAGTGGGCGATGCCGTGTTCGATCTAACGAGCGAGCAGTTCGACCATCCAATTGAATACAGGCTGGACATCCCCCAGAAACGCGAGATACACTTTGCCAAGGCGGAGAAGAAGTCGCGCTACGAAATGCTGAAGGCTATGCTTATGAGAAGCTTTACGCGAAGCACTCGGCGATGCATTTGCCGATGCCCTGCGCCCCGCCGGTGACAACGATTGTTTTGTCTTTGAATTCCATCATGCATCCTCCACAGGTTCAAATCGCTTCATTGTCCTCCCATCGCGCTCGACAAGCGCGTTTTGGATGTGATGGCGAGTGCTGCATGGCGCTCCGCGCGACCACGAACCCCGCGCCCGCCGCGCGGCTCGGCCGCCGAAGCGATGATCCGACGACACGGCATGAAGGTCTCGTTCGACATCACCCTTTCGCGAGCCAGGGGGATGTTTTCAGGCCGAGACCTTCGCCGTGCGTCGTCTCATCGCTTCGACCTTCGGTCTGCGGCGGGCGCCGGACACAAAAGCTCGCCTACGCGAGACACGAAAAACACGAAAAACTGGGACGTCAGTTCGCCCACTGCTCGACAACGGCTTTGGGATATGCGCCGAAATTGACGAGCAGACCAAGCTTGCTGCCGGTAAGTCGAAGATAGTTCATGAGCTGCGCGCGGTGTTCTTTTGTCAAAGTTTCAACGGCCTTGATCTCGACTATGATCTTCCCGTAACAGTAGAAGTCGGGAATATATGTTTTCTCGATGGTCACGCCCTTGTAAAAGATGCGAAGCTCCTTCTTTGCGTCGAACGGCATGCTTCGTGCCGCCAGCTCCCGTTCAAGGCACTGCTGGTACACCTCTTCCCTAAACCCGTTCCCAAGTTCACGATAGACTTCATAGATTGCACCGCGAATGGCGTAGCATTCTTCAGGATATATCAATTGTCTGTCCATGCCAAGAATTATAGCAAAAGTTCGCGTAGCATCGTATCTCTGGTCGCCAAAATTTCGTGTAGCCTGCGAAGCAGGCGTTTTCGTGTACCGCGAAGGCGGTTTTCGTGTCGCGGGCATCTGACGCGGACCGAAGGTCGAGACGGCACGTCGCCGTCGCGCGAAGGTCGCAGCGACAGGAAAGGCAAAGAGCTGTCAGAGGAATGCGAACGCTACCTTCAAGCATCGGAGGCGACGCGCCGTCTCAAGCGGCGTAGCCGCGCGTCAGATGCGCCGCGTTTCGTGGTCGCGCGTAGCGCCAATACTACTCGCGCGAAAAGGCGCGGAAGGGCGCGCTGAGACGCGCGGGGGTGTCGAAGGCCGCGGGGGTGTCACAACGATTTTTCGGATGGACGGTGAACGCGGTTTTATGGTAATATATGTGCACTCCCCGGAATTGAACTCCGTGGCGACGGAGGTACGAACGGGAGCCATGAAGGCCGTGGGTTGAAACTGATCGAGTCCTGCTGAGAACGGATCGAAAAGCCTGAAGGGTGGGCGGACGGTCCTGGAGGGGGCGTTGACGTCGGGAACCGCGGCAGCCGATTTGGAATGCGAGGAGGATGCTTCCTCCGCGGGCTTGAGCGCAAATGCGCGGCCTAAGCGTCATCGGCATCTGGCGAGGCATCGCCTATTCCGAAAATGCGCCGTAGGCGTATTGTACCCAGTGACCGGAGTTCGGTCACGCAATGCGCCGGCAAGGAAACGAAAGGAATAGGACTATGAAAGAGAAATCGGCCGAGCTGTGGACGAGAATCGCAAAAGAATGCTGCCTGCTATATGATGGCGAAGAAAGTGCGTGCTGGGCATGTGGACCTGGATGGGATGGCCCGCTGGAGAAACTGTCATATAAGCTGGAGGCGCTTAACATCCAGCTGTACGATCGATGGAAGGTCAGGATTGTCGCAACACAGATCAAGGAGAAATTCGGAACACTCCGGTTTTACTTTGACTGCCTTGTCGATGGGAATGGCGAGCCGACTCGGGAACAGGAGATTTTGTCGCGGTATGCTGAAGACGTTGCGTCGGAATATGTGCGCAAGGCGGAAGAAGAGTGCTACGGTGTTTGCGAAGAGTGCGGAACCCCGATTGGCGTGGACGAGTCTCCTCGTTGCTGTACTTTGGGATGGTACAGATACCTTTGTAGAGGCTGTGCAATGCGACATGAAGAGGGCTTTCCACCTGCCAGATATGAAATGAACGGTAAGTTCTATGAGGGAGACAAGGAGATTCCTTCTCCATTTAAATCAAAAGCGAAAGGAGGAAATACCGATGAAGTATGAATTTCAGGTTCGTATGCAGCAGAGGCATCTGAAGGCCATTGTCGGGGCTTTGAGGTTTCGCCAGCGGCTTATGTCTGGAGATGTGTATGGAACGCTTGGCCGTGCTGCGATTGATGCGTGGGAGGCGCTGCCCGATGTCGCCCAAGTGGCGTATCCTGCGAGGAGAGGTGATAAGGGGGCGGTCCAATTGGAAGTCCTCAAGGCCTGTCGAGCGATCGAGGACATTGTGTGGCACCAAAAGCGGCCGGCGCAGATTTTCTCGGCATCGCCAGACGGAATGCTTGCGTCTGAACTGCTGTCACAAAGCGCGACGAAGGAGAGGCATACGCGATTTGTAGTGAAACTCAAGAAGGGCGCCTTAAGGAAGATTGGTTGGGTGGTTGAGTTCGAATTACGTGCGCGAATCGGGCACATGGATGCCATTGTCGCACATCTTGATATCGAGCGAGGCGGGATTGGGGGTGTGGCTAGCCAGTGTGAGCGAATGAAAGCTGTGGCTTGGCAGCTTGAGTGTGGAAACTATGGCCCTTGGTTTACGCATCGAACGAGATTCCTTTACGATATATATTCTGTTATCCGACACGAGGAGGGGGAATGGCGCTATAGTGCTGTACACCCTCTTGTTCCAAGTGTACCATTGATGGAAATTTCGAGGTGTATCTGAATGTGAACTCGTAGACGCCGACGATCGACTTCCAGTCCGTTGCGACGGCATTATGCTGGCCGGTGCCTGCATTCTCGACGCCGTCCCAACAGGCGATGAGCCCGTTCTGGACGTATGCCGACGGACTTATGGGCGACTTTTTGCGAAGAAGAAACCTTTAGATCTTGAAAATATATTGCTCTTGTGCGGACACTGTATTGCACGATAGCCGAGGTTGTGATATACTATTCGCCGTCAGAGGGAGAAAGACTATGGTCAAGACCGCTAACCTTTACGCAAGAATAGAACCCGAACTGAAGAATGAGGCGGAAACTATACTCAGTGGACTAGGTGTCCCCGTGTCGAACGCCATCAATATGTTCTATCGTCAAATCGTGATTCATCGCGGCTTGCCGTTCGCCGTGCAGTTCCCCGCAAGGCACATTCCAAACATCGCGACGATGACCGATGCGGAGCTTGACGCCGAAGTGTCGCGCGGCTTTGACGACATTGTCGCTGGACGTAAACGACCTCTTAAGGAAGTTGCTGACGACCTCGCACAGGAGTTCTCTCTGTGAGCTGGAGCATTGAAATCTCTGATGCCGCGCACGAGGACTTGCGCGACATTTATTCCTATATCGCGTTCGAATTGCGCTCGCCCGAAAACGCCCGCAATGTGCTTCGACGCATCTTGGCGCAGGTCGCAACGCTTGACGAAATGCCGGAACGATTTCGCCCTTACCCGCGAGAGCCGCTGTCGACACGCGGCGTTCGTGTCATGGATGTCGGCAACTTCTGCGTGTACTATCTGCCGAAGGATGGAGTCGTTTCCGTAGGCAGAATTCTATATTGCAAACGCAATGTCGACGCAGTGTTTGCAAACGGCTGGGAATAACGTAAAGTTATTTACTTGCGTTTTCGATTCAGACGACTTGGGGGCGGAGCTGGAAGCTCCACCTCCTGTCGCATTTCCAAGGAGGTGCACCGCCTCGGTGCGCCGCATAACGCCGCCCCAAGGAGGTGCACCGTCTCGGTGCGCCGTGGGAAACCTCGAAAGGGCGCTGGCGAATCGCCTAGGCTGGATAATCTCCAACTGTCGCGAGATATTGAGATATGGTATAATTGTCAACGACGAGACAGACAACAAAGGAAAAATCCATGACCTCATACAAACTCGTTATGCCAGGTGACCTCAACCACTACGGATTCCTCTTCGGCGGCAAGATGCTGATGTGGGTCGACGAAATCGCGTGGATGGCCGTGAGCGGAGACTACCCTGGCTGCCACTTCGTCACGGTCGGGATGAGCGAGGTCACGTTCCACAAGAGCGTCCACCCGCAGTCCGTCCTACGCTTCGAGACGACGAAGGCGCGCGTCGGCCGCACGTCCGTCACATACCACGTCGAGGTGTTCCGCCGCCACATCGAGTCGAGCGAGGAGACCGGCGTCTTCACGACGGACATCACGTTCGTCAGGATCGGCGCGGACGGCGCGAAGATGCCGATAGGGGAGGGGCGTTCATGACGGTTCGCCGTGCGGTAGTCTACGCCGTCCTCCTTGCGGCTGCGGTGTCGCTGTGGCTCTTCACGCACAGCGAGCGGGCTCAGGTCAAGCGTGTGTTCGCCGACGCCGAGCGGCTGGCGGCGAAGGAGCAGGGAGAGCCCGTGATGGAATGCGCGGGAAAGGCGCAGGCGCTTGCGCGTCATTTTAGGGACGGGTGCGAGATCATCGACATTGGCCACGGCCTCCAGGCATCCTATTCCCGCGACGACATCGCAGGAGGACTGCTTGCCTTCCGATCCGGTGCGACGAGGATAGTTGTGGCGTTCCACGATCTTGAGATAACTTTTGACGGTTCAGAAGCCAGGGTCACGGGGTGGATCGACTACTCGGGCACCGAGGCGACGTGGCCGAGACACGAGCCGAAGGCCGAGAAGTTCATTGCTCGCCTTGAAAAGACCGACGGCAAGTGGCTCTTTTCAAGCATCAAGGTTCCGTGATTTCTTTCCTCTGACCGAGACGCCGCCGGGGGCATCAGACTTCACGAGGTCGCGGGGCGTGTCGTCCCTCGGCGAGTCAAGCTCTGCGGCAATCGCGGCCGTCGTCGCGGCGTCGTACTCCCCGTTGAAGAACCGCTTGATCACCTCCGTGAAAAGGTCGCGGTCGTCCTGGTCCTTCGCGGTGAGCGCGAAGAGCGTCGCCGACGCCTTAACGTGGCGCGCGGCTTCGACGCCGAAGATGTCCTCGGCGGATTTCTTTCCGGCGAGCAGCACTGACGCCATCTCGCGGACGTGGGTGGCGACGGACTTCCGACTTAGGACGAGGCGGGACTCTCGCAGCGTTCGGAGCGTGTGTCCGTCTTCGCCGTTTCCGTCTGCTGCCGTGCGCAGGCGGGGGAACGCGAACCAGTCCCACGACGTCTCCATTCTGCCGTTCCTGATCTCGTCGAGAGCATCCTCGTAGGCGACCTTGTGCGCGAACTCGATCTTCGATATGTCGGACGGGCTCTCGAGCGAGAACTCCACCCATCTGGAATTCGGGCCTCCCTTGCGGCGGACGCCGACAAGCCTGCGCCCGAAGACGGTCAGCCGCGTGAGAACCTCGTTCAGCCTCGCCTGCGCGAAGACGACGGCCGGGCGGCCGATGACGTGCTGCGTCGAGATCGGCTCGGCGAGAAGCCTCGACACCTCCTCCGCGTCCTCGCATAGGAACAGGGCGACCTTGCCCGTCTCGAAGCGGACGAGGCGG
>JAEEGG010029768.1_pt1 | contig 10182 bp, 7 predicted proteins | sample 9134161 | NCBI WGS metagenome assembly JAEEGG01 (sample SAMN16246543, study PRJNA631951) | gut metagenome | biome: gut microbiome; feature: rumen; material: CR-attached | host: Bos | place: Iran: Karaj | collected 2018-10 | reverse complement strand
CTTCTATAATGATTATTTCTTCAACAATTTGTTCTTTTTCTTCTACAACAGCTTCTTCAACATTCTGCTCAGATGATTCTTTTTGAGTAATATCAGCATCTTCTACATTCTCATTTGATGCTTCTTTCTCTTCTGTTACTCCCGAATCAGCAGCTTTTTTAACATCTTCAGACTTATTTATAACATCTGAAACAGTCTCTTCTGTATTTTCTGACTTATTTGAATCATCTGAAACAGCAGCTTCTGATGATTCAGCTTTTTCAATAGATTCTTCTTTATCTGATTTTTCATCAGAAGCAACTTCTTCTAAAGATTCATCTTCATTTTTTTCGGCTGACTCTTCAGAAGTTTCTGTTGAAATTTCTTCTTCAGATGCTTCTTCACTCACCAATTCTTCTGAATCCTTAGTCTTCATTTCTTTGTCTTCTTTTTGGCAAACAGAATCATCAGATGCCTTTTCTTCTATAACTTCTGATATAGAAGAATCTTCTGCTCTATCTGAAGAAGCAGAAGTATCTATTTTTTCTGTTTCATGCTCAATTTTATTGTTATCTTCCATAAACAATATACTATCATCAATCATCTTTATTTGCTACATCTAAAAAACTTGCTAGTTAATAATCTCAATGCTATAATTCGCCTCATGAAATTTGTAGATGAAGTAACAATTGAAGTATCTTCTGGTAACGGCGGCAATGGAGCCGTTGCTTTCCGACGTGAAAAATTTGTGCCAATGGGCGGTCCGTCAGGTGGTGACGGTGGAAAAGGCGGAGACCTTGTTTTTGAAGCCACAGACGATTTGACTACCCTATATGACTTGAGTTTTGTAAGAACTCACAAAGCAGAAAACGGTCAAAACGGCCAGATAAAGAATATGGCTGGGGCAAACGGTAAAGACTGCGTAGTCAAAGTTCCTGTAGGCACTCTTGTTTACGATTTAGAATCAGGTCGCCTTCTTGTTGATATGGAACATAAAGGTCAGCGAGAAGTTCTTTTAAAAGGCGGTCGTGGTGGAATGGGCAACGCCAGGTTTGCAACCCCGACTCACAGAACACCTAGAAGTGCAGAAAAAGGCGAACCAGGCAAAAAGCTCAGACTAAGACTAGAACTTAAGCTTTTAGCAGATGTTGGATTGGTAGGCTTACCCAATGCAGGCAAATCTACATTTTTACGTGCAGTAAGCAATGCCAGACCAAAAGTTGCCGATTACCCATTCACAACTCTTACTCCAAGTCTTGGAATAGTTAAACCAGAAGGTTTAAATTCCTTCTGTGTCGCTGATATACCTGGTCTTATCGAAGGTGCTCATGAAGGCACAGGTCTTGGAACCCAATTCTTAAAACATATTGAACGTACGAGAATATTGCTTCACCTTGTTGATGTAAGTCAGCTCGACATGGAAAACGTCACAAAGAACTATGACATCATCATGGAAGAACTGCGACAATTCTCTGAAAAACTGGCTGAAAAGCCTGTTGTTGTTGCTGCAAACAAGATGGATTTGCCAGACTCAAGAGAGCTTTTCCCTGATTTTCAAAAAGAAATGGAAGCTCGAGGGGTAAAGATTTTCCCAATATCTGGAGCTACAAAAGAAGGCATAGAACCTCTTCTAAAATATTTAAGCATGGAACTCAAGGAACTAAAAACTCCTGTAATGCTTGAAGCCAACAAAGACGAAAAGGTCTATGAATTTATAGAACCTTTCAGAATCGAAGAATTGGAAGAAGGCTACTGGGAAGTTACAGGTCCAGACATAGAACGTCTTGTAGCAATGACAGACTTTGCTAATGATGAAGCCATCGCAAGATTCAAGCAGAAAATCAAGAAAATGGGCTTTATAGATGAACTCAGAACCCTAGAAGCTGCCGATAATGATACCATCTCTATCGGTGATATGGAGTTCGAATATCACGAGTTCTTCGACTAATCCTAGGTGTGAGTAGGTGTGGCTGTTTAGAGCCTTACGGCTCTTAGTGTTATTATTTAGTTAGATATAAGATATAAGATATAAGATTTAAGTTACAAGAATTCTTATATCTCCATTTTTGGTCTTATATCTTACAACAAAACCTAATCACACCTCACACCAATCACACCGCCAAGCTTTGCTTGGCTAGCTTTGATTAAACAATAAAAACTATAACTACCAAAAACTATAACAAATAAATAAATTTTATGAAAAACGAAGAATATAAACAATATCTAGACATTATCCTCGAAAAGCAGGCCCTTTCTCCGAAAGGCTTACAGATGCATATGCAGGCTGTTGCAGATATGGCAGTAAACTATGCAAAAGAAGTAGGCTATGATGTTGAGTCTGCTAATCTTGCAGGAATGGCTCATGACCTTCTGCGTCATGCAACTCCTGAAGAAACATTAGAATACGCCCACTCTACTGGTTTTGTTATTTCTGATTTAATGGAACAGGTTCCAATGCTGGCACATGGTCCTGCAGCAGCAGGTTGGCTGATGAAAAATATTCCCCAGATTGGGGTTGATGTTATTTTAGCTATAAGAGACCATACTTTCCCAGCAGATGATGCGCCAATGCTTACAAAAATTCTGGCAGTTGCAGATACTCTGGAACCCTCTAGGCAGATTCCAGAAAGAGAAGAAGTTCGCTTAATGAGAATACCTTTTGAACAGCGTTTTATAGAAGTTCAGAGACTGAAAAAACTGCCGAGAAAAGACAAAAAAGCTTAACAAATAAACTATTGACTACAATAGCCTCAAGTGCTAGTCTAATGTGCAAAATAAAGTTTTCACAAACTTTTAACCTATATTTATACGGAGTAAAAAATGAAAGTTCCACTGTTAGACTTAAAGCCTCAGTATGCTCAGATAAAAGATAAGGTTGTTCCAGAACTGTTATCGATATTCGAAACACAAGGTTTTATACTCGGTCCGAAAGTTGAAAAACTTGAAAAAGAAATGACCGAATATATTGGTGTAAAACATACACTTGGCTGTTCTTCAGGAACAGATGCTCTTCTTCTTGCTCTTATGTCCTTGGATATAAAAAATGGCGACGAAGTAATAACTACTCCTTATACTTTCTTTGCTACAGCAGGCTCTATTGCTCGCACAGGCGCAACAGCCAAATTTGTTGATATAGACCCTGAAACATTCTTAATGAACGTTAACCAGATAGAAGAAAAGATTACCCCAAAGACCAAAGCTATAATTCCAGTTCACCTCTTCGGCCAATGTGTTGATATGGAACCTCTAATGGCCATAGCCAAGAAGCACAATTTAGCAGTAATTGAAGATGCTGCCCAAGCCATAGGTGCTGAATATAAAGGTAAACAAGCTGGCACATTCGGCAATGTAGGTTGTTTCAGCTTCTTCCCAAGCAAAAATCTTGGCTGTTTTGGTGACGGTGGTCTTGTTTCTACTAATTGCGACAAAACTTATGAACGCATGAAAGGTTTGAGAGTTCATGGCGGTCAGGTTCAGTATCAGCATCAGGAAGTTGGCATGAATGCTCGTCTAGATGCTATTCAAGCTGCTGTAATATCTATAAAGCTTCCATATTTAAAGAGCTGGACAGAAGGCAGAAGAAAGAACGCCTCTTTATATAATGAACTTTTCAAAGACAATAAGAAAGTTATAACTCCAAAAGCCAAAGACAGTTGCTATCATATTTACAATCAATATGTAATTAGAGTTGAAGGCGACAGAGATGCTTTAAAAGCTCATTTAGCTGAAAAAGAAATCGGTTGCTCTGTTTACTATCCACTTTCATTACATCAACAACCTTGTTTCAAATACTTAGGTTACAAGACTGGTGATTTCCCAGAATCTGAAAAAGCCGCTGCAACTTCAATCGCATTGCCTATTTACCCAGACCTTACCAAGGAACAGATTGAATACGTTGCTGAAACAATCAATAAATATTTGAAGTAAGTAAAATAAAAGGATAAAAACGCTTGGCAATATCGCCAAGCGTTTTTTGTTTTTAGATCTCTCATTTCTCATCTCTCATCTATCAATTCTCAATTCTCAATTCTCAATTCTCATTTCTCATTTCTCATCTCTCAATTCTCAATTCTCATTTCTCAATTCTCAATTCTCAATTCTCAATTCTCAATTCTCAATTTTAAGTCTTATATCTCATGTTTTATATCTCAATTCAAAAAAGGAAAGTGCCGATAGGATAAGGTGTAGCTATAGCAAATAAACCCGGAGGCAGAATGCTGCAGCGTAAAATATATATTAAAATAAGGCGCAAAGCTCATCGCTTTTACTCAATTATCTTGTTAGCGATGATACTTGTTTTTAATGGTTGCACTACACATAAAGGCGACTTAACTTTTAATACTCCATCCCAAGGTGAAATCTTCAATATATCTGGAAGAATTCTACTGCCAGAAATTATTGAAACAGATTCTGCCAGAGCCTCCCTTACCACCCTAACAGATTTTTCCAACTTTGTAGTCAAAGCAGGTGAAGTAACTGCTCATGCAGACAAACAAGGGAATTACAGCCTGTCTGGGGTTGCTTTTTCCGATTCATTAGTAATAAGTGCAGTATCAAATAAGATTGCATTATTAAGGCGAGTTACGGCAGACGAACTTTGCTATTCTGATATTAGCTCTGTTGATATTGATATTAATACTTCTGCAGAAGCTTTGATTTATCAGCAGGGGGTTCTATTAAAGAAAGACCTGACACCTGCAGATATTAGAGCAAGAGAATATTCTGAACTAATTAACCAACTCACTACAATAATAAAGCTTTCTATGCAGCTTCCCAAAGCTTCAATAAGCGGTACTAATCTTGAATTACCTGAAATAAAATCAGTATCAAAAGATATAGCAACAAAGTGCATAGCAAGAGATATAGTGCTGAAGGAAGCTAATACAGTTCTACGTCATGCCTTTTTAAGAAAAGACTTAGACTTGGTTAAACTTTATATATCTCCATCATTTGGGAATGACTGGGATTCTACATCAAATTGGGATGATGCTGTTAGCTACTATGAAAAATTATTTGCCAAAAACGATTTCATAACTTTAACCTGGGAAATTCTGGACACAGAATTCTTAGAAAACAGCTCAGCCAGAATTAAAACCAAAGTTAGCGCCGTAATAAGAGAAAACGTTAATCACGAGATTGCCTGCAACAAAACCTGGTTGTTCAATGCAATCTGGCGCCAGGAAGGAACTATGTGGAAACTCTATAGAAATATGCCCTATAGAGATACTCACCCCACAGAAATTGATGCAGACCTAAGATGGGGAGAAATAGTTTCTGCCCATGCCGAATTACAGGAAGCCATAGAAAGAGAAGACTTAACTGCCTTAGGGAATAGAATTTCAGATTCATTCAGAAACGCATTTGACGGCAACAGCACGAAGAATGAACTGCTTTTAGTAGCATCACAACGCTTTAACAAAATGGATGTTAAGATCTCTGAATATTCTGTTGATTCGATTAAGTTTACAGAAACGGATTTTGCAGAAGTAACCTGTTCAGGAAGAGTAAAAGTAATCAATATTCTTCTCGGGAAAGATGTAGACAGCGGTTTAGTAAAAGCAAAAGTCACATGGCATAAAGAAGATGGAATATGGAAGATATATAGAGATCTGCCATATAAATTCACTCATCCTACAACGATTAATTAAGATATAAGATAGAAGATAGAAGATTAAAGATTGAAGATTGAAGATAAAAGAATACAGCGTCACTATAGAACGCTGTATTTTTTTTATTTTTATAGATTTTAAGGTTTATTTTATCATCTGAACTTCTTTTAATTTTTTTTCTACATCCTTGTTGTTAGGATCAAGCATATTAGCACGAATTAGAAATACCAAAGCTTTTTCTTTTTCTTCTGGCATTTTCATTTCAGAAGCCAATTTTAATAAAACCTTTGAGTGGTCAGGAGAAAAAGTAGTCTGAATATGACTTTCTTTTAAAATTTTAGTTGCTTTTTTAATGTCCATATTGAAATCAAATGATGGAACCAGTGACTTCAAACGCAAAATATGTTCTTGGGCATCAGGATTATTAGGAACAAATTTTTCTGATAAAATCATAGCCGCAGCAGATTCTTCCAATTCATTCCTTGATGCAAAAGCAAAACCCAAGCCTCTTAGAGCCGAAGCGAAATCTTCTTCGTTATCAGCATATTCCAAAGCCTGTTCATAAGCAACCTGAGCACTAACATAATCAGCATTCACTCCGCAATTTAAGAATATAAAGCCTCTTTCGCAATAATAAGGTGCTCTTACGGGATTCCATGTAATACATTTCTGAATATTATCTATAGCATCTTTATAGTTTTTTTCATTGAAATCCATTACAGCAAGAAAATAATAACCATCTGCAATAGGTTCTTTTACCCAGACTACATTTTTCTTACTATTCTTATTCTTGAGAATATATAATTCTTTTTCTATATTAGAATAAAAACTCTTATAAACTGTTTTTTCATCATCTTTATAGTTTTTGGAAAAATCAGCCATTTCTTTTGCTATTTTTCTAGCTTCTTTCGTATCACCACTTTTTAGTCTTTCGACAAAAACCAGCATCATCTGATTATTCTTATCAATATTAATAGTAGAGTCTGCAGCTGCGGCTGAAACTGCAGGGACAGATGTTTCTGCAGCATTCAGGCAATATTCACCAGACAAGAATAAAGCTGTAAATATCATAAATAATTGTAACGAACGTTTTAACATTTAGTTTACTTCCTGTTTAATAATAGTTTATTATGGGTCTCTAAATAAATTAGATTTTAAACTTCTAATATAGCTTGTTCTAATTATTAAAATCCCCCTTAATCCCCCTTTAAAAAAGGGGGTAAAAACTCTTCCTTTATAACCTATAATTGTTTAAAAATCAAATTTAAAGCAGTCTTACAAACTCTTTGACGGACCATTTCACGGCTGCCAGGCCAATCGACAAAATCAGTAACCACTACATTCGGTCCAGCAACTGCTACCCAGGCTGTGCCAGGTCGTTTCCCTTCCAGTGAAGCAGGTCCGGCAACACCTGTTGTAGAAATAGCCCAATCGGTTTTAAAGAGTTTTTTAACACTTTCAGCCATTTCTATAGCAGTTTCTTTTGAAACAGCACCATATTTTTCTATGGTCTCATGCTTAACGCCGGCAAATTCCTTTATTTCATTAGTATAAGAAGTAATGGAACCTTTAAAACAACTACTTATACCGGCACAAGATGCTATCTGAGAAGCCAGCATTCCGCCAGTCAATGATTCTATACAGCAAAGATTCTGATTTTTTTCATCTAACCTCTTTTTAATTACAGAAACTATGGTTTCATCATCAAAACCGAATACATAACCAGAAAGAATATTGCAAATATCATCAACAACAGGTGTAACTATTTTTTCCGCTTCTTCGACAGTATCGCCTACAGCAGCAACTCTGATGTCAACACCAGAGTCACGACAATAAGTTCCAACACCAGGAACAGCCATATTGGTATATTTAGCTATTTTTTCAGTTAAGAAAGATTCACCAAGACCTATTGTTCTAATAATCTTGTGATAGAGGCACTTGCTGCTTACGGGCAATTTGGGTTCTACTTCTTCTATCCACATTCTTGTCATTTCATGAGGTGGACCTGGAAGAGTGATTATAATCTTTTTATCGTTAGTCTTTACAAACCAGCCTGGAGCAGTTCCAATGGGATTAGGTAATGTTTCTGCACTTTTTATAAGCCAGGCTTGTTTAGCATTACTCGGAGGCATAGGGCGTTTTCTTGCAGCAAACTTTTCTTTCAATTCTTTGAAAAGCTGTTCGTCAACATAGGGTTCTTCTCCTACATAGGCAGCAATAGCTTCTCTAGTCATATCATCATCAGTAGGACCAAGACCGCCACCTAAAATTGCTATATCTGAACGAGATAAAGCATTCCTAATTGTTTCTGTTAAGCGTTCAAGATTATCGCCAACAGTAGACTTTCGATATACAGCAATTCCCAAATCTCTAAGTCTGGTGCTTAAAAAAGTCGCATTAGTATCGACTATTTCACCAAGGAGAAGTTCTGTTCCAACGCTAATTATTTCAGCAACAAGATTATCTGACATATTTTCCTCTTTTATTATAATTTAGTCTATTCCCTAAAATTTTAGTTATATTATACGACTTTTTAAGGTAACATACTATTATTCTATAGTAAAATCAGGGTGCTTGCATTAAAATGAAGACTTTTGCCAAGCAAAGCTTGGCGGTGTTATTGTCATTAAGTTACAAGTTATAAGACTCAAGTTACAAGAAATCTTGTGTCTCCATCTTTGGTCTTGTATCTCAATTTTTGGTCTTATATTTAACAACAAAAACAAGAGAAGCGTAAGCTTTTAAAAACCAATTACAATAATTACTCACCAAAGAACCGTCATAGTTTCATATTTAAAGTTTCTAGTTTTTATTGGTGTGTGGTGTGATAGGTGTAATTGTTTATTCATTTTATAAGTCTACACACTTGTCATAAAAAGTATAGCGTATGGGCCTTAGCCCTGAAAGCTATACGTTTATGACAATGGGTAGACTTACAACAATAAAAACAAGAGAAGCAAAAGCTTCTAAAAACTAAAAACAATGACTACTTTAAATATAATTTTTATTAAGGATAGTGTTACTTTACTATTAGTGGGGGAACATCATTATAAACATGCTAAAATGAAACAGATTCCGTTCCGGGTCGTAAAAACATAATATAATAAATGGGTAAGTAAGTAATATTACCTTTATGTTTTATTTCACGTGTATTCGAAAAAACATAAGCTTTTTTTATGTTATATGCTTCTGTTGTAACAAATTTATTAAGAGCACTGTGAATCTGGTAATCCTTACCAGACTTAACTTCTATTGGTATTACAGATAAAGAGTCATAATCATCTATCAGAAAATCAACCTCACCTTTATCTCTGTTATCATAATAATACAATTCAAAACCGTGGGCTTTTAATTCAGAAGCAACAACAGACTCATATACAGAACCAAGATTTATGCTTTTTATATCATCCAGAATAGCTCTAATATTATTCTGGTAGAGTATCCCTGTTAAAATTCCCACATCGCTTAAATATAGCTTTAACAAGTTTTTTCCACTATTTCCCACAAGAGGAAAAACAGGTGTTGAAATTGCTTTCACATCCAAAGCTATGCCTGCGCTTACCAAATAATCAAATTCATCAGTATAATTGGAAACACGACTCCCTTTTTTATTTTCTATATCTTTTATTACTACGCGTTTCTTTTTATTTTCCATATTTGATGGTAATAAATTATAAATTCTTGAAACTTTTAATTTTCTTTGCTCTTCGTACTTTGTTGCATCAGCAATATAATAGGAATGAATTTCTTTTTGATACCTTCTAATCGCAGCAATGTTTTTCTCACTAATATAAATATTTATGGAATCAGGCAATCCACCGACTAGCAAATATTTCTTAAACAAATCCATTACCTTATTATGAATATTCTCTGGCAATGATTCCTCTTTTTCAAACTTGTTTCTTAAGTTTGAAATAGCCATTTCGCCAAAATTATTGGCAATAAGAAACTCTTCAAAATCCAGAGGATACATTCTTATTGTTTCGATACTTCCAATCGGAATTGAACTAGTTGTCTTCAATGTAACCCCAAGCAAAGAACCACTCGCAATATACTTAAAGCGTTTATCTCGTTGTAAGAATTTCAGAAGTTCCATTAGTCTGGGATAGGTCTGAATTTCATCCAGAAAAACAAGAGTATCTTTGCTATTACCCATCTTATCACCAGCAATCATACTCAACTGAAGATAAAAATCATCTACGTTTTTTATATCTTTGAAATAGCGATTCCCCATTTCATCTTCAGCAAGATTTATTTCTATATAATTCTTAAATAGCTTATTTCCCAAATATCTAATCAAATATGTTTTGCCAACTTGTCTAGCACCATCAACAAGAAGAATTCTTTTGCAGTCTGATGTAAGATACTTTTCTATATTTTGCTGAAGTTTACGAAAAAGCATATATAGCTCCTTACATTTTTCAATGTAAATATACCTAGAATATTTTACACTTTTCAATATATTTTATATATAAAATATACACTTTTCAATATTTTTGTCATTAACAAAAACTTACTATAAATAAACTTCTAAAAATCCCCCTGTCAGGCTTTGCCTGACATCCCCCTTTACAAAAGGGGGTATTACTCACCA
>JAEEGG010029767.1_pt1 | contig 10182 bp, 9 predicted proteins | sample 9134161 | NCBI WGS metagenome assembly JAEEGG01 (sample SAMN16246543, study PRJNA631951) | gut metagenome | biome: gut microbiome; feature: rumen; material: CR-attached | host: Bos | place: Iran: Karaj | collected 2018-10 | reverse complement strand
TTAACACATTGCACGTCAAGTTCGAGTCGCATTATATGACCGTATGTTTTCCAATACAGTATGGCAAGGGTATCATCATAAATACAACCTTGCAAATCACTGCCATACGTGATATTGCCAGTTATATCAATGGAAGGAGCCAAGTTTACGCCCATTCCTTTTACCCATATTATAGAGTCATAATCATACACTTTGGTGATAAAAATACTGCCGTCCTTTTCCCCATTTGAGTCAAAGTGTTCGTACTCTCCAACCCACTTGTCGCGGTAATCGGCGGGTTCTTTTTCTTTTTGACAAGAATAGAACAAGATATTGGCTAAACACATAGCTATTAGAATTATATATAAAGCATTATTTCTTGTCATGACGTAAAATTTAACGGGTGATTATCATTTGTTGAATAGTTAAATTCATTTGATTTTCTTTCCATGAAATTTGATTTCGTCTGAAAATGTAGAAAAATCAATATGCCGTACAACAACAATACTATCTTCAGCGTAAAAACTTCCAAAATATCTTGTATAAGAGGAAAAGTTTCCGTAGAAGTCCACAGAGGACACGAATTTTGCATCTATGCCTCCATAGCAGTAAAAATACAGTGCAGAATCAAGGCTTTTAACTTTTTCAACTCTGATAAATATTTGCCAAGGCGCTGCTCCGGTATGGGGATCATAAAGACATGAATATTCTCCCACCCATTTGTCGCGGTAATCGGTGGGCTCTTTGATTTCTTCCTTGTGGCAAGCGCAGAACAGGCCGCCAATAAGGCATAAGACAAAAACAAGAAGAAGATGTTTTTTATTCATGGTAAGTATTTTGGGCAAAGATATATAATATTTTTTTATGCTATTGATTTATGCAAAAAAAGCCCCATTGATGAAGGATGTTGATCAATGGGGCTGGGAGATGAGCAGGTGGTGTTATATCTCCACCTCTTCCTTAAATTTGGGGATGTAGGTCTTTTTGAGCCCTGCGTCGTGCAGGTGCTGTTCGTACTCTGTGCGCGACTCGTCCTCGCCGTGCACGATGAAGATTTTCTTCAGCGTACGGGTCTTCTGGTTCGAGAGGTATTGTATCAGTTCGTGGTAGTCGGCGTGGCCCGAGTAGGCCTCGATGCTCTTGACGGCGGCGCGTACTTTGTATTTGACACCGAAGATGGAGACTTCTTTGTCGCCACGCAAAATCTTGGCCCCCAGTGTGGTGGGTGAGCAATAGCCCACCGACAGGATGGTGGTCTTTGGGTTTTCTATGTTGTTGGCCAGGTGGTGCTTAACACGGCCGGCCTCCATCATGCCCGATGCCGAGATGATGATGCAGGGGCGGTTGTAAGTGTTGAGTTTCTTCGAGTCGTCGATGGTGCGCACATAGTGCAGGTTTTCGAATCCGAATGGGTCGGGGTCGGTCTTGATGTACTCCTGCATCTCCTCATTGAAGCAGTCGCTATGCAGGCGGAAGATGTTGGTGGCGGAGGTGGCCAAGGGGCTGTCCACGAAGATGTCCACATCGGGCAGATTGTTTTTCTTTTTCAAGTTTTGCAGGGCAAAGACAATATCCTGGGTTCTTCCGATGGCGAACGAAGGGATAATGAGCTTGCCGCCCCGTTGCAGGATGGCGTCTTTCACCACCAGCATCAGCTCCTCTTCGGCGCGGTCGATGGTGCTGTGCAGCCTATTGCCGTAAGTTGATTCGGTGATGATGTATTGCGCCGGCGGGAAGGATACGGGGTCGGGGAGTATCTTCTTGTTGTAACGGCCGATGTCGCCCGTGTAGCAGAGCGTCTTCACCGAGCGTCCCTCCTTGATGGTCATGTAGATGGCCGAGCTGCCTAACATGTGCCCCGTGTTGATAAAGCGTACCGAGAAGTCGGGGGTGATGCTGAAGGGCAGGTCGTAGGGTATGCTGACAAAGAGGTGCATACAGGCAGCGGCGTCTTTCATGGTGTAGATGGGCTCTACCGGCGGCAGCTTCTGCAGAGCTCTCTTCTTGTTAAACTGCACGGTCTCAGCTTCTTGAATCTTACCCGAGTCGGGCAGCATGATGGAACAGAGGTCGCGGGTGGCAGGCGTGCAGAAGACGGTGCCTTTGAAGCCCAGCTTGTGGATGTAAGGTATCAGGCCCGAGTGGTCGATATGGGCGTGCGACAGTAGCAGGTAGTCAATCTCGGCGGGGTCGAAGCCGAGGTCGCGGTTCATGGCGTCGGTCTCCAGACCCTTGCCCTGATACATACCGCAGTCTAACAATATTTTCTTTCCTTGTTTGGTGGTGAGCAGAAACTTGCTGCCCGTAACTTCGGAGGTGGCACCTAAGAAATCTATCTTCATGATTACAATTTATAATTTATAATTTACAATGTATAATGATGATTCAATTCACAATTCACAATTCACAATGCATAATTAAAAAACAAAGAACAAATTCCATAATTCTTAACTTCTCACTTCTCACTTTAGTTTCTTAACTTCTTCTCATTATCTACTTCAACGATTCAACAATTCAACACTCAACAATTCAACAACATTTCACTTTTCTTCACTCCTCATCCTCAAACACATTGACGTGCTGCACATAGTGGCGCCATTTGTCCAGTACCGCCTGGAAGTCTTCGGGCAGCTCCGAGTCGAAGAACATGGACTTCTTGGTCACGGGGTGGGTGATACCTAACGACTTGGCGTGCAGGGCTTGGCGTGGCATCAACTGGAAGCAGTTGTCGATGAACTGTTTATACTTGTTGAAGGTGGTTCCTTTCAGGATGCGGTCGCCGCCGTAGGTGGCGTCGTTGAACAGCGGGTGGCCGATATGCTGCATGTGCACGCGAATCTGGTGTGTGCGGCCCGTTTCGAGGCGGCACTCGATGAGGGTCACGTAGCCGAAGCGTTCCAGCACTTTGTAGTGGGTGACGGCGTGCTTGCCGGCCTCGCCGTCGGGGAAGACGGTCATGCAGGTGCGCTCTTTGGGGTGGCGGCCCACGTTGCCCGTGACGGTGCCCTCGTCCTCTTTAAAGTCGCCCCACACTAAGGCTTGGTAGGCGCGGTTGATGGTGTGGTCGAAGAAATCCTTGGCCAGCGTCATCTGGCTGTACTCGTTTTTGGCCACAATCATGATGCCCGAGGTGTTCTTGTCGATGCGGTGCACCAGCATCGGTTTCATCTCTTCGCCGTCGCGACCCTTCTTGCCCTGCAGGTGGTAGGTGAGGGCGTTGACCAATGTGCCCGTGTAGTTGGCGTAGGCGGGGTGCACCACCATGCCCGGCGCTTTGTTGATGACGATGATGTCGTCGTCCTCGTAGGTGATGTTGAGCGGGATGTTCTCGGGCAGCACCTCCGTATCGCGTGGCGGGTTGGGCATCAGTACGGATATAACATCCAGAGGATGAACACGATAGTTTTGCTTTTCGGGCTTCCCGTTGACGAGGATGCAGCCTGCTTTGGCGGCCTGTTGCACCTTGTTGCGCGAGGTGTTGGCAATCAGATTCTGCAAATACTTGTCTATGCGAATCAGGTCGGTGCCTTTGTCTGCCACGAATCTAAAATGCTCGTACAGTTCGTCTTTCTCTTCTTCGGGAGCGAGGTTGTCGCCAAGATCGGTCTCTTTCGTGCTCATCAGGTTTTGTTTGGAACTGCAAAGCTACGAATAATTGTTGAATTGTTTAATTGTTGAGTGTTGAATTGTTGAGTTGTTAAAGTGAGAAGTTAAGAAACTAAGGAGTTAAGGAGTTAAGAGAGGTGGAAGTGTTTAATTGTTGAGAGAATGGCAAAAAACAAAAACGCCGAGGTTTCCTTCGGCGTTTTGTGGTGGTGCTGACGGGAATTGAACCAGTGACACACGGATTTTCAGTCCGTTGCTCTACCAACTGAGCTACAGCACCTCCTTTGGTTTGAGGCTGCAAAAATAGCACTTTTTTTAATTCGTGCAACGATTTGCGTTGTTTTTTTTAAATGTAAATATTTAAATAGTTGATATTCAATATAAAATGTTGTGTGTTATGTGGAACAAAGAATAGTTAAGAAGTTAAGAAACTATGGAGTTAAGTAGTGAAGAGCAGAAATCTGAAGGTGGCAAACCGTAGAGACGGGGCACGCCCCATCTCTACAATTTTCAGTTTTCAACTTTCAGTTCTCAGTTCTCCTCTCTCCTCTCTCCTCTCTCCTCTCTCCTCTCTCCTCTCACAACGTATCCCCAATATGTTGGTAGGTGTTGTGGTTGCTGCGGAACAGTTCGAAGAAGCTCTCTTTCGACTTTTTGGGCACCTTGATGGTGTATTTTTTCTCGCCCACGGTCAGCTTTTTGCTCCGTAGCCACGGGTTGAGCTCTTTCAGTTCGCGGTAGGTGGTGTGGTGGTCCTGGGCGAACTTGTAGAGGTCGGCGATGGAGGTGGTGACTTCCACATCCTTGGTGGGGATGGGCGAGTAGAGGTCGGCTTTGGTGAGGCGCACGCCGTACTGCTGCGGGTTTTCGAAGATGCACTTGTATGCCAGTATGCGGTACATGTAGCGGGCCGTCTCCTGGTTGAGGTAGAGGTCCCAGTAGTTGTCGCACGACTGGGTGGTCATGTTCTTCTTCACGCCGCCTTCGCCCATGTTGTAGGCGGCGGCTGCCAATGCCCAGCTGCCGAGTCGCTCTTTCGAGCCCTTCAGGTAGCGACAGGCGGCGCGGGTGGCCTTCTCCACATGGTAGCGCTCATCCACATCCTCGCGCACCTCCAGGCCGTACAACTTGGCGGTGGCGTCCATAAACTGCCAGAAGCCCGCGGCCTTGGCGGGTGATACCACCTGGCGCAGGTTGCTCTCGGCCATGCAGAGGTACTTGAAGTCGTCGGGCAGGCCCTCCTCCTTGAGTATCGGCTCGATGACGGGCAGCCAGCGCCCCGACAGTTTGAAGGTCATCAGCGTGAGCGAGTGCTGGTAGCATACGCCAATCAGCTCGCGGTCAAGACTTTCGCGCACCCAGTAGATGTCCAGCGGCACCTCCTCGCCGGCAAAGGTCAGCTGCTCGGGAATGTAGGGTGCCGACAGTGTGTTGTCGTAGTAGCAACGCGGCGTGAAGTCGTCGTTCAGGGCGTCGTTTTGCTTGATGGCGTAGCAAGCCAGTCCGATGGTGAGCAGTACGCTCAGCCCGATGCACGCCACAAGAAGGATGCGTTTTTTCATAGTTGGGTCGTTTAGGCGTAGCCTCATGATGGATTTGAACAGATATGCAAAAATAATCTTTTTTGCCGTTCTTTTCCCTCTCGTGACTATCAAATAATTTGTATTTTTGCTCAGTATTCTACAGACGATATGGATTCAACGCAAAAAACTGAAAAACAGAAAGATAAAAGCAAAAACTGGCTCTTTCTCCTCATTGGAGTGCTAGTTGGTTTTGTGTTGAGTCTGTCGCTTTATCTCATTGACAAACATTTCTTTCCCGAGCATGTGCGTCTGGTCAAGATGATTGAGCGGGCGGTGCCAGGTGTGGATGCCGAGGAATCGGAGGGCGTGGCGGTGAAGCCGGCCCTCGTGGAGGCGCAGAACCATAAGGCGTCATTGGCCGCCGATACCTTGCGGGGCGATACGCTTCTGTTGGGCGATTCGTACGACAGCGATTTGGATGATGTTGACTTCATGATGGATGACTACGAAGCCGAGTTCGTCTCGGAGGACAAGATTGTGGCCAACCGGCGCGTGAAGGTGCGTTTTGCCGAAGCCGACACGCTCAAGCCGGCACAGACGGAGTATTTCCTGGTGGAGCAGTGGAACTCGCCCATCAAAAACCGCATCACTTACTATCGCGATAATCTGATGCTGAAAATCAAAGGCATGGATGTGTCGAAAATCGAAATCTATTACATCAAAGGCGAATATTACTTGCTGAATGGCAACCGCTACTACCAACTTAACAACACCACCTCGTTCGAAAAGCTGACCGAGGCGAGTGTGGTGCCGATGTAACAGAAGTTTCTAGTTTTCTTTTAGTTCGTAAAATGTGTAGCCGCCGTCGCGGTTAAACCAGGTCATTTGGCGCTTGGCGTAGCGGCGGGTGTGCGTCTTGATGTCTTCCACCGCTTGTTCCAGCGACAGTTTGCCATCCATATAGTCGAACAACTCCTTGTATCCCACGGTGTTGAGGGCGTTGAGGTGCTTGAATGGGTAGAGACTTTTGGCTTCGTCGAGCAGGCCGTGGTCCATCATCACGTCCACGCGCCGATTGATGCGGTCGAACAGATCCTCGCGCGGGCGCACCAGGCAGTATTTCACGATGTCGAAGTCGCGTTCTTTGGCCTCGCCACCTAACTGTTGTGAGAAGGGGCGGCCGGTCTGCAGGCACACTTCCAGTGCGCGGATGAGGCGCTTGTGGTTGGCCATGTCGGTGGTGCGGCAGAAGTCGGGGTCGAGGAGGCGCAGCTGTCGGCGTAGGGCTTCGATGCCCTCGCGTTTGAACAGTTCGTTGACCTGTTGGCGTATGTCGGGGTCGGGGTCGGGCAGCGGGTCAATGCCCTTGCAGACGGCGTCGATGTAGAGGCCGCTGCCGCCGGTCATGATGACGAGGTTGCTCTGCGCGAAGAGCTGCGGCAGTAGTTGCAGCACATCCTGTTCGTAGCGCGACACGCTGTAGTAGTCGTGGATGGAAAGGGTGCCGATAAAATAGTGGTCGGCCTGTCGCAGCTCTTCGTCGCTGGGGCAGGCCGTGCCTATTTTCATTTCGCGGTAAAACTGGCGGGAGTCGGCCGAGACGATGGGCGCATGTTGTTGTTGCGCCAGCCGAATGGTGAGTTCGGTCTTGCCAACAGCCGTCGGTCCAGTGATGACCAGCAGGGTGGGTCGGTTAAAATTCGTTGAAATCTCCAAAGCCATCCATGTTGCTGTAGTCTTCTTCATCGAGACCGTCGCCGTAGCCGGTGTCCATGTCGTCGTCTTCCTCTTCGAGGAATTCGTCGAGCGGGTCTTCCAGGTGGATATTCTTCGGCGTCTCTTTGGGCAGTGTCTTCACCGAGCTGGTGCAGCGCGGGTAGTCCACGCCATCTTCGGCCTGCAAGGTCTTCAGCAACTCGATGTAGAAGGTCTTGGGATTCAGAAAGTCGTATTCATAGATGATATGCTGATGCGGGTCAGAGATGAACTTTTTCAGCACCGACTCTTTCATTACAAATTTCGGGAGATGCGATTTGGCGCCGAAGTCTTCCTCTTCTTCATATTCCGGTTCAACGGCTTCGCTATCGTCGCCCATGTCAATCAAGGTGATCTCCTTCTGCTTGTTCCATTTGGTGTCGCAAACGAAGAATGATGACAACTCGTTGCCAGTGAGCCCGATAGACGAGAAGAGAATGTGGTGGAACGACTCGAAATTGTCGGAGGAAAGGATTTCAATGTCGCGACTGAAGTCCTCCACTTCATCGTAATAAACCCTGAATTTGTAAATGTACTGCATGGCTGGTTGATGATTTGGTTGTTTGTAGAGACGTTTCATGAAACGTCTCTACGTAAAATTATTCCATATTGTGAAATACGTTGGTCACGTCGTCGTCCTCTTCGAGTTTCTCCAGCAGTTTCTCCACTTCTTCTTTTTCCTCGTCAGTCAGCTGTTTCATATCGTTGGGGATACGTTCGAACTTGAACGACTTGATTTCGAAGTTGTTCTCTTCCAGATATTTCTGGATAGGACCGAAGTTTTGGAATTCGGCATAGATCACGATTTCGTCATCTTCGGCGAAGAGTTCTTCCACGCCGTAGTCAATCAGTTCCAGCTCCAGTTCTTCGAGGTCGATACCCTCTTTCTGGGCGATGGTGAAGACGCATTTGCGGTCGAACAGGAAGTCGAGCATGCCCGAGGTGCCGAGGTTGCCGCCGAACTTGTTGAAGTAGCTGCGCAGGTTGGCGACGGTACGCTGGTTGTTGTCGGTAGCGGCTTCAATGAGCACGGCCACACCGTGGGGTGCATAGCCTTCGTAAACCATCTCTTTGTAGTCGGAGGTGTCCTTCTCGAAGGCGCGCTTGATGGCTCTTTCCACATTGTCTTTCGGCATGTTTTCCGAGCGGGCGGTCTGAATGAGCAGACGCAGGCGGGCGTTACCTGAAGGGTCGGGGCCACCGGCTTTGGCTGCAATTGTTATTTCCTTGCCCAGACGCGTAAAGGTTCTGGACATATTTCCCCATCTTTTAAATTTTCTAGCTTTTCTAAATTCAAATGCTCTTCCCATAGTTTAATCGTATTTTTATATGTATTAAAGTGCAAAAATAATAAAATTCGTTCTATCGGTAAAAAGGGGAATTATTTTTTTTGAGACAACGGAGCCTTCCTCTCAACGGTGCCTGAGCTTGTCGATGGCACCGTCCAACAACCACTTGCAAAAATAGGAATATTATTTAAATATTAGCAAATAAACATTAGACAATCAAGATCTGCTTCTATATTCTTACGCGTTTACTAAATAAATCAATTATAGAATAATACACCCAAAACTTCTGTTTTGTTGCTGTTAGTTTTATATAAAAATAAATTAAAATAAAAATTTTTATATCTTTGCATTTTAAATAGCAAAGGTATGAAGGGTAGGATTTTAATTAAAAAGGAAGATCAGATGGATACGGTTCTGTCTGATAATGAGTTATTTGATGACGCATGTGTCATTATTGAGCAGGCACACGTTTCGGCATATCGTCATGTGAATGAGACTTTGATAAAGCGAAATTGGCTTTTGGGCATGCGTATTCAGCATGAGGTGTTGAAGGACAAGCGGGCTGGGTATGGTGAGCAGGTGGTAAAGAATCTTTCTATTGCCTTGGTAAACAAGTATGGAAGGGGATTTCAAGTTGCCAACTTATACCACTTTATCGCCTTTTATAATTGTTTTCCAAACATTTTCTACGCAGTGAGTAGAAAATCTGACGACGATGCAGAAAACATTTTCCACGCAGTGAGTGGAAAATGTTGCAACGAACACATTTCTAATATTTTGCAGTCAGTGACCGCTAGATCTCCCGTCCGCCTTTCCTGGACACACTATCGCATCATTCTGCAAGAACAAAACGCCGATGCCCGCGCTTGGTATGAAAATGAAGCAGCTAACGAGATGTGGAGCACCCGCACCTTGCAACGCAACATCTCGTCGCAGTATTACCATCGTATGCTTAAGTCCCAAGACAAAACAACCGTTCACGATGAGATGGTGAAACTGACGAATCCTTTGCAAGACAAACTGGAATATCTAAAGAACCCCGTAGTAGCCGAGTTTCTGGGATTCAAGAATGACACAGCATACACCGAGAACGACTTGGAGCAGCGCATCATCGACCATTTGATTCCTTTCTTGATGGAATTGGGTAAGGGCTTTACGCTGGCCGACCGCCAAAAGCGTATCCATACCGAGAAGGAGGACTATTATATTGATTTGGTGTTCTACAACTACAATCTGCGTTGTTTCGTGTTAATTGATTTGAAGACCACAAAACTGCGCCATCAAGATGTGGGACAAATGGACATGTATGTGAGGATGTACGACGAGATGATGATTCCGCAAGGGCACAACCCTACCATTGGACTGTTGCTCTGTGCCGATACCGACGAGGATGTAGCACATTATAGCGTGCTGAACGGCAACGACCAACTCTTTGCTGCGAAGTATCTCACTTATATGCCCACACAAGAAGAACTTCGCCGCGAGATTGAGCAACAGAAGGTGTTTTATATGTTACAAAAAGAGGGGAAAAGCTCATTCGCTTAACTTGATGTAGAATTTTCCGATACCAAGTTTTCTTCTACAAATCGTCGATGGCCGAGCTGCGAACCTTCTCCGAGTTGGCTTTGTCGTAGTAGGAGAGGCGGACCATGCCCTCGTCATGATCTGAGCCAGGCACAATTGACAATTCAAGACGGCCCAGGTCGGTGGTGAAGGTGGAGTACCATTCGTACTGGTCTTCGTGTAGTGCATCCATAATCAACATGTTACTGGATGATTCATTGATATATTTGTCAGTAAACCGTTCTCTTGAATCTGACGGATAGCCATATTTCTCGGTGAGCATCGATTTTAGGGTTTCATAATCTCCGCGCAGCGACGACCAGGTCTCTTTTGCGGGGAATAGCACGGCGATATGGCTTACCACGTCGCAGTTTTTGAGGGTGGAGACGCCGACGAGGCAGTTCTTGTAGCCGGCAAAGTCTCCCGACAGGATGGCGATGCCGTCTTGGGTGCCTTCGTAGTGGAAG
>JAEEGG010029765.1_pt1 | contig 10182 bp, 3 predicted proteins | sample 9134161 | NCBI WGS metagenome assembly JAEEGG01 (sample SAMN16246543, study PRJNA631951) | gut metagenome | biome: gut microbiome; feature: rumen; material: CR-attached | host: Bos | place: Iran: Karaj | collected 2018-10 | reverse complement strand
TGTAGTCGCCAGCCTTCGTGCTGTAGTACTGGACATGGACCGAATAGGTCATTCTGCCTGGATAAGAGTTGAAATCCGTCACCAGTTCGCCGACGGCGTTGGCGGATTTCGAGAAGTTGGAGACGAGCTCCTGATGGTAGCGGCGGCGCGCTTCGGGCGTCTGCTCCGTGAAGAAACCCTTCTTGGAGGCGTGGTCGAGACCATAGTAGTAATAGGTATCAGTGACATCGGCGGAGCCGTCGTCGTTCAGCGTGACATGGCCGTCGAACGTCGTGCGAGTCTTGTATTCCTTCGGCACGTTGATTTTTGAGAACTTACCATTTTCCAACAGGATGGAGCGATTGTCATAGGACGTGCAGGGGAGTTCCGCGTATTCGCCGGAATCATTGAGCCAATAGTCCTGTCCTTTGATTTTGACATGGACGAGCAGGCGATTCCATGCGTTATAGCGGAAGCATTCACGGTCGTAATCGACAGCCTTTTCGAAGGCGGTCGGATTCGCGAGAACGAATTCGGGCTTGAAGCCCAAATAGTTGAGAATGGCGAACATAAGAATGCCGCGGTCCGCAGGATTGCCATAACCGTCGCGGAGCGTGTCTTCCGCGTCGCTGATATTGGCGTATGACAGATAGTTGAAGTAGGGGCCCGCGATGCGGATGCTCTTCATCACCTTGTCGCGGACGGCGCGGATGGTCGCAAGATCGTCGTTTCTGCGGAGGTCTTCCGCGAGTTCGCGGACATTCGCTCCGGGCAGCGTATGGCGTTTCAGCTGCGTAAACGTTTCAGCGGCATGCTGTTTCCAATCGCCGAAGCCGATGACGACGCTGGGCGTGAACATCGTGAACGACGGCAGGTCGTTTTCACGCGCGAGAATTGGAATGTCGTTGGCTTCCCACGTGAGCGTCTTGATGCCGTTTTTGGTTTCTGTTGTGGCTTTTACGAGATTTTCAAAGCCTTTCGTCTTCACGAGCCAGCCGCCTGGATGGTATTTGGCATAGAGCGGCAGTTTTTCCGGAACGTTGATGGTCAGCTTGCGGTGGACGACATGTGCATAATCCTGCAGGATGAATGAGCTCTGGTTCGGCCATGTGCCCGTGCAGTCCATTTCGTATTCGTATTCGATGATACTGCCGATTTCGACGCCCGGCAAGCTGCAGACGAGAATCTTTGTGGGATCGTATTTGGGCGCACCAGCGACCCATGACGCATCCATGATGTTCTTCTCTTGTTCGCTGATGTTCTGCACTTTATCGCCATTGATGACGCGTGCGTAGTTGAGTTTGACGGATTCGCGCACGGGGGCGTAGTTGAGCTTCAGTTCGGCGAAATCCTTCTTCCCCTTGTAGGTGAGGATCTTACGACGGAGGCTGGTCTTGACATGCCAATGATACGGGTCTTTGAACGTATAGACGTCCTGCCTGTCAAGCAGTTCGAAATCCGCTTCCGGTTGGTCGGAGGCTTTTTTCACCGTCGGTTCTGCTTTGATGATCGGCTTCTTACGCGGGATGGAGCGGTCGAAGATCGGCATCTTGCCGATACCGGGGAAGCGGCGGAGGTCTTTCTTCAACTGCAGATACTGCTCGGGAGAGAATTCGACGGTCTTGATGGCGTACGTGCTCTCCTGCGTGAACGTGTCGTTATTGAAGGAGACTTTGCAGGTTTTGAGCATCGTGTCGCTGTCGATTTTCGGATAAGAGGGCTGATAGGCGAGGCCGCCCCAGATGGGATCGAACGTGGCGTTGACGATTTCATGGACGCCGCAGGCGATGCGGTTCATCATGGGGTACTTGCGTTTTTCCAACGCCGTGCTGCCGAGCATGCTGTTGGCCGAACCGACGGAGGAGAAGAAGCTCGGGATTTTCAGCATGGCGACTTTGCCGTTGTCGATCATGATGGAATCAGCGGCGAATGTGAGGCGGAGCGTCAGCGGGACGCTTGTGTCGCTGACGTTGGCGGGCTTGAGTTCCATGTCGATCAGCCGTGTGCCTGGAGCGATGTTTTTGACGATGCTTTCGAAGAATTCGCGTTGCTTTTCAGGCGTGCGGCGGGCCATGGTGGCGCGATAGCTGTTGTCGTTGTAGCCGTTGAACTTGAAGAAGCTTTCGCCCGTGAGATCGCCCTTGTCGTCGATGTAGAGATTAGTGGTGATTTCCATCATGTTCTTTTCGGCGGGCGTGATGGGGGTGATGCGGAGATCTTCGCCTTCAGGCGTGCCGATGATGATGCTGCGATGGCAGAGATAGGCGGGGAAGAGTTCCTTCGTGGTTTCATTGGTGGAATCCATGAAGATGTATTCGCCGTTGCTCTTGCGTTTCACGGCGGTGATGGCATGGTTGAAGTAGGGGATTGGAATTTCCGCATCCTTCAATGGCCCGGTGTCGATGAGCACGGGGAATGCGTCGATGTCAGCCATGCGGAGCATGGCGACGAGCAGGCCGGCCTTGTCGCGGCAGACGCCGTGGCGGTTGTTGAACGTGAGGGTGATGTCGTGCGGCTCGTATCCAGGGGCGTCTTTTTCAAGCGTGATGCCCATGTAGCGGATTTCCTGTGAGACGAATTTGAAGATGGCTTGGATCTTCTGGTCTTCGTTTTTCGCGTCTTTGCAGAGCTCTTTGACTTTCGCGATGATTTCAGGCGCGTCGATGAAGTGTTGAGCGTTGATTTTCCAGAACCACTGTGAAACTTCCTTCCAGCTACCGGCGGTACTCACGCCGAGGCGCTGCACAACGCGCGAAAGCGACGGCATGTTCGGTTCAGAGAACATGCGCGGAACATCCTTTACCGTCCATTTGTAGAAAATGCGGCCGTTTTCTTCTGTCTTCTCATGTGTGACCGTGCCGGGGATTTCGGCCTTGAGGGCGATACTGCGTAGCGGATGGTCGGCCGGCCCGTCGATTTTCACAGTGTAGTTCATGATAGGGCTGGAGTATTCGAACAGATCGGTGTAGCAGAAGAGGCCGGGCATGCGGGAGTTATAGACCTGTGTGCATTTGATGTAGTGGAGGATGTCACCGACTTCGAGGCCGGGCACGCCGACGCGGAGTGTCTTGCTGTTGGGGTTGTAGATGTTGGAATCCATTTGCCCAGAACTGACCATTTCCTTTGCGTTCTTTTCGATGTCGATGGGAATGATCCGTCCGTCCGGTTTGATGATTTCGATGGTGCTGAAAAACGCCTTGGCGTAGCTGATGTTGTAACCAGCGCCGAGGGAGCGGTTGTTGCGTACGCCCTTGTCCGTGAGGATTTTAACGCATGTGTCATCCCACGTTACAGACGTGCCGTCCTTCTGGTAAACGATGGAGATGACGTCGTCGATCATAACGTCTTCGGCGTCAGGAAATTTCTCCTTTGTCGCGCCGACGGCGATTTCTCGAACTTTGTCAAGGTCGAGCATGGCATGTTCGTCCGCCGCGATGCATGCGACGGAAAGGATGAGAATCAGGAGACTGGCGAGATGTCGTTTCATGAAAGGTCCTTTGTGATGGGGTGATATGGATAATTGTTTTTCTATAATATAATAGTGTATAGAGAAAAAGTCAGCTTGTCTTTTTGGATTTCAACGCGGCGGCGGATAATCCACCGAGGACGATGGCGATTCCAAGCACGTTCCAAGCCGTCAATGGTTCGTGGAGGATGAAATACGAACCGACGAGCGTGAAGACAGGCGTAAGATTCTGCGTTAGATTTAGTTGCCACAACGGAAGCCGCGCCATGGCTTCTCCCCATGTCACGAAAGCAATAGCGGTTGGAAAAACGGCCATGCCGAAAATCGCGAACCATGCGGAAGGCGCTGTCGGGAAGATCAACGATTTGTGCATGATGGCGAGAAACGGTAGATCCAGCAGGGCGCAGACCAGCATGCACCATGCGACGATGGTGATTCGCGAACCGCTTCGCATGAGATCTTTGCCGCAATAGCCACCGATGACCCAACTGACGGCGGACAGGAAGACACAGAGGATGCCCCATGGGTGGCCAGTAAGATGCAACCCGTTGGGGGAGATGATGTTGAGGACAAGCATGCTGCCGATGAAACCAATGACGCAGGCGATGATTTCAATCTTCATCGTCTTCTGGCGGGAGATGATTTTCCAAAGGATGAGGATGATGGCGGGGCCGGATTCGACGAAGAGGGAGGCGGTCATGGCCGTGACGGTCCGCTGTCCGATGAAAGAGAGGATAGCCATGAGCCAGTAGAGGAAAAGCCCCGTCTTGAAGATGCCGTAGAACTGTTTCCATGAGCTCGGCAGAAGCGGCTGTTTTTTGAATCGTGCGTACAAAAGCAAGAGGACGGAAGCCGTTGAGAATCGGTAGAAAACAAGCGAATAAGGGTCGATTTTCGATGGTGTTCCAAGCAGATATCGCCCGAATACGAAGAGGCTGCCCCATAGGAGGCATGACAGGACAGCAAGCAATATTCCTTTTGTGGTGGATGATTCAGACATGACGGGACGACGGTGATGGAAAAAGGTTGCCGTGGGTGGCAACGACGACATGACAATAATATAATAAGCCATGGAGAATATCCATAAGAGGCTAAGTCCTTTGACAGACGATTTTTGCCATTTTTGACAAAAAACTTCAGCCAATATGGCAAAAGGTCTTCAATCCACACAAATCCATTCTCTGGTGGCTGGACATTCATGTATCCTTCGCTATAATATAGTAGCTAGTTGCAAAATTCTAGGTAGCAAGGCCGTCTCGGCCTTGTCAAGGGCGGGGACGCCCTTGCTACCTCTTGTATTGAATTACTCATAAGAAACACACAGTTCGGAAACGGCGGTTGCAAAACTTGGAACAGTGCTGATAATTGAAATCCGTGACTATGTTTTTATTTCCAATGTCAAAACAAAAAGGATGCTATTTTATGAGACTGCCGTTGTTGTTGTGTTTTATTTTGATGAGCGCGTGGGCTTTGGAGTCTGATCCGAAAATCGTCTCCATGACGGATAAGAAACCCGTCGTTTGGCAGGTCTATGGTGTGCGCCGCGCGGAGGCACTCGATTCAAAGCGAATACGTTTGACAATCGGCCATGCCTGCAACAGCGGTGTTCTGGACGTGCGGAAGTCCTATCGCATTGTCAGCGAGGATGATCCGTATTACGCCTACAAGCATTTCGTCATGCCGTTGAAGGCCGTCCAGCTGAACAAAAAACATGAAAAGGAATTGACAGCACCTGCTGGCGGGAAGGGTGGCATGCAGATTTTCAATCGTTATCTTGTTGAATTGCAGCTTCCTAAGGCGATGGAGGACGGCAAGACGTATTCCGTGGTCTGCTATGGTGATGATTCATTGATGGTGTCATCGGCTTGCACGGCGGCGACGTTGACATTTCGTAATGGGCAATTTGTCCAACCGCTTGAAATAAAGGAAGATCCGCAGGCATTGACAGTAATGGGCCTTCGTGGCGCAAGTCCCGTTGGCAACGGCATCATCCGTTTGGAATTCGGCGCGGCGTTTTCGCCCGAAGCGGGCAATTATCTGAAGAATTACAGCGTCATGTTGGACGGGATGCCCGTCAAGATTTTGAAATTTGGACGGCGAAGCAAGATTGACGCCTATCTGCCGACAGGCTGGCCGTTTCCAGCCATCATGATGCATGAGATTTTCCTGCAGTTGGACAGGCCGCTGGCAGAAGGCGTGAAGGTAAGGGTAAGTGTCTCTCCGAAAGCATGTTCTGGCGCGAACGAGACGGGATTCACATTTAATTCTCGCCGCACTTTCAGCGATTCCATCAAGGTGAACCAAGTCGGTTATCTGGCGAATGTGCCATTGAAACGCGCCTATCTTGGACGTTGGCTTGGTTCGTTTCCTGACAAGAATGCCGTCGGCGCGGATGAAGAAAGCAAAGGCGTCGCCATCGATGCGGATGAATTTTTCGATGCGGCTCTCGGCAAGCATGGTCAAACGGATGAAAAAACCACGCTTGCGCCATTCGCACTCGCGTTCGAAAAGCCGCCAGCGTTTTATCTGATTAATGCAGAAAATGGCGAAACGGCTTATCGCGGAACGGCGGTTCTTGGCCATAATGGTTTGGAGATGGACGGCAAGGTGAATCATTCCGCAGAAAACGTCTATTATCTGGATTTCAACGACTTCAAGATGCCTGGACGGTATTTCGTTTCCGTGGATGGCGTCGGACGGAGCGTAGAATTCGCCATCAACGACGATGTCTATCAATCTGCGTTCCAGATGGCGTCGCATGGCGTTTTCCTACAGCGTTGCGGAATCGAACTGGGGCCACCGTACACGCCGTGGCGTCGCATCGCCTGCCATGCGGACGGTGTCATCGAAACAACACAGCAACGGATCAGTTCGGGGGCATTCATTGATAAAAAGAATCAGATAATGGTCAAAAATCCGCATGGACGCGATCCGGATGCTGAAAAAATAAAACATGATTCTTCTTTGATAGCGTATTTTCCGTTTGAAGGCAACGCCGCCAACGCCGTTAACGGCGGCATGGCCTTCACGCCTCGTGGCGATGCAAAATATGCAATCGATGGCGATGTGACAGGCGGTGACACTGATAAAGTTTATACGACATTGAGCGGCTGGGACAACGGTTTTACAGGACAGCTCGATTATGATGAAAACAAAGGACTTGCGTTCAGTTTCTGGTATCGGAAGGATGACCGTGTCTCTGGAAATAAGATCGACGGCGTCATCCTGTCGCTTCAAGGGGAACGGAATGCAGGCCTCAAGCTGGCATGCATTTGGGGAGTTCCAAATCTGATTATGAACAACGGCAAGATTTCCTATAAACGCGTGGGGGACAACGTCTGGCGGCATTGGGGGATTACCGTGGCCCCCTTGTCTGCAGCAGACAATCGCGGAAACCGCGATTGGGAAGTTTCGCTGTTTATTGATGGTGAATTAATCAATAATTTCAAGAACAAAGGAACGATTGGTAAACAATTCATCTTTGGTGCGTTAGGCGGAAGCGGTGCCGCCAACGGCTATTTCGACGAATTGCGTATCTTCAATAAAGCCCTTGACGGGAAGGAGATGCACCTTTTGTCAATCCGTCATCAGGCGATGATTCCAAAACGGTTGGTAGCGTTGGGCGGCCATCATGATGCAGGTGATTACAACCCGCGTTCCCATATTGACGTTGCACAGAATCTATTAGATGCCTATGAGCTTGCACCGCAAAAATTTAGCGATGGACAATTGATTATTCCGGAGAACCACAACGGCATTCCGGACATTGTCGATGAAGCATTATGGGCGTTGAAATTATGGATCGGCCTGCAAGATGACGACGGCGGCGTGTTCAACGGGACGGAATCGGACGGCGATCCGAATTTCATCCAGTCTGCCGATCTGGATCCAAAAGGCGATTTCGCATGGGCGAAGGATTGCAAGGGATCGTTCCTTTTCGCAGGCGTGATGGCGCAGGCGTCACGCATCCTCAAGTCGCTTAATCGCAATGACATGGCGGAGGATTATCTGAGTCGCGCAAAACGTGCTTATGACTGGGGCTGTAACAACAAGCCAGAAACGAAGGACATGAAAAAGTTTGGTGAATATGCAATCTCCAGCCGCGCCTATGCGGCCGCGCAACTGTTCCATACGACGGCTGATCAAACCTATCATCAAGATTTCCAAAAGTTTACACCGTGGATTAAGGATGCTTCCGCGAAGATGATCACGGACGACCACAGCTATGATTTATCGTTGGCCGCATTCGCCTATTCGATGATTCCCGACAACATGGCGGACCGCAATCTGAAAGATTCCGTCATCCGCGCTATCGAAGGCGAAGTGGACATGTACATCAACGGATCGGAGAAAATGGCATACAAATTCATTCGTCATCCGTTCGCCCCAATTACTTGGGGTACGGGGGCTTACGAGCATTTTCTTGTGCCTGTCTGGCATGCGTGGGGCGTGACGCGGAATTTGAAAAAACGTCAATCGTATTTTGAATGGATGATACGGACGGCTGATAACACGCTTGGCGCCAACCCGATGAATATTAGCTGGATCGTGGGGCTAGGCGAACGGACGGTTCGTGCGCCGTTGCATAACAGTCGCTACAATCCGACCGGCATGTGCATGCTTGGCCAGCAGGTACAAGGGCCGAATCAACGCGGGGAGGGGTATAATTATGGGCAAACCGCCTATCCGCGTCATGACAATTCTTTTGCCGTGATGCACACGTTCGTGGATTGCCATTGGGCTATCGCCATGGACGAAGGCACGGTGATCCACCAAGCCCAGACGATGGCCGCCTTCGGTCTGCTATTACGAGATTATAAACCATAACTTTTAGCTTGTCTGAAGGGCAGTGTACCAATCAAGGAAGGTGGCGGCTTGGTGGTCGAGGCTGAAATATGCGCCTTGAACGGCGGCGGCGGATTTCATCGCTGCATAGGCTTCCGATGGAAGATTCAATATCTTAAGAGTCGATTGCGCAAGGGCTTCGGAATCGCCGGACGGGAAAAGAAAGCCTGTTTCGCCGTCGATGATTTGTTCGACGAGACCGCCGGTTGCGGAAGCGACAACGGGCGTACCGCAGGCCATGGCTTCCGTGACGGTTTTGCCGAAGGCTTCTGCTTTCGCTGTATGCAAAAAGACATTCGCACTACGGTACAGTTGCGCCATTTTTCGCGCGTCGCTGACGTAGGGGATGCCCATCGCGCGAACGCTGTTGGCTTCAGAAGTCAGCTCCATGCCGACACATAGGAAGAAGAGATTCGAATCGAGGGTGGCAAGTCGTTTCACACCGGCCCAAAGCGTTTCCGGATCTTTGAAATAACTGGATTTTGCGGCTGCTGCGAACATGACGATTTTCGCATCCAACGGGAGACCGAGCTCTTGTCGTGCGGCGGCGGAATCGCCTGGCGTGAAGACGGTTGTGTCGATGCCGTTGGGGATGAGTTTGTATTCGACAGCGCCTAGCATGGATTCGCGGGCGCGGTCGAGCAGCCATTTTGACGGAGCCGTGACATGCAGTTTTGAGGCTTTGAATATCTCAGCCTTCCGTTGCCAATTCAGAGCTGTATTATCCTTTCGGACGGCGGGATAGACATTCAGACGTGGGCAATCGCCGCAACCGGTCTTCCAGCGGTCGCAGTCGATAAAATACGCGCAATGGCCAGTAAGGGCCCATGTGTCGCGGAGGTTGAGGACGACGGGGGCGATTTTGGCAAGTTCTGGCAGAATGCGCAGGTCGAAATACCATCCATGAAGATTGTGGCAGTGGATGATATCCACTTTAGGGCCAATGAGTTGCGGAAGTTGGGCACAGCCGGGGAACGTCCATTCGTCACGACCATTCAACCAGTCGGCTAGACGGGAGGGATTGGCGAGTCGATCGAAACAGCGGGCGAGTCGTCGCATGCCAGGCAGGGCGCCTTCGCGGGAACGTGCGCTGTCTGCAAGCCATTGGAACGGAAGGGTTGACCAATGGGCCTTGCGGGGGATTTCGATGACATCCGCGTCTTTGGAATACTTGCGGCCGACGACGAGCTTGGAGTCGTGTCCAAGGTTGCGGAATCGGGTGAAAAGATTCCAGGCGGAGCCTTCGGCGCCGCCGCCTTTGTCAGCCGTATTGATTTGGATGATTTTTAATTTTTCAGGCATAACTTTCACAAGCACACTTTTCGATGGGACAACTGGGACATCTGTGACTTATGGGATTAGGATGACTGTCGCATTTGTCCCATGAGTCCCATTTGTCTCAGTCGAGGTAGAGTCATCGGCGCACCACGATTGACTGAACAAGAGTTTTTAAGGCGGAGAAGGCGGTTTCGGGGGATTGTTGCATGCAGGGATGGTCGGGTTTTGGGCAGATGACAGCGCCGCAGTTGGCGCATGGCAAACCGTTGATGCGCAGAATCGTATGCCCTTCGCCATAGGGATCCCACATGCCAGCGGGATCGCGGGAGGAGAAAAGGGCGACGCAGGGCTTGCCGAGCGAAGCTGCTAAATGCATGACGCCTGTGTCGTGGCCGAAATAGCCGTCGCAACGCGCCATGACGGCGGCGGCGACGAATAGCGGTCGGCCTGTGACAAGCGTGCCGCGAATGCCGTCGGTCATGAGTTTTGAGGCGTATTTTTCATCGGATAAACCGCCGAAGAAGATTGGCCAGACGGATGTCTCTTCGCAGAGTCGTTTGAGAACGATTGCGAAATTCTCCAACGGCCATTGTTTGGCGGGCATGTTCGTGCCG
>JAEEGG010029762.1_pt1 | contig 10183 bp, 10 predicted proteins | sample 9134161 | NCBI WGS metagenome assembly JAEEGG01 (sample SAMN16246543, study PRJNA631951) | gut metagenome | biome: gut microbiome; feature: rumen; material: CR-attached | host: Bos | place: Iran: Karaj | collected 2018-10 | reverse complement strand
ATTTGTTTTATATCCCAATTGAAAAGTTCCATATTGTTAGTGCTCAGTTTAGTATATTATATAAATTTTAAAGTTTTTTCCGGATTATCAGAATACAGATAAATCTCAATATTTGGTTTTATGCTCAATTGTTTCAGTAAATTATAGGCCGTCCAATAAATACCGGTTCTGCTAGAAGTATTAAAATCAAACTGATTCAAAATACTGGCTTCATATAACACTTTAATTTTTTTCTCAACTGTTTGTTTTTTCATGATTTGTCTTTCTTACTGTATTTATAATATTTTGGGTTACGATTTTAGCTGTTTTTTGCCAATCAAATTCTTTGGCACGTGCTAAACCTTTGGTTTTAAGCATTTGCCGTAAACTTTCATCGTTATAAATCTTGTTCAGCAACATTGCCGTTTCATTTTTATCTTTGCCGCTGATATATAACACCGCATCACCACCAACTTCCGGCAACGAAGTGTTGTTGCACGTTATGACAGGAGTGCCACACTGCATGGCTTCCAAAACCGGCAGGCCGAAACCTTCATACAAACTCGGATAAACAAAGGCAGTGGCACCACTGTATAATGGCGCTAAGTCTTCATTATCGGCAAAGCCGGTCTGCACAATTTTATCTTTATATTTTTCTAATCCTTTTACCTGTTCGGCAACATCAACATATCCTTTGCGCACCGGTCCGACCAAAACCAAAGATATATCTTCGGAGTTTGTATCACTCAGAAATGAGACAAATGCCTGTAATAAATGCACCAAATTTTTACGTGTTGTAATTTCGGAAACCGCTAAAAAATATTTTGGTGTTTTTATACCGTATTTCTCTTTAACGGGTGCAATTTTCTTAGCATCTTCAATAGGTTTAAATTTTTCATTATCAGCACCCAAATAAATCTTGTATATCGGAATATTTGCTGCTTTCGGCTTAAATTTGATTAAATCCTTTTTTGTATATTCCGAAACACAAAAATAAGCATCCGGATGACTGCGTTTAATCCAATCAATAAATTTTTTGACAAACTTCGGATCACATCCGTCAGGATAGGCCATCGGAATTAAATCGTGCACCACCATAAATGTTTTCAGTCCGCTTTCATACACTACCGGCGAAATCGGACTGAACATAGAGATATACGCATCATATTGCTTTAAAATACTGCCATATTTCCAAAAATAAACTTTGCTGAACAGTTTTGTGCGTAATTGCTGATATTTGCCCTGATTTTTGGTTGTCGCTTTTAACTTCGGCATATAAACAATTTTATCGGCAAATTGTTCAGATAATCCCTTAACTTTCAGATAGTTATTAAAATCACCGCGCTTACTGGTAATAATCGGATAAACATCTAATTCTTTATTTTCGGATAACAGTCGTAATAAAACATCGCAAACGCGCACAATTCCGGTGCCTTTCAGGCCATCAGTGCTCAATTGTTCTACATCAAACAGCAACCTGATTTTTTGCATTACTTACTATTCCATTTTTCCAAAATCCATGAAGAAGAATTGGCTTTATTGGCTCCACCGATGCCAAAAGCCAAATCAACATGACATTCTTGGCAAACCGGTCCTTCCGGAATATTATCTTTGCCTCTGTCTCCGCCGTTAGCAAATACCAAATGTGCGCTCGGATATTTTGCTCTGGCTTTTCTAATACCGTCAGAAGCTGAATTGTCTGAATCGTCAAATTCCAGCACATCTATTACACCTTTTAAGTTTTCCAAAATCGCTTTGCGTGTTTTCATAGAATGAAAATTTTTACCTTTTTTACGGCACAACCAATCATCTGAATTTGCCAAAACAATAACGCCGTCAGAAGCCGCGGCTGATGCTTTTATCATCTCAATATGTCCCTCATGAATGGGATCAAATCCGCCAGATACAATGTAATATGTTGTCATTGAACTTATCCTTTGTTAAAGGTTTCTTATTTATTAAAAGTAGTATGAATTGCTTATAACATATTAAAAATATAAGTCAATGTAAAATTTATACATAAGCAATATCTATTAAAATAAAAAACCGAGCGATTAAGCTCGGCAGAATTTAATAAATTTACACTAAAAATTTTATTTCAAATTAGATGTGCAATGTGGACATTTGGTTGCTTCAATAGCCACATCTTCACAGCAAAACGGACATTTTTTGGTGGTTGGCGCCGCATTTGCCGCAGCGTCTTCTTCCTCTTTCAACATTTTAGCTTGCAAAGTATTTACAGCCTTAATTAAAATGAACACGGCAAACGCCACAATAATAAAGCTGATAACGGTGTTAATAAAAGCGCCGTATTTAATGGTAACGCCCTCGGTTAATTCAATTGCCAAGTCCGAAAAATCAACCTTACCCAAAGCCCAACCAATCGGAGGCATGATTACATCTTCTACAAGCGAAGTTACGATTTTGCCGAAAGCTGCACCGATAATGATACCGACAGCCATATCCATCACATTGCCGCGCATGGCAAATTTTTTAAATTCATTAAAAAAGTTTTTCATAATTTTAATTCCTTTCTTATTTATAAATTGGGAAATCGCGGCAAAGTGCCACAATTTTTTGTTTGGTTACGGCAATCACCTCGTCGGCATTGCCTTGAGCCAATGCATCAACCACATCACCGATGTAATTGCCAATAAGCTCAAATTCTTTTTCTTTAAATCCGCGAGTGGTGCCGGCCGGTGTCCCCAATCGCACACCGGAAGTTATTGTCGGCGGCTGAGGGTCAAACGGAATGGCGTTTTTGTTGCAGGTTATATTGGCTTTTTCAAGTGCCGTAGTCACTATATTACCGGTTAAACCTTTAGGACGCAAATCTACCAATACCAAATGTGTATCCGTTCCTCCGGAAACCAGTGCCAAACCACGTTGCAGTAAGGTTTCGCCGAGTGTTTTGGCATTTTTAATCACCTGCACGGCATATTGCTTGAATTCAGGTGTTAAATCTTCGGCAAAACATACAGCCTTTCCGGCAATTACATGTTCAAGCGGCCCGCCCTGAGTGCCCGGAAATACAGCAGAATTGATTTTTTTATAAAGCTCCGCATTGTTGGTTAAAATCATACCGCCACGAGGACCGCGCAGAGTTTTGTGTGTTGTAGTAGTAACCACATCGGCCCATTGAAGCGGATTGGGGTGCACACCGCCGGCAACTAAACCGGCAAAGTGAGCCATGTCAACCATTAAATAAGCCCCTACTTTATCGGCAATGGTGCGGAAACGGGCAAAATCAATTTGCCGCGGATAAGCTGAACCGCCGGCCACAATGATTTTCGGTTTATTTTCAAGAGCCAATGCTTCGGCGGCATCATAATCAATTAAACCGGAATCCTTACAAACGCCATATTGAGCAGCCTTAAACATTTTACCGGAAAGAGAAACGCGCGAACCGTGTGTTAAGTGTCCGCCGGCATCTAGGCTCATGCCCATCAGGGTGTCTCCCGGTTGCATTAAAGCCACATAAACCGCCATATTCGCTTGGCTGCCGGAATGAGGTTGGACATTGACATATTCGGCCCCAAACAGTTTTTTTGCCCGTTCTTGCGCCAAAACTTCTATTTCATCAATAAATTCACAGCCGCAATAGTAGCGGTGTGCAGGATAACCCTCGGCATATTTGTTAGTCAAAATAGAACCTTGTGCTTCCATTACGGCGCGTGAAACAATATTTTCCGAGGCAATCAGTTCCACCTGCTCTTGTTGGCGGCGCAATTCTTTTTGAATAATATCATAGATGGCGCGGTCTTCAGTTTGTAAATTTTGTTCAAAATCCATCTGTTTTTACTCCGTTATATCAAGTTTATCCAATCGGCGTTGGTGTCTTTCTCCTTCATACGACGATTGCAAAAAAGTATCAATATATTTAATAACGTCATCAACAGCCATTGTGCGGCCGCCGAAAACCAAAATGTTGGCATTATTGTGTTGTTTGGCAAGCCGAGCCACATCTTGGCTGTAAATCAATGCGGCGCGAATACCTTTATAGCGGTTGGCGGCAATTGAAATACCGATGCCGGTGCCACAGATTAAGATGCCCAAATCGGCCTGCCCGCCTAAAATGGTTCGCACCATTTTACGGGCAATATCGGGATAATCTACCGATTCGGTTGTATAAGTGCCCAAATCAGCAAAATTTTGTGACATATAATGTTTTTTTAAGGCTTCTTTGAGTTCAAAACCGCCGTGATCGGCCGCAATTGCAATTTTCATAATATCCTCCGTTGCTTTACAAGCTATATAATAAATAAGTAAATTTCATGAAAAAAATAAGTGTTTTGCACAAGATTGCAAAAAAAATGCAAAAAAATAAAAAAATATGTTGACGTTTATAAAAAAATTTGTATATATGGTTTTTGTTGAGTGAGATTGGTTCGCGAAATGGCCGGTTGGCAGAATGGCTCATGCAGAGGATTGCAAATCCTTCTATATCGGTTCAATTCCGGTACCGGCCTCCAAGTTTTATTCCGACTTAGCTCAGCGGTAGAGCAATCGGCTGTTAACCGATTGGTCGTTGGTTCGAATCCGACAGTCGGAGCCAAAAATAGAACAAAGCCTTGTTTTTACGAGGCTTTTTCTTTTATGAAAATCGCAAAAATCAAAACTGCTAATAAAAGCTGCTAATAAATTCCCAAAATATGCACCTTGAAAAAAAGGAACATATTTTATGCTTTATAACCGTGGCTATTCCTATTACGTGGTCGAAAACGTGCCCACTAAACTCATTCCTATTGTCGGAAAAAAACAAATATGGGTTTCTTTGCATACCAAGCAAAAAGATGTTGCCATTATCAAATCTGCGGTGGTATTATCGGACATCAAAAGATTCTTTATGATGGGAAAACAAAAAATGGCTGTATTTAATGATGAAACAGATGACGCGCCTCGATTAAAGGTATATTATGAGCTATTGAACACACCCCAAGGCAATGCTGATTATACCGATGACGATATAGAGATGTATGCACTCGATTTCTGCATTAATAAAGCCCTTAACGAGTTTCCGCAGTTAGAATGTGATATGCAGACACTTAACTACTTCCAATATCTGCTTAACGAAAACATCACGGCATACAAATTTAGCGATTTTAGTGCTGTTAAAGACGCTGTAGACGCATATATTGAAACGCACAAACTGAAAAAGCCAACCGAAAGCTGTTATCCAAAATTTTTGAAAGCATTTATGCTCGGTTACTTGCAATATCTACAACTTGCGGTTAAACGCACAAAAAATATCGAGCTGAAACGACCAAGAAAGCTTATAACAGAACCACCGCAAACCGAGCAAGTCATTCAACAAATGCAACCTTTGAACATTGCAAGCACAAAGTCAAATATAACATTGGTTGAACTGGCAGAAAAATTTAATAACGCAATGTCAAGAGCTAATGTCGCTAAGGAACATAAAGAAAAAATTTTGCAACGGTTAACTATTTGGGATAACTTATTGCAACATAAAACCATCGGGACTATTACCACCGAGGATATTCAAAAACTTGTGCCAGACCTAAAATATTTGCCCTATCGATTAAGTAAAAACGATATTAAAGGTAGCTTATTGACCGTGATTGAAAAAAATCGCAACAATCCAACCCATAAAGGTTTTTCGTTTGATACGCAAGTTGATTATATTAAGGTTTTAAAAAGTGCGTTAAAATGGGCGGTTACACATAAATACGTTGCAGAAAATGCTGTCGATGCTGTAGATGTCCCAGCTCCCCCGAAAGACAAACCACAAAGCAAATATCTTTCATATACACCAGAAGAACTTAATAAGATTATTAACAGCGACTTATTTCAAACTAAATGGGGAAATCATACCAAAAACGGAATTTTGCGGTGGTTGATTTTGCTGGGAATGTTCACGGGTGCAAGGCTTAATGAACTATGTCAGTTGCGAATATCGGATATAAGGGAAGAAAATGGCATACACTATATAAGCATTAATACCGAAGATGGCAAAACCGTTAAAACTGCCGCTGGATGTCGTAAAATCCCTATTCATAACGAATTAATTAAGCTCGGTTTCTTGCAATATGTTGACACCATTCGTAAGGAAAAGGACAAACATCTATTTCAGGGATTGACTGCCAATAAGCGTATGAGTGAACAACCAACAAAATGGTATGCTCGATTTTTAGATAGAATCGGCATTACGCAAAAAGGAAAAGTTTTTCATTCGTATAGGCATACTGTAAGGGAAATAACTCGTAACAATAATATAAGAAAAGATATTATTGAGCGAATCTGCGGTTGGGAAGATGGCGATAAAGGGCTTTCTAACCATTACGGCGACATTTCTCTCGAACTGCTTTATACAGAGTTTAATGACAAGCTACGGTATGACGGTCTTGATTTATCACACCTCTACGTCGACCAAGAAAAAAGGGCTTAATCAAGCCCATTTTTCAAGTATTTCAGCATATATTTAACTCGCTGTTTATCCGAGGATATAGTCAACATTTTTTGCATAGGTTTGAAACGTTGCCTTTTAACTCTTAGCTGCTTTTTTTCTTCCTTGGTTACATCTTTCTTGTTAGGATTGCAAAACAGCATTTGCGTGCGTTTCACATCGTTTTTATTAAAGAACAATATTGCCTGAGCCTTTTTACCATCACGACCAGCTCGACCTGTTTCTTGGTAATACATCTCAATACTGCTCGGCACGTCATAATGTATTACAGCTCGCACATCTGGCTTATCAATACCCATACCGAAGGCGTTGGTTGCCACAATAAAGCACGGTTCAGTGTAAAACTTGTTAAGGACTTCATTATGCTTTTTACTTTCGGAATGATACATAAGAGAATCTATACCATTTTGGGCAAGAACATAATGCACAGCCTTCACTTTATCCTTTGTTCCACAGTAAATAAGCACTGTTTTTATCGGCTTGCCTTTTTTGTGGTAAGGTTTCAACATTTGTAAAAGCTGTTTTATTTGCGCATCAGCACCATACCTTTTACAAACCAAAGCATATTCAAGTTCTGGGCGTGATAAATCACCACGAAACAATTTTTCATAACCAATAGTGGTCTTAATATCCTTACACGTTTGTTTATCAGCCGTCGCAGTCAGGCATATTGTTTTAGCTTTAGGGAACATATCAATCAATTTTCCCAACTCCCCATATTCAGGACGAAAATCAGCACCCCAAAAACTAATACAATGAGCTTCATCAACAACTATCGTGCTTACACCAACATTTTTTAAGACCGATTGCATTGTTTTGGATAACACCAGCTCAGGAGATACAAATAAAAACTTATATTTTCCTTGTTTTACCTCTTTTAATCGGGTTTGTTGATTTTTAGCGGTCATTTTAGAGTGGATTGTTACCGATATGTTTTTAATTTTATCATTTAAGGCTCGTGTTTGACCGTCCATCAAAGAAATTGTCGGCATAACCACCACACATAATTTTTTTCGCATTAGACCGATAAGTTGATAAACCAAACTTTTTCCAAAGCCAGTTTTTTCAACAACCAAACAAGAATGATGGTGGTGCATATAGCGGACAATATTTTTTTGTTCCTCAGATTTAAAATTTTTATAACCTAAAAAATGCAAAGCCGAATTAATAGTGAACTTATTTTTTGTATTGTGTTCAAACCAATTTAGCACATATTCGTCAATTTTAAGCCTATCGTTACCATCAACAACCCCTTTTAATGAAACTTCGGACTTTTTATCAATGACAGTATTTTGTGGATTTGTCATTGAAAAGTTAGTGTTAATGTTGCGGTAAAAATCGGAATACTTATGAGAATCCAAAAATCGTAAATGCAAACAGCCACGTTTAGCATGCCTTTTTTTCTTTCGCTTTTTCAACTTTAAAAGATTAATATAATAAAGCTCTTCATAGGTGCGAAACTTACATAAATAGCTCACCACCTTTTCCGGAGTTTTATTAATTTGCTCTACATCAATCAATTTTACTTTATGCGGAATCTTATAAGCCAGTTCATCACACACCCACGATTTTTTAGGCGGTAATAAATCAGAACCAAGATAATACTCATACATTTCTGGCATTTTTTGATTCAGAAAATGAAAAACCGTATCTTTATCGGAACCAAAAACAAAACCGTGAATATGAGGCAACCAACCGAAACGATTATCAAATTTAACTTCCAAGACTAAATGAACAATGGCATCAGATAAACCACGGCAAAACCACTTTTTCACACGCTCCAAAAAAGGCTTAGGATTGTATGACATTAACTCATCTTCGGGCACTGTTATCATTTTGCCTTGTATATACTCATTAATCGTAAAAAACACAGGGGTAGTATCTGAATTGATTAACGGTAAAAAATGGTCGATAAAGCGTTTTTGTAATTCATTAACATAGCGTGGGTTTGCGAGTATGTCAGTATCGTCATCAAGCTTTTTGGCTAGTTCTCGGTAATACTGGCAACTTTGGGCTTTTGCTTGTCGATTTAAGTCGATAATACGCTCATCAATTTCGGACTTCTTACTCTTTTTCATTATCAGCCCCATTTTCATCAACAGCATCATCATTTGAACTTGGTGGGTTACCCACTCCTTGTTCATCATACGGAACAATAACAACAAAAGGTTCAACACCTTTATAGGTATTAGAATGTTCAGTATAATCCCACATTTTTTTGATTACACTCTGACGATTGGCTCCGATAACATCATCATTATTATAGCGCAAAATTACAAAATCACTTTTAACTTTATCTGGAGTATCATTATCGGTAACAGCATCTATTATGGCTTTTTGCGCTTGCGTTAACTTGTAAGTTATCGTATTTTTATTTATCATTTCGGACACACTAGCATCATCTGTTTGATTAGCTGCTTGAGAGGTCGTTTTTTTAGTCTCTTTTGGCTTTCCACGTGCAACGGCTTCAACTCCTTTGGCTTTTAACTCATTCAAGGCTTGTTCTTTTGTTAAACCTTGCTCCAGCATATTTTTAACAGCCATTTTATAAATTTTACGGCGTTCACAAAAACGAGTTTGAAAGCGCTCATCACATAATTCGTCCTTGAAAGCACTATCGAAAGTGGCTTTAAATATGACTTCTATATGGTTAAGTGTTTTATATTCGACCTTATACCTTGTGCATATAGCCTTAATATCGGCATCACTTGCATCCTTAACCACACCATACAACTCAGCCAATCCCTCGTAAAGTTTTTCATTACAAGAGCGCCAGAACGTATGCACAGTATTAAAGCAGTTTATAACTTGTTCAACTTGCGCAATAGCATCAATCTTCGGTTCTGTCACATTGTTAGCTCCCTCATTTGTAATAACTTCGGAAGCGGTGTCATTTTGTTTCATATTTAATTCTGTCATATTATTATTCCTTTTCAAAAGACAGTTAATAAAAAAACTCCACTTCCGAGATAGAAAGCAGAGCTTAAAAACAAAAAAACACCACTTCTTCTCAGAAATGGAGTTGAGGATCATTAAAGCCGATGGACTCCTACGGTCAAACTTAAGACCAATTACAGCTTGTATTATCTAAAAATAATACCTTAAAATGTGATACACTTAATAGACCGTTATTTATCCTTTCCAACTTTAATTATTACAGCATCCCATATAGCATATATTCTCCCAAAAGTCAAGTAAAATGTGGAAAATCGGCTAAATTTACAAATAATTATAAACAGTTCTGCGGGATATGTTGAATTGTTTGGCGATGGTGGTTATGGGGGTGCGGTTATTGACTAAGGTTTTTATTTCTTCGGCTTGTTCGTTGGTTAGTTTATGTTGCCCACCCTTGTATTTACCTTTAAGTTTAGCCAAAGCAATTCCTTCACGTTGACGCTCTAAGATTAAGTTACGTTCAAGCTCTGCCACAGCTCCAAGCATCGTCATCATCATTTTTTGATATGGGTCTTGTTTATCGGGGGCAAATATCAAATTTTCTTTATGAAATATGACTTTAGCACCTTTATTGATTATTTCTTCAACTAAATTCAGCAAGTCTTTTGTATTACGAGCAAGTCTGTCCATAGAATGAACATTAACCACATCACCAGCACGGATATTGAGTAACATCGCTTGAAGTTCGGGACGATTGGTGTTTTTACCGCTGATTTTTTCGACATACTCCCTATCGCAAACAACATTTAATAGTTGGCGCTCGGTATTTTGGTCGGTTGTAGAAACTCTTTTGTAATTAAATATCATATTTTTTTTCTCCTA
>JAEEGG010029760.1_pt1 | contig 10183 bp, 5 predicted proteins | sample 9134161 | NCBI WGS metagenome assembly JAEEGG01 (sample SAMN16246543, study PRJNA631951) | gut metagenome | biome: gut microbiome; feature: rumen; material: CR-attached | host: Bos | place: Iran: Karaj | collected 2018-10 | reverse complement strand
TTTTGCTTTGTTGACGCAGCCTCCACCACGAGCTCCAGGATATTGAGCAGCTTGCGGGCATCACCTCCGCTCAGACGAAGCAGTGCACCGGTCTCTTTCAGCGTGATGTGTTTCTTTTTCAGTTCTTTGTCGTGGGTGAGCGCACGGTCGAGCAATGCCAGCAGGTCGTCTTTGTCGAGCGATTTCAGCACATACACCTGACAGCGGCTCAGCAGAGGACGTATCACCTCAAACGAGGGATTTTCAGTGGTGGCACCAATCAGCGTGACGATCCCTTTTTCCACGGCGCCCAACAGGGAGTCCTGCTGTGACTTGGAGAAACGGTGGATTTCATCGATAAACAGAATGGGGGTGCCTTTCGAAAACAGACCGCTGTTTGTCCGAGCCCGCTCAATCACCTCGCGAACGTCTTTCACGCCCGAAGTGACGGCACTCAGCGTATAGAAAGGCACTTCCAGCGTTTTGGCGATGATGTTGGCGAGCGTCGTCTTGCCCACGCCCGGAGGACCCCAGAGGATGAACGAAGAAATCCTTTTCTGTGCAATCATCCGCTGAATCACCGCTCCCTCGCCTACAAGGTGACGCTGGCCGATATATTCATCAAGCGTCTGTGGACGCATCCGTTCTGCTAATGGTGCCATTTTTTATTAATTGGGAGTAAAAATGGGAAATCATGCCTATTGCGAAACAGCTCTTATTTTTGAGCAAACAGGAGCTGACGTTTTCTTACGTCAGGCAGCAGAAACGATACTGAATCGCACAATAACAACACCCACAATATCAAACTCACTAACAACTAAAAGCTATCAACTAAAAACTAAATAATAAACAGCAGCTCCCTGTATTTCGGTAGCGGCCACAGCTCGTCATCCACAATCTGCTCCAGTTTATCCACATGGTAGCGTATAGACTCCAGGAACGGCGCCACCAGGTCGTGGTAGGCGATGGCTTTCTCTCGCTCCGACTCGATGCGGTTGGCTTCTCGCCGGGTGTCGATGAGTTTCGCCACGTTCTCCACGATGAACGACTCATGCTCTGATATCTGCTCGATGATGTTAAGGTTGTTGGCTGATATTTTTGCGGCCTGTTCGGCAGGGAAGATCTCTTTTAATTTGTGGACGTTATCTATCAGCACCGACTGGTATTTAGTCACCACGGGGATGATATGGTTCATGCAGAGGTCGCCGAAGATGCGGGCCTCAATCTGGATTTTCTTCGTGTAGGTCTCCCATTTGATTTCGTTGCGGGCCTCAAGCTCAGTACGGGTCATCACGTTCGTGGTTTCAAACATCCTCACCGTGCGCTCGTCGAGATAGGTGTCTATCATCAGCGGACAGGAGGTCTCGCAGTCAAGCCCCCGACGGGCTGCCTCCGCTTTCCATTCGTCGCTGTAGCCGTTGCCGTCGAAGCGGACGGGTTTCGTGTAGCGGATGTCCTCCTTCAGGATTTTGATGATGGCTGCCTCTTTCTCTACGCCTTCGGCTATCTGTTTATCCACGCGCTCCTTGAAATTGATGAGCGCCTCTGCCACGGCGGAGTTCAATGCCAGCATCGCGCTCGCGCAGTTTGCCTGTGAACCGATGGCGCGGAACTCAAACCGGTTGCCGGTGAAGGCGAACGGGCTGGTGCGGTTACGGTCGGTGTTGTCGATGAGCAGGTGGGGTATCGACGGGATATCGAGGTTTAGCATGCTCTTGCCCTTCACCTTTAGGCTCTCTGTCTCATCCATCTGCTCCACGTGGTTGAGCAGGTCGCTCACGGTACGGCCGAGGAAAGATGAGATGATGGCGGGAGGTGCTTCATTCGCGCCTAAGCGATGGGCGTTGGTGGCGGAGATGATGGCGGCTTTCAGCAGACCATTGTGGTCATACACGGCTTTCAGCGTCTCCACGATGAACGTGACGAAACGCAGGTTGTCGAGCGGGGTCTTGCCGGGAGAGTGGAGAAGGATGCCGGTGTCGGTGCTCAGCGACCAGTTGTTGTGCTTGCCGCTTCCGTTGATGCCTTTGAACGGTTTCTCGTGGAGAAGGCAGCGGAAGCCGTGCTTGCGTGCCACACGTTTCATAATCGACATCATCAGCATGTTATGGTCAATGGCGAGGTTCATCTCCTCAAATATCGGTGCCAGCTCAAACTGGTTGGGGGCCACCTCGTTGTGACGGGTCTTGCAGGGGATGCCCAGTTCCAGTGCCTGAATCTCGATGTCGCGCATGAAATTCTCCACACGCTCAGGAATCGAGCCGAAATAATGATCGTCCATCTGCTGGTTTTTGGCTGAGTCATGTCCCATCAGCGTCCTGCCGGTCATTACAAGGTCGGGACGCGCGCTGAACAGCGACTCGTCAACCAGAAAATACTCCTGCTCCCAGCCCAGGTTGCTCACCACTTTCTTCACATCAGGATAGAAATATTGGCATACGGCTGTGGCGGCCTTGTCAACGGCGTTAAGCGATTTCTTCAGCGGCACTTTGTAGTCGAGTGCCTCACCGGTATAAGAGATAAACACGGTGGGAATCATCAGCGTGTCACCAATCACGAAAACGGGAGATGTGGGATCCCAGGCGGTGTAGCCGCGGGCCTCGAATGTGGATCGGATGCCGCCGTTGGGGAATGACGAGGCATCAGGCTCCTGCTGAACGAGCAGTTTGCCCTCGAACTCCTCAACCATACCGCCTTTCTGGTCGTGCTCCACGAAGCCGTCGTGCTTCTCTGCAGTGCCCTCAGTCAGTGGCTGAAACCAGTGGGTGTAATGGGTCACGCCAAGTTCCATAGCCCAGCGTTTCATTCCCTCTGCAACCGCATCGGCGATGGCGAGATCGAAATGTGCGCCGTTGTCGATTACATCGCACATCTTTGCATACACCTTTGCCGGAAGATATTTGAACATCTTCTTCCGGTCGAACACATATTTCCCGAAATAGTCCGACGGACGCTCCTTCGGCACGCTCACTTCCACCGGACGCTTCTTGAATGCGTCATCAACAACCTTAAACCTTAATCTAGATGCCATTATATTGTGAGTTTTAATCTTTAGCTTTTTTATTTTTGTTTTTTCTGTACTTTCCTGTACTTTCTTTGAAAGTAACTCTTACGTTTAATTTGCAAAGTTACGATTAAGCGAGCGAAAAAACAAATTTTTGCATAAAATCAGACTGTACTTTCCCAATTCTTCAAAAAAAATCGGTTTTTGGTCATGTATAAGCCGAAAAATGCTTAACTTTGCGATATATCCGAATTTTGTGTTTCTGGTTTGATGAATTCAAAACCGCAATCCCTTTTGCCCGTATATATCCTTAACTTTTTTCCTTTACTCTATAATAAGTTTATGAAACGAATACTGACTGTCTGCTGTGCCTTTTTCTGGGCACTATGTCTGTCCGCTCAGGACGACAACACCGAACGCCTTTGGTACAACAAGCCGGCTTCCATCTGGCTGGAGGCTCTTCCAATCGGTAACTCACATCTGGGGGCTATGGTCTATGGCGGAACTGTTAACCAGGAAATCCAACTCAACGAGGAGACTTTCTGGTCGGGCGGGCCGCACAACAACAACAGCACCACGTCGCTGAATTATCTCCAGCAGGTGCGAAGCCTCATCTTCAATGGCAAGGAGCAGGAGGCTGAGAACCTGATAAACCAGCAGTTTGTGAAAGGACCTCATGGTATGCGATACCTCACGTTGGGCAGCCTGAAGATGAAATTCTCCGGCTTTCTTGCCGACTCAGTGAAGAACTATTACCGTGAACTCGACCTGCAGACTGCGGTGGAGACGGAGACGTTCACAGCATCGGGATGCCACTACAAGCGCACCACTTTTGCCTCCATTCCCGACAAAATCATCGTGATGCATTTTGAGTCCGACACCAAGCCATTGTCGTTCATTCTCAGTCATGAGTGTGAACTTTCATCATCCTATGCCGCAAAAGACAAGGTGGTGAGAGTGACTGTCAACGGGGCAGACCATGAGGGTATCAGGGCTGCGCTCAAGGCGGAGTGTGCATACTTCGCCGAAAGCGACGGGACCGTGACGGCGTACGCTTCCGGCACTAAGCGGAACTTAGCCGTAAGGAATGCTTATAGCGCCACTCTCTATATATCGGCAGCGACTAATTATGTGAACTACCACGACGTGAGCGGCAACGCCACTGCACGAAACAATGAATATCTCGACAACGCACGGCAATATTCATACGAGGAACTCCTCCAGCGGCATATCGAGGCGTACCAGAAGCAGTATAGCCGCGTGCATCTGGAACTGCCGTCCAACAGCAACAAGGAACTGCCCACAGATCAGCGGCTCAACAAGTTCACAAGCGGCGACATGGGCATGGTGGCGCTGATGTTCAACTACGGACGGTACCTCCTCATCTCATCGTCACAGCCGGGAGGACAGCCTGCAAATCTCCAGGGGGTATGGAACGACAAGATTTACGCGCCCTGGGACAGCAAATACACCATCAACATCAACGCGGAGATGAACTACTGGCCAGCCGAGGTGTGCAACCTACAGGAAACCGCCGGTCCGATGTTCGACCTCATCAAGGACCTGAGCGAGACGGGGGCGGTAACAGCCAGACAAATGTATGGCTGCAACGGCTGGATGGCGCACCATAACACTGACCTTTGGAGAATTGCAGGACCGGTGGACGGAGCTTTCTGGGGGATGTATCCCAACGGAGGGGCATGGATGGCGACGCATCTTTGGCAGCACTACCTCTTTACTGGCGACAAGGAATTTCTGGAACAGTGGTACCCCGTCATCAAGGGCACTGCCGACTTCTATCTCGACTATATGCAGGTGCATCCCAAATACGGATGGCTTGTGGTGGTCCCTTCCGTCAGCCCCGAACAGGGACCGATGGGCAAGAGCACACCAATCACCGCAGGATGTACCATGGACAACCAGATTGCGTTCGATGCGCTGTCTAACACACTGCAGGCGGCACAGATTCTGGGAAAGGACACCGAGTATCAGGAAAAGTTGAAAGCGGCTATCGACCAGCTGCCACCCATGCAGATTGGCAAGCACCGGCAGTTGCAGGAATGGCTCATTGATGCCGACGACGCAAACAACAAACACCGCCATATTTCTCACCTCTATGGGCTTTATCCATCTAATCAAATAAGCTGTTACACGCATCCGGAACTGCTTGCGGCTGCCCGACAGACTCTCACCGAACGGGGTGACGAGGCGACGGGATGGAGCCTCGGGTGGAAAATATGCTTCTGGGCAAGGGCCCTCAACGGAACCCATGCCTACACGATTCTGAGAAACATGCTCAAACTCCTGCCCTCGGAGGAAGCGGCAGACAATTATCCCGACGGACGCACTTTCCCTAACCTCTTTGATGCGCATCCTCCATTCCAAATCGACGGCAATTTCGGAGCTACAGCGGGAATTGCCGAGATGATGCTCCAAAGCCACGACGGAGCGGTGCATCTGCTCCCTGCAGTTCCCACATACTGGGGTACAGGCAGTGTGAGAGGGCTCAGGGCGAGAGGAGGGTTCGTAGTCGATATGAACTGGAGCGGCGCAAAACTTATTAGCGCAACGATTCACTCCACTATCGGAGGACCGCTCCGCCTGCGTTCTTATGTCGAACTGAAAGGGGATGAACTGCGCCCGGCTGAGGGAGAATGTCCGAATCCGCTTTTTGCACCGGCGAAGGTGAAGGACCCGCTCGTCTCGAGTGCGCTTTCCACAGTGCCGAAGACCACGCTGAAAACAGTTTATGAATACGACATCGACACAGAACCTGGCAAGGACTATCATGTGTGGCAGCCTGGCACTGCCATCGAACAGACTGTCAAGGATGACATCAGCCACAGTCCGGTAGTCACAACCCTGTATTATGACCTGCAGGGACGAAGGGTCAGCAAAGACGTCAAAGGCATCATCATCGAAAAACGCCTCCATGCTGACCATTCCGTCACTACCAGCAAAATCATCAACCGATAATTGACAGGCGTTCAGATAATAAGCAGAATTCTCTGAAGCCCTTTTAAGTTCGACGATTGTTAAGTTTGTAGACTATTTAAGTTTGTAGACTATTTCAGAGTGATTGCTCCACTATTTTTTCATTTTGACACAACCTCCTCTTAAAAACTATAAAAAAATGAACCGCTGTTTATTCCGTTATCCATGTATTCTGACCGTTTTGCTTTTCTTGATGGTGGTCTCATCATGCTCACATAAGACGCTGCCACAGAAACATCCCAGTGTTGAGGCGGGTGAATACCGCTTGCCAATCATCGAAACATCTGATGTACACGGCAACATCGTGAATTCATCCACTGCCACAATCCACTACCGCCTTGCCTATATCGCCGACAAAGTGGCAGATATCCGCGGACGTGGTTCCGCGTACCGTAAAGACAGGCTGTTACTCCTTGATGGTGGTGACAGCTATCAGGGTACGACCGTGTCGAACCTTCAGAAGGGAATGCCTGTCTATTTGGCTTTCGATAAGATGGACTATGATGCCGTGACCGTGGGGAACCATGAGTTCGACTGGGGACTCGAAAATATGTTTGATGATGATGCTACGCTCCATAAATATGTGGTGGATGGTGTTGAATATCCCAACGAGGTGCCTGTGGTGTGTGCTAACCTTTTTCAGAATGGCAAACGGTCAGAGAGGTCAAAAGACTATGTGATTGTGGAGAAAACAGCTACAAATGATAAAGGGGGTGAGATAAAGGTGAAAATTGGCGTTGTAGGATTTGCCATCGACTATTCATCAGATATTCTCGCTGCTCAGTTTGCTGGAAAAGGCTATAAAATACAGGAGGATTACAACATTGCCAACAGCATTGCCAAAGAACTTGAATCCTCGGGAAAATGCGACGCAACCATCCTGTTGGCTCATGCGGCGGCTGACGAGACAGCGGAGCGGTTAGGCAAGGACAGCCCATTCGACCTTGTGCTGGGAGGTCATACCCACGAGAACTTGTCGGGGGAGACTGCATGGGGTACACCTTATCTGGAATGTCAGTCCTACGCTCTTTCGTATGCCTGCTCTGAACTTCTCTTTAATGTGGATAAAAACGGAGTGGTGACGTTCTCCAAAGTCAGCAAACTTGAGACTGTTGATGTTGATAAGGAACGTGACACACATGCTGAGGACGGGGAAAACGCAGACGATCTTGACAACACAGTCCTTGAGTTTTCCGACCGCTCCCTTGCTGCCGTGCGTCCGCAGTTGGAAACTGTCATCGGCTATATTGATGTGGATGCCACGAACAACTACCCAGACACCACACTATCCATTCCTGGAAGCGAAGGCAGAACCTGTGTGATGGGCAACTGGATGTGTGACATCATAAGAAGAATTGGCAAGGCAGAAATCGGTTTCGTCAATGCGGGCGGTATCAGGGTTTCTTATCCGCTCAACGGAGCCGACAAGATGGACATCACTGTAGCTAACATTTATGAGATATTCCCGTTCGACAACCTTGTCTATGTCTATGAGATTACTTACGACGACCTCCTGCGTGTGTTCAATTATGCCATGACTGCCGATGGAAAGACTATCGTGTCGGCGGTGACGGGAATCGACTGTTTTTTCAAGTGTCAGAAAAAAGAAAAAGGTAAAAAGATTTATGCTGTGAAATCGCTTGTGAAGGACGGCACCACCATTTTTGAAGACGGAGTATGGACGGACGGTTGGCAGAACCGCACGGTATCTGTGGCGATTCAGGTCTATATGGCAACTACGGACCGTGTCGATAACCGCACTCAGATGCACAACCCCTTTGTGGAGTGGAACAACACCAGCCGACTGAAGGCAAACGACCAGATAGACAACGAACAGGCGATTCGAGTGCTCAAAGAGGAAGCTGCCCAAACTGGCGGACACCTCATCATCGACACAACTTCCCATTTTATCTTTGTAAATGAGTGACCCCCGAATCTTAAAAAGCCTGTCAAAAAAATGCTTTTCCAAAAAAAACACCCCCGCCTGTGCCATATAAACGCACAAACGGGGGTGTTTTCTCGTCTTCTCGTCTTCTAAAATAATTAAATATCTTAATGTCTAAATAAATCGGAAAACTTTGGAGCAGCGAGCGCACAGCCTAACTCGTTCGAGCTATGCCGAGTCGTGACAAAGTTCATGAAATAAATCGTAAATCGTAAATCGTAAATAGTAAATTATCTCGTCTTCTCGCCTTACAAAAACAGCAGTTGCACGATAATGAACACCGGCAACAGGATGATAAGCGAGAAGCGGATCATATAGCCGAAGAACGAAGGCATTTTCACGCCCGTCTGCTCAGCTATGCTCTTCACCATGAAGTTCGGACCGTTCCCGATATAGGTCATCGCGCCAAAGAACACGGCTCCCATGCAGATGGCGCGCATCAGTATCTCGCTGACTCCAGCCACTGCGGCTCCGGCGGCGGGTAGGGTGGAGGCTGTCGTATGGAACACCATCGCGGTAGGAGCGTTATCGAGGAAGGCGGACAATGATCCGGTTGCATAGACAAACTGCCAAGGCTCTGTTACAGGTATCGGGTTCTGACGAAGATACATCAGAGCTGGGGTCATCGTGGCAAAGATGCCGACAAACACGCATGCCACCTCCAGAATCGGGGTCCATGAGAACTCGTTGTCCTTACGTACTTCTCGTTTCGTGGTAACGACAGACAGGATGATAATCACGATGAACACCCATTCGCGAAGCAGTTTCAGATACCATGGAGCGTCGTGCTCACCCATCGCCGGGATATAGGTGGAGTTGATGAACATCGTGCTGGCTATCACGCAGAGCAGCCAGAAGATGTTAATCAGACCGCGGGCGGTCACTTTCACCTGCTCGCGAGCATCGGCGGAAAGCAGATGCCAAGGTTCCTTACGGTAGTAATAAGAGTCTATCAGCCAGTAGAGCCCTAAAAGCAGCACGCCTGTCACTGCCCATTCGGGCACCAGATTCTGCATGAACCATCCGAACGGAACGCCTTTCTGAAACAGCAGGAACAGGGGCGGATCGCCAAGTGGGGTGAGCAGACCGCCACAGTTTGCCACGATGGCGATGAAGAACATCACCGTGTGGGTTTTATACTTGCGCTGGCTGATGGTCTGGAGCAACAGGCGGATAAGCAGCATCGCAGCACCGGTGGTTCCCATAAACGAGGCAAGCAACCAGCCCAGCCCCATTATCATCGTGTTGGTGGTGGGGGTCGCACGCATGTCACCCTTGATGCAGATGCCACCTGTAGTCGTGAACAGCGCCATCAGAAGCAGGATGAAAGGGATGTAATCGTAAATCATCTGGTGCTCCAGCTCGCCAGACATACCGTTCACGCATAGCCATATACCTACAGGTATGCCCAGAAGAAGCGACACATAAAGCTTATGCTTGTTCTCCTCCCACCATTCGCCCGCCTTGGTCAGAGGCAGGATGGCTATGCACAGCAGCTGAAGCACAAAAGGAATCAGCATCCACGACGGTATCTGCGTGGTAATTGAATGTTCCATATAGAATATTAGTTTTTATATGATTTGTTCACATTGCTCGTCTTCTCGTCTTCTCATGTTATCAATCTGCAAAATTACAAAATATTTTTCACAAACATTCACTTCTTTCGATAAAAAAACTTCCATGCCCGCCCGTATGGAAGTTTTTTGTGTTATTGTCTGGGGACGTGGACGTCCCGTCCGCGTCAAGCGTCAAGGGCTCGATGCCCGAAGACGCTTGTAAATTCTTCATTCTTCATTCTTCATTCTTCCCATCTGAACACAGCCCCGTTGCGGCGTGCAGGGTCAGCACCCTTATAGTCCATGGAATAAGGGCTGCCGGTGGTGGGGCTTTTGCCGATATACAAGATGGCTGGCACCACCCTGAAGAATTGGCTGAAGGCAGCAGGCATTACCAAGCACATCACCTTCCATTGTGCCCGTCATACCTTCGGCTCCTTGCAGGTTGATGCAAGAACGGGTATCTATACCGTCCAGCACATGCTCGGACACAAGAACGTGGAAACCACTCAGATTTATGCTAACATGACAGACGAAAGCAAGCGTGAGAGTGTCAACCGCATCACGTTGAAGCCAAAGATAACTCCACAGCTGAAAGTAGTAGTCGGGCAGGGATAAACCTATTTGTTGGTTCTATTTCTTCGAGAAATGAAACCAAAGACACTATTTCTAAGTTGAAAGCATGGAAAAATGAGAACCAACAGG
>JAEEGG010029754.1_pt1 | contig 10186 bp, 9 predicted proteins | sample 9134161 | NCBI WGS metagenome assembly JAEEGG01 (sample SAMN16246543, study PRJNA631951) | gut metagenome | biome: gut microbiome; feature: rumen; material: CR-attached | host: Bos | place: Iran: Karaj | collected 2018-10 | reverse complement strand
ATAGGAGGTAAGACAGTATGAAAATCATTCTCAAGAAAGACGTTCATGGCTTAGGCTATAAGGACGAAGTCCTCACAGTGAAGGACGGTTATGGTCGCAACTATCTTCTTCCTCAGGGTCTTGCAGTACTCGCTACTGAAAAGGCTCTCAAGCAGCTCAACGAGGAATTGAAGCAGCGCGCTCACAAGATTGCAAAGATTAAGGCTGATGCTGAAGCAGAGGCTAAGAAGTTCGAAGGTGTTTCTCTCACCATCAAGGCTCGCGTTTCTGAGGGTCGCAACATCTACGGTTCTGTAGGCCCCAAGGAAATTGCAGCAGCTCTTGCTGAGAAGGGCTTCGAAATTGACAGCAAGCTCATCACCATCAAGGGTGTGAAGACACTCGGTGACTATGAGGCTGTAGCTCACTTCCACCGTGAAGTATCTGTTACCATCCCATTCGAGGTGGTGAACGAGGAAGGTGAGAAGAACCCTGCCAAGCAGAAGGAAGCTCCTAAGGCTGCACCAGTAGAAGAGGCTCCCGTTGAGGAAGCTCCTGAAGCTGAAGATGCTGAAGAAGAAGTTGCAGAATAAGCATTGGTTTGCAACATACAAAACCATGAAAGTGGATGTGTCTCTAAAGACGCATCCACTTTTTTTGTAGGAAAAGACGAGAAATGTTTGGTGCTCGTCAATATATGTACTACATTTGCGAAAAATATGCACACAAATGAAAGAGAACTACGACTATAGCGTCCAACGCTGCGACGATGGAAAGTACCGCTGGAGGTATGAGCTCGACATGTGGAAGAATCCCAGCATCCTTATCCTCATATTCAAAATCTTCTTCTGGGTATTCGTTGGTATATGGGGATTCATGATCATCCTCACGCTTATCGAAGACGGGTGGAATCCGGAAATGATGTGGGACACCACACTACCCTTCCTGATTCTCATGGGTGTGTTCACCGTCATCGCCTTGATTTCCTATGCCATTGTGGCTGCCATGTATGGTGGCAAATACATTGTGCTCTTTGAAATGGATGAAAAGGGTGTCAATCACTGCCAAGTCAATGCGCAGGCAATGAGAGCACGGAAAATGGGCATCATCACTGCTGCAGCAGGTGTTGCGACAGGCAATCTCACCACTGCTGGTATCGGTGCCACATCTGCTTCACGCTCTTCCATGTACACCTCCTTCAACAAGGTAAGAAGCATTCAATGTAGCAAGCATCGCAACCTCATCAAGGTGAACGAACTCTTTTTCAAGAATCAAGTGTATGTGCGTGACGAAGATTTTGACTTTGTGTATGAATACATCAAATCGCATTGTCCGCAAATCAGGTGAAAGACAAAAGAAGGTCGCTCGTTTTGATGAACAAGCGACCTTCCTTTTTTCTATAGCTAATCCACTACTTAATCACCGTGATACGTCCCTGTGGCTTCGCGTACTCCTGACCAATGTGACCATTCAGGCGTTCCGTGATATAATCAATGAACACATCACTGTAGGTCTTCTTGGTTTCAAGCACGATGGGACAACCCTGCAATGTGTTGTGCAATCCGCCATCCGTCACACAATACTTAGTTGTAGCAATCTTATAGGTACGCTCCGGATTGATAGGCTCATACTGCTGAGTGGCGCCATTCAGCACCTGCACATCGCTGACACTATGGTCTTTCACCTTGGTGGTGAACTTCAAGCCTGACACCTGAGGGAACTGTCCGTCAGGTTTAGGCAGGAAACTGACAAGTTTCTTGAGCATCTCAAGGATAGTGGTGCCCTTCACCTCTGCCACCACGATATAATTATCGTAAGGCAACAATGTGAGCAAGTCTCCATACGTCAGGTCACCCGTCTTCTTCAATTCATTGCGGATACTACCGCTGTTGAGCACGGCAATGTCAGAACCCGTCATCACTCGGTAAGCATCCGTCACGATGTCACCCGCATTCGCCTCACCCATACGGGCAGCCTCATTGCCGGCATCATCAAGAATGCGTAAAGGTACCTCACTATTGCAAATCACACGGCTTGTCTGTGCCTCCAGCATGGCGTGAATGCTGTCTGTCACCTGTGCCACATAGGCATTCTTTTCCCTCACACTCTCAATAGGTATCAGCGAAGTGGTCATCTTGCCATCAGGTGTGATGAGCAGCTTGCCGATGTTGGCAAACTTCGTGCCCGTCTGAGTCACCACAATAGGTTTGCCCACCTTGTTCTTCACCGTGTCAGCCACAATCACAGCGTGGCTGTGACCATCCAGCACGATGTCAATGCCCTTCGTATTCGCAACGGTCAGATGAGAGTCTGAATTGCGGTTCGTCTCCTCCTCACCCAGATGAGAATCCACAATCACATAGTCAGCACCAGCCCTTCTTGCCTCATCCACTGCACGCTGCAGCTGCACAGCGATGTCCTCATGCTGCAAGTCATAGATGAGGTTGCCCTCGTCATCACGGAACGCATACGCCTCCGTGTCCAACGAGGTGGGTGTGGTTACACCGACAAAAGCGATGCGCTTATTGCCCAGGCGCTTCATCACGTAGGGAGCAAACACGGACCTCTCCATCTTCACGTCATAGAGATTGCAGCACACCACAGGCACCGGCACCTGACGAAGCAGCTGGAACATACGCTCCATGCCATAGTCAAACTCGTGGTTGCCCATCGTGATGGCATCATACCCCACAGTCTTCATCACATCCACCACATACTGTCCCTTCGAGATGGCACCCACTGTCATGCCCTGCACATAGTCACCATTCGACACCAGCACCACATACGCCGTGTCGGCAATCGCATCGCGCAAACCAGCCAGCTTTGCATAACCATCCACAGCGCAATGCACATCATTCTCATAGAGCACCACAATGCTCTTGTCCTGCTGGTTCTGAGCCTGCACGAAAACAGCAGACATCAGACAGCACGACATCAGTAAAAACTTCAAAAAATTTTTCATGATTTCCTTCTTTCAAATGAAATTTTTGGCAAAGATACAAATTTTAATCCATAATTCGCCACGTGCCATTCATAATTATTATTGATTTTATTGTGGATTATGAATTATATTTCGTATCTTTGTCCCCGAATAACTTTATTAACGACACATTCTAACTAACAACTAACTTATGAAAAGAATCTTTTCTATTTGTGCAACAATGATGGCGGCTGCAAGCTTGGCAGCACAAACACCCACATTTGACGTGAACACCACCAAGGTGGGAGGTCCTATCCCCTCCACCATGTACGGCATCTTTTTCGAGGACATCAACTATGCTGCCGATGGCGGTCTGTATGGCGAGTTGGTGAAGAACCGCTCGTTCGAGTTCCCCAACAACTATGCCGGTTGGGACATCTCTGGCAAGGTGACCTTGAAAGATGATGGTCCATTCAACAAAAACCCTCATTATGTACGCTTGGCACCCTCTGGACACAGCGACAAGCATACCATGATTGAGAACCACGGTTTCTTTGGCATGGGTGTGAAGGGAGGCGCTGAATACCGCTTCTCCGTGTGGGCACGTGTACCTGATGGCGGCACTGCCAAACTTTGGATTGACCTTGTCGATAACGCCACCATGACAGACGACCAGAAATTGGGCAATGGCAGTGTGGAGGTCAGTGGCAAGGAATGGAAAAAATACACCGCCATCCTCAAGCCCAGCCGCACGTTTGCCAAGGCACACCTGCGTATATGGGGCGACTCAAAAGTGACCACCGATGTGGAGCACGTAAGCCTCTTCCCTGTTGACACCTACAAGGGGCACGAGAACGGCATGCGCAAAGACTTGGCAGAGAGTCTCGAACAGCTGCATCCAGGCGTGTTCCGTTTCCCCGGTGGTTGCATTGTTGAAGGCACCGACCTCGCCACACGCTATCAATGGAAGAACTCGGTGGGTCCCGTGGAAAATCGTCCACTGAACGAGAACCGTTGGCACTACACCTTCACACACCGCTACTTCCCCGACTATTTCCAGAGCTACGGACTTGGCTTCTTCGAATACTTCCAACTCTCTGAAGAGATTGGCGCAGAACCCCTTCCTGTGGTAAGCGTGGGACTTTCCTGCGAATTCCAGAACGGTTCCAACCGCAGCGATGCTCATGTGCCCGTTGACCAGTTGCAGCCATACATAGACGATGTGCTCGACCTCATCGAATTTGCCAATGGCGACCCAGCCAAGAACCAATGGGCAAAACTCCGTGCCGACATGGGGCACCCTGCCCCATTCAACCTGAAGTATGTAGGTATCGGTAACGAGCAGTGGGGTGCCATCTATCCCGAAAATCTGAAGCCATTCGTGGAGCAAGTGCGCAAGAAATATCCCAACATCAAGATTGTGGGCACCAGTGGTCCTGACTCTGAAGGTAAGGAATTTGACTATCTGTGGCCTGAAATGCGCAAGATAGGTGCTGACCTCGTGGACGAACACTACTACCGCAACGAGCAGTGGTTCCTCGGTACACCAGAAGCCAAGCAGCGTTGGGGCAACTGCGGCGCCAACCGCTACGACAGTTATCCACGCAAAGGTCCGAAGGTGTTTGCAGGCGAATATGCTTGTCATGGCGCCGGCAAGAAGTGGAACCACTTCAACGCAGCCCTGATGGAAGCCGCCTTCATGACTGGCCTGGAGCGTAATGCCGACGTGGTGGAGATGGCGACATACGCACCCCTCTTTGCCCATGTGGAAGGTTGGCAGTGGCGTCCCGATGCCATCTGGTACGATAACCTGCGCAAGTTCAACTCCTGCGCTTACTATGTGCAGCAACTCTACTCGCTCAACAAGGGCACCAACATGCTCACCCTCACCATGAACGGCAAGCCCGTGGCAGGCAATCCCGACCAAAATGGACTCTTCGCTTCAGCTGTCTTCGACAAAAACACGAACGAAGTCATTGTGAAGGTGGTGAACACCAGTGACAAGCAGCAGGAAGTGATTCTTAATCTCAAGGGTATGAAGGGCGTTCACGCTACAGAAGTGATTACCTTCCACAGCGACAATCTCACGGCAGAGAACACTCTCGACGAGCCCACGAAGATTATTCCCCGAACTTCTTCACAAACGCTGGAAACTCCCACACCGAAGGTGACTGTTCCAGCACGCACATTTAATGTGTATAAGATTAAGAAATAAGTCAATGATATAACTATTGGCACAACTACCACATGAATGCAGTCAGCAATGGCTGCATTTTTTATTTTCCCAAATCCCCTTGTCACCGTTCAGCGAAACGCATTTCATTCTTTCATTTTTTCATTCTTTCTCAGGATAGCCCTTACACAGGATTGAGAATACCCCTTAAGCAGAAGTGAGAATACCCCTTAAGCACGAGTGAGTATAGCCTTGACACAGAAGCGAGAATATTAGTGACATCGAGCTGAGTATATTAGTGACGTTTGATGTTGTATACGAGTGACGTTGAATGTTGTATATGAGTGACGTGTTAGACAGGGTGAGATACCGAGACATGTATGGGTGAGATACAGTTTGGTGTATGGGTGAGACACAGTTTGGTGTATGGGTGAGACACCTCAACAGCGGTGGGCGAGCAAAGAGGGAGCAGCTGTATTATTTAGTGCCAAACTCCAATGGACCACCATGTGTAATATGAAACAAATTTGGATGAAAATGTATAACTCAACTTTGACTTCGTCGAGCTAAAGGTTCTGAAGTAGTTAAGTAGTCAGTAGTTAAGTAGTTAAGCCGTTACTCTGTCAATGGGAAGTCGCACGGCATCGGTAATGGCTTAACTCCTGTCCGTAGGACGAGCGTGGCGATAACTACTTAACTACAAAAAAGTTGAGTACAAGCGAAACTTGAATTATTTCTTATAGATCAACGGCAGAGCGTAGTAGAGATACTCGTTGATATGCCCATAGAAATGCTCACCATCTTTCTTCATGGAGAAGCGGAGGTTGGCATCTGGGGTGGCATAGCGGAAGAGAGGGGCATATTTGTGGAGAGCCTCTATAGTTGCCTTCTCTGGGTTTCCAGCCATATCCTTTGTACCTGTATAGCCATAGACCTCAAAGTCATGGGCAAATGGTGACTTCTCAAGCATTGAGTTCATCCATTCAGCAGCAAACTTGGCATCCTGTTTCTCACCCTTCTCGTTATATGCCCAGATATCACCACTAAGTGGGAGGAAATGCTTAACGGCATTAACGCCATAGGCAAGCTGATACCATGTAGAAAGAGCACCCATAGAGAAGCCGCCGTATGCACGATGATCACGTGTCTTGGTAACAGCAATACTGTCAGTACCTTCAAGATATGTATTATACTTTTTCTCAACAGTAGGGATGAGGTCATTCTGAAGTTCGGTGTGGAAGTCACGTGTAAGGGCAATAGCATCACCCATATTGTTAGCTCCAATATTCTCGTCATCATCATAAAATGTAGGGCAAACTACGATGATAGGGCGCATCTTACCCTCTGCAATGAGGTTGTCGAGGATATTGCGGAGAGGCAACCAATCATTGGGAGGAGTGAGGAAAGAAGTGGTTTTGTCACCACCACCATGCATGAGATAAAGCACATCATACTTGGTCTTCTTATCCTCCGCCTTATAGCCGTAAGGAGTATAGACACGGGCATGCTTCTGGAATGTACGGCCATTCTTATGAGCCATGTATTTGAACTCTTCTATCCTACCCTGCTTTGCATTAGGCTTGCGAACCTCGTCAGGAATAGGGAGAATTGGCTGTATGGTGCTCTCGAAAGAACCTGCAGTCGGATTCTGAGCATAACAACCTAACCGAGCCTTCCCAAAGGGAAGCATGGTTGACACTAATAATAGTAAAAACAGTTTTTTAAGCATAGAAAAAAATTATTAAAGTTTGACTTCGTCGCTAAAGGTTCGCAAGTGCTCAACTTGCAAAAATTGAGTTATAAAGTTTTAGATAGAGTATACTTCAATTATCAATTAAAGACTTACCGAATCATTTCCAGAACACAAAATATACTGCTGCTACAAGGCAGAGGAAGGCGGCTGCATGGTTCCAATGGAGGTGTTCGCCTTGGAACATGAGGGAGGCGATGATGGTAAAGACGGTGAGGGAGACGACCTCCTGAATCACTTTCAACTGCACCAACGAGTAGGGACCGCCATTGCCCACAAAGCCGAGTTTGTTGGCGGGTACCTGCAACGAATACTCGAAGAACGCGATGCCCCATGAGAAGACAATCACCAGCCACAAGGGCCAACTGTTGGAAATGTTCATCTGTTGCAGTTTCAGATGTCCGTACCATGCCAGCGTCATAAAGATGTTACTGCCGATGAGCAGCAATATCGTGTAAAGTCCATTCATCATAATCGTTTTCAATTTTGCTGCGAAGGTACGGCTTTTTTTCAAAAAAATGATGTCAATTAAATCTTTTTTGTCAACTTTGCGTCTTGTTAGTAGATTACATTGATAAATCATCAAGCAATGAACGAGGAAACGGAACAGTTACTGTCAGAATTAGAGAGGATTGTCGTGGAGCGGCAAGACTGGCTTTTCCGTTTTGCTTATATGCGAATCGGTGTGAGGGAAGATGCAGAGGATGTGGTGCAAGAGGTGCTGCTGAACGTGTTTCGGCGATTGAGGGAGAAGATGCATGTGGAGAGTCTGGAGCAATATATCATCCGTTCCATCAGCAATGCCTGCAATGACTACTTCCGACGAAGACCGCTCAGCATCGTTCCACTCGACAAAGCAGAGCAAGTACCCGTCCATGAAGGCGACAGACAGATACATGAGGAGTTTGTGAGAATCAACAAATTGCTGGATGACTTGCCACAGGAACAATCAGAAATTGTGCGACTGAAATGCTACGACGACCTGACCTTCAAACAAATAGCAGAATTGCAAGGCATTCCAGAGGCGACAGCGAAATCGAGATACCGATACGCCATCATGCACTTAAAGAGTAAGATGAGAGTTGAGAGTTGACAGTTGAGAGTTGAAAATTGACCAATTTCTAAATTACCAAATAAATTGTACATTGTAAATTGTCAAATTGTACATTACTTTCTTACAACATACAAAATTTCAAGTATTGATTGATATGAATAACGAGAACATCAACATTCCTGAGGAGGACCTCAACGAAGTGTTGGAGGACATCGAGCAGATGCTCAAACCCCAATGCGAGTTCAAGGCATCGGACACATTGAAGGACGAGGTGCTGGCTCGTGCAAGGCAGGAAGTGAAGCCTCAACGCAAGGTCAAGATTTGGCCATGGGTGGCTGCTGCCTGTGCTGTCGGCTTCCTGATGTTGTGGCTCACCCCACCAGAGAAGACGCAGAAGGACGAAGCTCTCCATGCCTATCTGGTCAGCACTTACCTTGCAAAGCATCAGCGGGCGGTATATAACCAGATGGACGCACGCGAATCCTTTGAAGACATCGAACGGAGATTGAGGATCGAAGGAGCGCAACTGAAAGAAGAATTCAAAATGTCAAATCAAATCAATTAACTCAAGAAACAATGAAAAAGATGATATTCATGGCTGCACTCTTGGTCAGTGTGTATGCCTGCAAAAACGAAACAACCAACGACAATCTGCCTATGCCATCCACCTTCCCAGAACTCTTTGATGGTTTGCTTCAACAGGGGGGACATTTGCATGTGGACATCTATAGTGACGATTCTGTTCGCACCGATTATCATTACGAATGGTTCGACCTTTATCAGGACAAACGGACATACGATGTGGATATGGATACAACCCTGATTGTCGGACCCCATCTTAACGACTCCATTGCTGACATGGTGGCTGAAATGAGAGCCGTAGAAGACAGTGTGGCAAGAACAGAGATGATGATTCGCGATTATGCCCAAAAGGGGGTGCAGCACTTGGAGGAGAAGTACATTCACCAATCTGCCAAGTACTACAAATTCGAGAGCCATCTCAACGGAAAGGATTCCATCGAGTTTGTCATTGCCACCAAGGAGCTGACCGATTCACTTCCCGAAGACTGCAAGAAGGATGATTTCAGAGAGAGTTTCAGATATTATCCTGAATTCCTCCACTATTTTTATACACATAAAACAAACGGAGATAATTACGTGAGCTTAACTTACCATCGCGAAGAACGTGTCAAAGGCAAGAAAGCCACCAATGAGGAAGAGATTCGCAAGTTGTTGCTTGATTACATCGCTAAACAAAAGGGAACCAAGGAATATCATGTTCAGTATCTGATAGACGAGGGAAAGGATTTCGATCAGTCTGCCATCACCTTCCATTCACGCAAGAACAAAGAAAAGGTGCATATGGAGGGAACGCTTTATGTGCTTCCTGGCACTGGCAAGGAAAAAATCAGGAATGTGGAGGAATTGCGTTCCATGTTGAAGGAATTCACAACCACCCACTATGCAGGGTATTTGAATTATCATTATGTGGACAAAACTTTTGACATGACGGAATGTGACCGGTACACGAATCAACTGATGGAATTGACCATCGGTGATGAACGCCCATGGGATAGCGTCGCCAATTTGTTCCATGTGCAGATAGGAAACTACTGGAAGGGGGAAGGTCTCAAAATCCTCATGCTGAAGCCCATCAACAGTTCTTACTTCATGCCATACCACGTATGGATGGAAATAAAGAGCATCCACAACAATGAGATTGAATGGCTGCCCGGATATGAAGGAGGTTATTTGAACACAAGAGAGTGAAAAATGGAAAGTGAAAGATGCGATTGAGCGAGTGCAAAGGGCAAGCTTGTTTGAAACTATGCCGAGCGTGAGCATCTTCGGCGAAGCCAACAGTGAAAAAATCATATTACTGGCTAATTGAATGGTCGGTTACTTAGATTTTTCACTATTCAAGCTCACTTGAAAAAACATTTCCGTCTTTTCTTTGGTCACTATTCACTATTTTTCGTACCTTTGTGGCAAAATTCATTCTAATTTGAAACTAAAACCAAAACAACAATGAGCACAAAACAAAAACGCTTCCTCCTTTCGGAGAATGAGATTCCAACGCAGTGGTATAACATCCAGGCAGACATGGTGAACAAGCCACAGCCACCTATCCACCCTGCCACAAAGCAACCATTAGGAGTTGACGACCTCGCACACATCTTCCCACGCGAGTGCTGTGTGCAGGAACTGGACACCACACATGCTTGGATTGACATCCCTGAGGAAGTGCTTGATAAATATAAGTATTATCGCAGCACACCATTGGTGCGTGCTTACGGTCTGGAAGAGGCT
>JAEEGG010029752.1_pt1 | contig 10187 bp, 5 predicted proteins | sample 9134161 | NCBI WGS metagenome assembly JAEEGG01 (sample SAMN16246543, study PRJNA631951) | gut metagenome | biome: gut microbiome; feature: rumen; material: CR-attached | host: Bos | place: Iran: Karaj | collected 2018-10 | reverse complement strand
AAAAATGAGGAATTCTCCTTCCGGGAATTCCTGGATCAGATCAATATCATCATCAACGGCCAGTGCCAGGACAAGGGCCTGAGCTATGCCTGCAATATCGTGGGGCACGTCAGCGACTATTATTATGGGGATGACCTGAAGCTGAAGCAGGTGATGATCAACATCCTGGGAAATTCGGTGAAATTCACCAATGCCCCGGGAAGCGTGACTCTTACGGTGGAGCAGCTGGCGGAATTCGAGGACCACTGCACCCTGCGGTTCACCATGAAGGATACGGGCATCGGCATGGATAAGGAATTCATCCCGAAGATCTTCGATACCTTCACCCAGGAGGACGCCACCACCACGAATAAGTACGGCGGCAGCGGCCTGGGCATGGCCATCACCAGGAATTTTGTGGAAATGATGAACGGTGAAATCACCGTCGAGAGCGAAAAGGGAAAGGGCTCCGCTTTCACGGTTGTCGTCACCTTGAAGGCTGCGGAACGCGGTATGGAGCCTTTGGACACCATCTCGTTTTCCGAAGATTTTCATGCGATTGTCGTGGATGATGACGAGATCGCCTGTGAACATGCCTGTACCGTGCTGATGTCCACGGGCATAAGCGCGGAGAGCACGACCGATCCCCGTGATGCGCTTGCGCGCATCAGGAGCGCATATGAGCAGGGGAAACCATATCAGCTCATCCTGACCGATTACAAAATGCCCGGGCTGAACGGGCAGGAACTGGTGCGGGAAGTGCGGACCTTCGACAACGGGCAGACAGCGATCCTGATGTTTACAGGATATGGCGATCTCCCGGAGGAGGAGATGAAAACCAACGGCATCGACGCCGTCATGAGCAAGCCGCTTTTTGCCGAAAACCTCTTCAGGCAGATTGAATCCGTTTTAAGGTCGAAAACAGAAGTGGAGACGGACGGCTCCGCCGGCGCGAACGACGATGCCCCGCCGGCAGAAGCCCTTGCGGGACGGAGAGTGCTCATGGCGGAAGATGTTGAGCAAAACGCAGAGATACTGCAGGATCTTCTTGAACTTGAGGACATTGAAGCCGAACACGCGGTCAACGGAGAAGAAGCCGTGAAGATGTTCATGGAAAAACCGGCAGGATACTACGATGCCATTCTCATGGATGTACGGATGCCGGTTATGGACGGGCTTGCGGCCACGCGCGCCATCAGGGCGCTGGACAGGGATGATGCCGGAAAGATTCCCATCATTGCCATGACGGCCAATGTCTTTGATGAAGATGTTGAACGTTCTTTGCAGGCCGGCATGAACGCGCATCTTTCCAAGCCCATCGAACCGGAAATTTTGTATGCGGCAATGGCCCGTCTTATAGCCGAAGCTGAAAATGGGCCTTCATGAGTGTCCAGGCAGTTCTTCGTGCCCTTCCCGTTTCACGGAAGACGTGTGCCTTGAGGGAGCGGAACAGGCCCTTCGGGAAGCAGAACCAAAATCATCCCGCTTCAGGAAAGGATTTCTCACCATCATGCTCAAGACCCTGTTTCTCCTTATCTGCTGCGCGGGCGTCGCCCTGCTGCCGCCGAAACGCGCGAACGCCCGGGGGAGCATCAGTTCCTCCCCCTGCATCAGCACGGGCTGGCCCCATGACCAAAGCGACCTGCCGGTTGACAAGTCGCTGATCTTCGGCACGCTCGACAACGGCCTGCGCTACGTGCTCAAACACAACGGCGAACCCAAAAACCGCGTGGCGCTCTACCTGAACGTCCAGGCCGGCTCCCTGCACGAAAGCACGGAGCAACGCGGTCTCGCCCACTACCTTGAACACATGCTCTTCAACGGCAGCACCCACTATCCGCCGGGCACGCTGGTGCAGTACTTCCAGTCCATTGGCATGGGATTTGGAGCCGACACCAACGCCCACACCAGCTACGACGAAACGGTCTACAAACTGGTGCTGCCCGCAGCCGACGAAAAAACGCTGAACGACGGGCTGGTGGTGCTGACCGATTACGCCCGGGGCGCGCTGCTGTCCGAAGAGGAAGTGGAACGCGAACGCGGCGTCATCTTTGCCGAAAAACGCAGCCGCAATTCGGCCCGTTCCCGGGTTGGCAAAGCACAGATTGCCTTCGACTTCGCGGGTACCCTGCTTGCCGGACGTGATCCCATTGGCACGGACGAAACGCTCTCCAAGGCCGACTCGCGCCGTCTGCGAGCCTTCTACGACGCCTGGTACCGCCCCGAAAATCTGGTTGTGGTGATGGTGGGCGACATGGATGTCCAGCTTGCGGAAAAACTTGTGCGGCAGCACTTTGCACCGCTGAAGGCGGAAGCGTCTGTCAGTCCGGTCTGCCCGGATCAGGGCGCGCCGCTGAACGACGCCTTGCGGATACTGCATGTGGCGGAACCGGAGCTGGGCTACACCGAACTGGGTCTGGCCACGGTGCATATGGAAACTCCCGGTCCGGACATGCTGTCCAGAAAAACCACCGAGCTCCATCGCTTTCTGGCCATGGGCCTGCTCAACAACCGGCTGGAGCAGCTGGAACGCGAACCCGGCAGTCCCCTCAGCCAAAGCGGGGTCTATTCGGGGGAAATCGTCCGGCAGTTCCGCTACACGCTGCTGGGCTCCCGCACCGAAGCCGAAAACTGGGAAAAGGGCTTGCGCCTTCTGCACATGACGCTGGAGCAGGCCCTGCGTCACGGCTTTACCGAGACCGAACTGGAACGGGGCAAAAAGGAACTTCTGGCCGAGCTGGAAAAGGCGGCCCAAACCGAGGGAGCCCGGGACAGCCGTGAGCTGGCCATGACGATCATCCGCAATCTCAACGAGGGCAAGGTCACCATGTCGCCTTCCAGCGAGAAGGCGCTCTACACGCCCATTCTGGCCGCCACCACGCTTGAGACGGTCAATCGCGCCCTGCGCGACCTCTGGCCGGTTCTGCCGCGTTCGGTGATGGTCGCCGGAACAGCCCTGTCCGATATCCCCCATGAGGAAGCCGACGCGCGCATCCTGCACGCCTACGCCTCAACGCTGGCCACGGAACCGCCTCCCTGGAAAGCGCGCGAAACCATCGTCTTCCCCTACCTGACGCCCGAAAAGCACGAGCCCTGCGCGGTTGAACGCCGGGAAAACACTGCGGCCGGCGTCCAGATCCTGGACTTTGCCGGAAACAGCCTGACAGCCCACATCAAAAAGACGGACTTCCAGCCCAACCAGATACTTATGAGCGTCCATTTTGGCGCGGGACTCATGGAAGAGCCCCTGCCCGGAGCCGCGCTTCTTGCCCAGGGCGTGGTGCGCCAAAGCGGCACGGGTACCATGGATCGCGACCAGCTCCAGTCTGCGCTGGCCGGAAGCAATGCCAGAATCACCTTTACCGTCGGCCCCGAAAGCTTCACCTTTACCGGCAAGGCGCTCTCCTCCGAACTGGAACTGCTGATGCAGCTGCTCTACACCTGCCTGCACGATCCGGGGTTCCGGCCCGAAGCCTTTGAACAGGTCAAAGATCAGCTGCGGCAACGCTACCTTCAGATGAGCAGTTCGGTGGAAGGCATGCAGCAGCTGGAAGGTGAACGCTTCCTGAGCGGCGGCAGTCTTTTTTACTCCACGCCATCCTGGCAGGAAGTGGACGCCGTGACGCTGAATCAGATAGAGGCCTGGCTGAGACCGGTTCTCCGGGATGCGCCGCTGGAGATCAACCTGGTGGGCGATATTGACATGGAGGAGGCACAGCGCCTGCTGGAGCGCTACTTCGGTGGAGAACAGCGCAAGAGCATCGTCTCGCCTTCCCCGAAACCGGTCCGTTTTCCCCGGGGAGAGACCCTGCGTCTCTCCGTTTCCGATTCTTCCGGTAAAGCCATGCTCACGCTGGCCTGGAAGACCGACGATTTCTGGGATATCAACCGGACACGGGGACTGAACATGCTGGCCCACGTACTGGATGACCGGGTACGGATAAAGATCCGCGAAGATCTGGGAGCGGCCTATTCGCCACAGGTGTACAGCCGGCCCAGCCGCATTGATCCGGCTTTCGGCCTTCTGGAAACCTATCTGGTGGTGGCACCGGATCAGGCGGATTTCCTGGCCGGAGCGGTGCGGGACGTGGCAAAACAGCTGGTGAGCGAAGGGATCAACGCCGAAGAGTTCAAACGGGCCCAGGAGCCAACCCTTACCGCCATCCGTGAACAACTGCGCAGCAACGTCTACTGGCTGAACATGGTGCTCTCCCTGTCCAGCCGGCACAAAGAACAGCTCTCATGGCCGGAAAGCATTCTGAAAGACTTCACCGCAATGCGTCCCGAAGAAATCCATGAACTGGCCAAGCGCTATCTGACTCCGGACAGCGCGGCGGCCGTACTGGTGCTGCCCAAGCGCCCATGACCCTCATTGGCGGACTGTGCGCCTATATCGCGGGAATCACAGCAGCGGCCGGGATGTCTTTTTCCTGGCCGCTGGCGGCGGCCCCCGCTTTTGCCCTGCCTTTTTTCCTCATTCGCGCCACCCGCCGTTTTGCCTTTCCCCTGTTGTGCTTTACTCTGGGACTCGCGCTCTACCATCTGGAGATGCGTGAGCCCTCCGATCCCGCCCACGTGGCGCAGCGCACCGGCGCAATGCGCATACTCCGTGGAAGGGTGACTCGCGTCTTTCCCGCTTCCGATCGCTTTTTCTTCGATATGGAGGCCGAAGCGGAGATGGGAGAGCGGGGACAATGCTGCCCCGTTTACGGCCGGGTACGGGTATACGTTGATACCCAACGGCAGAATGCGGTTTCCAATGCCCCCCGCATCCCGCTTGCTCCCGGTGATCAGGTGCAGCTGCGCGCCCGGCTGCGCCGGCCCGAACTGTTCGGCACACCGGGCGAATTCCATCGTGTGAGGCATCTGGCGCTCCAGAACATCCGGGCGCTTGCCTATCTTGCCGATCCCCAGGCTCTGGTCAAAATTTCCTCCATCCCATCCACCGCGCCCAGGTTCTCCTTAAGCATGCACGTGGAGCGTCTGCGCCATTCCATCAGCGCCTTCATTGCGCAACATGTGCCTTCGCCCGAAAGCGCCGCCTGTCTGCGCGCCCTCCTGGTGGGAGACGCCAGCGGCATTTCTCCCGCCCTGCGCGAGACCTTTGCCCAGCTGGGCATTGCGCATCTGTTCGCCATTTCCGGTCTGCATATGGGGATACTCTTTACCGTCCTCTACTTTCTGGGCGCCTTTCTCTGGCTGCGTCATGAAGTGCCGGCGCTCTACTGGGGACCGCCCCGGCGTTTCCTGCCGGTGCTCCTGATGCCGGCGCTGGGCGGCTACCTGCTCCTTGCCGGAAGCGGCCTGCCCGCCCGCCGCGCCTTTGTCATGGCGGGGCTGGCCGCCCTGCTGGCGCTGTTCCGGCGTCAAACCTCGCCTTTCAGCCTGCTTGCGGCTGCCGCTTTCGCCATTTTGCTCATGGCGCCCGCGGCGCTCTTTTCCGCCTCGTTCCAACTTTCGTTCGTCGCGGTTGCCGCTCTCCTTCGCTGGGGGCCGCTCTGCGCCCGGCACTTCGGTTCCCTGCCCACCCCAATCCGGCATATTGCCACACTGTTCGCAACGAGCGCCTGCGCCACCGCCGCCACCTTCCCGATAACGGCGTTTCACTTTCAGAACGCGACGTTTTTGGGACTGCTGGTCAACCTCTTTGCCACGCCGCTGATCGCGGGCCTGGCGCTTCCGATCGCGCTCGCCGTCCTGCCCTTTGCCGCCTTGTGGCCTTCGCTCGCAAGCCTTCTCCTGTACATCGCAGCCTTCCTGCAGGAACAAACGCTCGCCTGCTGACGCCTGCTGCACGACTCCCTGCCCATGCTGGGCGGACGCTGTGCCCTGCTGCCGCACGAGGTTCTCGGGCTTGCCCTGGCGCTTGCCGTGCTGCTCTGCCCCTGGAAAAAGCGCATAAGTGCCGCCCTGCTGATTCTGGCGCTCGGCCTCGCGGCGTTTCCCGCCAAACGCGGAAGCACCCTGCCCATCGTCACCGCGCTTTCCGTGGGGCAGGGAGATGCCACACTCCTAAGCCTTGCCGACGGCCACTACCTGGTGGACGGCGGCGGGCTGCGCTCCCCCACCTTTGACACCGGCGAGCATCTGGTCGCGCCGGCGCTCACGCGGCTGGGCATCCGGCGCCTGCGCGCCGTCATCCTGACCCACAACCATCCCGATCACTATCTGGGATTGATCTATATTCTCAGGCATATGCGGGTGGACGCCTTCTGGGCGGCAAGCGAAGACCTTCCCGAGCCCTTCCCCGAGATTCTGCGCCAACGCGGCATCCCGCTCAGAACCTTCGCGCCGGGCTGGAACGCCTTGCCTTCCGAATCCGATGCCACGTTCGCGATCTTTGCGCCCGACCAGCAGACGCCCAAGATCAACGACCGCTCGCTTGCGCTGCTCTTCGGCAAACGCAATGTCAAGGTCCTGCTCACGGGCGATCAGGAAGACGCGGGAGTACGCGAGCTGCTCAACGCTTCCCCCGGACTTGAAGCCGCCCTGCTCAAACTGCCGCACCACGGCAGCGCCAGTTCCGCCCCCGCTCTGCTGCTGGACACACTGCGGCCGCGCCAGCTGTTCGTCTCTGCAGGGAGGGACAACCGCCACCATCTGCCCCATCCCCAAACGCTTCGGGAAGCCGCGCGCCGCAAGCTGCCGCTGGCGCGCACCGATCTTGAGGGGACGGTCCGCTTTCTCTGGACTCCCCGGGGCTGGCAGAAGCAGCGCTGGCAAAACGGGCTTTTCCGTTGACACATATGGACGATTCCGTTAGCTTATAGGTTTCACATAGTTAGAATGACCAAGCCTGGACGGGGACTGCCTTTTTCCCGGGAAAATCTTCCAGAGATTGTCCCGGCCGTTCCCGAAACAGGGCTTGAAACCGTCCGAGAACACGAGGTTGTAATGATTACAGGCATCAAGGGAATGAACGACATTTTGCCGGAAGAGATTCCGGCCTGGCATTTCATAGAGGCGCGCATGCGGGAAGTGTTCCACGCGTTTGGCTTCAGCGAGATTCGCGTGCCGATTGTGGAAAAAACCGAGCTGTTTCACCGTTCCATCGGCGAGGAAACCGACATTGTCGAAAAGGAGATGTACACCTTCGCCGACCGCAACGGTCATTCGCTGACCCTGCGTCCCGAAGGCACCGCCTCGGTGATGCGGGCCTGCATCGAGCACAGCCTGCACGTCAAAACGCCGGTGTCCAAGCTCTACTACGTGGGGCCCATGTTCCGCTACGAGCGCCCGCAGAAGGGGCGTTACCGCCAGTTTCACCAGATCGGCGCGGAATTTATTGGCGAGGCCTCTCCCATGGCGGACGCCCAGCTTTTGCACATGCTGACCTGCTACTTCCGCGCGCTGGGCATTCCCGATGTCTCCCTGCAGATCAATTCGCTCGGCTGCCGTCAGTGCCGTCCGGCCTACCGCGCGGCCCTGGTCGAATTCATTACCGGCCATCTGGACGCCCTGTGCGATGACTGCCGCCGCCGCAGCACCGGCAATCCGCTGCGCGTGCTGGACTGCAAGGTGGAGGGCTGCCGCAGCGTCTGCCAGGACGCGCCGTCGGTTCTGGACTATCTCTGCCCGGAATGCGCCGCGCATTTTGACGAAGTCCGCCACCTGCTGACGGCGCTGAACATCCCCTTCGAGGTGAACAACCGCATGGTGCGCGGTCTGGATTACTACTGCCGCACCACGTTCGAAATGGTGACCAACCGGCTGGGCGCACAGAGCGCGGTTGCCGCGGGCGGCCGCTACGATGGACTGATTGCGAGTCTGGGAGGGCCGGAACTGCCCGGCATCGGTTTTGCCATCGGCATGGAGCGCCTGTCGCTGATGATGGGCACGGAAAATATTCCGGCGCCGCATCCCGATCTGTTCCTGGTGGCCCTGGGACCCATGGCCCGCGAACGGGCCTTCCTGATGCTTGCGGATTTCCAGCGCCGCGGCCTGTACGCCGAAATGGACTTTTCCGGCAAAAGCATGAAGGCGCAGATGCGGCAGGCCGATCACCTGAAAGCGCGTCTGGCACTCATCATGGGTGACGATGAACTGGCCGAAAACCGGGTTCAGCTGCGCCATATGGACAGCGGCGAACAGGAAAGCCTGCCGATAGACGGACTGGATGCGCTTCTGGAAGAACGGCTTGCGCAGAAAAAGGACTGACAAACATTTTGCGGAAAGCCCGGAGCGAAAAAGCCCGGCATCCCGCGCAATTATATATTTCTTGGAGGAACTGCCTTGGAAAACATTCCTGAAGATTTTGCAAGAGATTTTTACTGCGGCGACCTTCGCGCACAGCATATCGGCCGTACAGTCTGGCTGGCGGGTTGGGTGCAGCGTCGCCGTGATCATGGCGGCCTGATCTTCATTGATCTGCGCGATCGCAGCGGCATCGTCCAGCTGGCTCTCGATCCCGACCGCGATCCGGCGGCGCACAGCGCGGCCGAAGACGTCCGCAACGAATATGTGCTCGCGGTACACGGCGTGGTTTCTCCGCGCCCGGAGGGCACCGTCAATCCCAAGATGCCCACTGGCGAGGTGGAAGTTGAAATCGACCGGCTGATCGTGCTCAACACGTCCAAGGCCCTTCCCTTCGTCGTGGATGAATATGCCGACATCGCCGAAAACCTGCGGCTCAAATACCGCTACCTGGATCTGCGCCGCCCCGCGGCCCAGCACAACCTGATGGTGCGGCACAAGGTCGCCCAGTTCGTCCGCTCCTATCTCAATGAAAACCATTTCATGGAAATTGAGACGCCATTCCTGACCAAAAGCACGCCGGAAGGCGCCCGTGACTATCTGGTGCCGAGCCGGGTACATCAGGGCTGCTTCTACGCGCTGCCGCAGTCGCCGCAGATCTTCAAGCAGCTGTTGATGGTCTCCGGTTTCGACCGCTACTACCAGATCGTCCGCTGCTTCCGCGACGAGGATCTGCGCGCCGATCGTCAGCCGGAATTTACCCAGATCGACTGCGAGATGAGCTTCATCCGCTGCGAGGACATCATGGCCATCATGGAAAAGATGATCGCCGGAGTTTTCAAGACCGTGCTGGGTCTTGACGTCACGCTGCCCATCGAACGCATCACCTATGCCGAAGCGATGCGCCGTTTCGGTGTGGACAACCCGGATCTGCGCTTCGGACTGGAGCTGGTGGAACTCTCCGATCTGCTCTCCCAAACCAAGTTCAAGGTGTTCCGCGACGCCCTGGACAACCACGGCATCGTCAAGGCGATCAACGCCAAGGGATGCGCCGCCTTCTCCCGCAAGGAACTGGACGATCTGACCGAATTCGTCAAGGTCTACGGCGCGAAAGGCTTGGCCTGGGCCAAGGTGCAGGAGGATCGCCAGTGGCAGTCCCCCATCGCCAAATTCTTCAGCAGTGAAGAGCTGGCCGCCCTGAACGAGGCGCTCGACGCCCAGCCCGGCGATCTCCTCTTCTTCGGCGCCGACGCCCCCAAGATCGTCAACGAGTCGCTGGGACGCCTGCGCGGCCATCTGGCCCAAAAGCTGGGTCTCGTCCACAAGGATGAGTTCCGTTTCGTCTGGGTGACCGAATTCCCGCTGCTGGAATGGGATGCCGAAGCGCACCGCTACACCGCCGTGCATCATCCCTTCACCGCGCCGATGGACGAGGACATGCCGCTTCTGGAAAGCGATCCGGGAAAGGTGCGTTCCAAAGCCTATGACCTGGTCCTGAACGGTTCGGAGATCGGCGGCGGCAGCATCCGTATCCACACCTCGGAGATCCAGCACAAGATGTTCGATCTCCTGCAGATCGGACCGGAAGAGGCCGAGGAGAAATTCGGCTTCATGCTGCACGCCCTGGAATTCGGCGCTCCTCCGCACGGCGGCATCGCCTTCGGGCTGGATCGGCTCACCATGATTCTCACGGGTTCGGAATCCATCCGTGATGTCATTGCGTTCCCCAAAACCCAGAAAGCCGCCTGCCTGCTGTCGTCGGCGCCGTCTCCGGTGGCCGAGGCGCAGCTTCGGGAACTGGGGATCCGCCTGACCACCCGGGCGGTGAAACAGCAGGAGTCTTAAGAAAAACTGTATTTTCAAAAAAAGCGTAAAACCCGTACAAAGGCGACCGCAGATCCCAAAGCAAGATCCGGCGATCGCCTTTGTATATAATATTTAAATATTTACCCGTTTCACAGGAAACAGCATGGCACTGAACAAGCGGCCCAAAATCGCCATCATCGGGAGCGGCA
>JAEEGG010029749.1_pt1 | contig 10187 bp, 10 predicted proteins | sample 9134161 | NCBI WGS metagenome assembly JAEEGG01 (sample SAMN16246543, study PRJNA631951) | gut metagenome | biome: gut microbiome; feature: rumen; material: CR-attached | host: Bos | place: Iran: Karaj | collected 2018-10 | reverse complement strand
GCCGAGCAGTTCCTGGCGCAGTCCCAGGTTGCCCATCATGTCGAAAATGCTCACCAGCACGGGGGAGTTGCTGCTCTGCGAAAAGCGGAGGACTCCGTCGACGATGCCGATATGCCCGGCCCTGAATCGTGCGAGGCCCAGCACGTCGTCTTCCTTGAAAACGAATTTGCCGTCCTTGTCGGTCTGTGCCGAATCGCCTTTGGCGATAAGCTTTACGAGCGCGCCCTGGACAGGAGTCCCGGCCTCGTCAGTAACAGTGCCGTTTAAAGTGAATGCCGATGCCGCCGTGAATGCCGTCGCCAGCGCAAGGGGCAGAACGAAAAAGCTAGCCTTTTTCATAATTTTCTCCTTCGCCATACCACAATTATAATATAAATTTGTCCACACCCAATCGCTCGCGGTAAACAAAATTTTCTAAACCGCCGAATTTGTTCTAAAATTGGTATATTCTCCTATATGAAACCTTCCGTACTTGCACTTTTTGCTCTTTCTGTTGCCTTCCTCGCCGCTTGCGGTGATGGTTCTCTTGCGAAGGCGGACGATTCCCCGGTTTCCTCTTCCGAGGTGGCGGGGACTTCGAGTTCCGCGGAAGTTTCTTCTGCCGAAAGTTCTGCGGCTGCGCCCTCCAGCAGCGTTCCCGGGGTGTCCAGTTCCAGCGATGCGCCGGCGTCAAGTGCCGTGGGCAGCTCCTCTGCAGAGGCTCCGAATAGCGTCTCGAGCTCCGAGAGCGATCCGGGCAGTTCTGCCGACATTCCGGCGAGCAGTGGCGAGGCGTCCAGCTCCAGCGCGGCTCCGGTATCTTCCGAAGATGACGGCGACGACGGCAAGTGCACCGACTGCGACAGTTTTACCGCGGCCGACCCCGAACTCACCGAGAAGGGCGGCAAGGGTTCCGTGACTACCTACGGGAGCATCACCGCTAAAGAAACTAGCCTGGGCGGCGCCTGCAACTATGGACAAACGAACATCCAGTACTATGCGGCGATTCACGTGAATGTTTCCCCGGGCGATGACAAGGGCCCGTGGGATGGCGGTGCGGCCTGTGGCGGCTGCGTGCGCGTAAAGGCGCGGACTCCCGATGGCTGGAAGCGCGTGACGGTTCGCATTACCGACCGCTGCCCCGACGCCAACTGCGGTGTGGACCTGGGCGGTGCCCCAGCGGCCGATATCATGGGCAATCGCGTGGGCCGTTATTCGGGCGAATGGGAGTTCGTGAGCTGCGAGGGTGTAGACGGCGTGTGGGGCGATTCTACGTCGCTCTGGGTCAAGGAGGGCGCGAGCGCCTTCTGGAGCATCGTACATGTGCGTAACCCGAAGGACATGGTCAAGACCATCACGATTCTTGGCGAGGGTGACGAGTCCCATGAGCTCGAGATGGTCGTGGGCACCGAGAACTTCTGGACGGTCCCGCCCGAAATCTTGCAGAGCGATAACCGTTACCGCGTCGTGGTAAAATACCGCACCGGTACCGATGACGTGTGGTACATCAAGGGCTCCGAGTTGGCGAAGTCCGAGGCGAACCTTTACCTGTACGAACACAGGGAATAATGCTAACGGCAATTTTACTTTATTCTTAAGAAAAACTTTGAAAAATCTAAATTGTTGACAAGGTCGCCTGCATGAGGTAAATTTCATGGCCCGAATTAGACTGATTATCCGCAATTAAAGCGGGAATCGAGGTATGTATGCAGGTCAATGGGCGGCTTAAGGTCGAAACAAGGAGTGCCTATCACGCACTGTTTCCGGCCTGGAAGAGGGAAAAGGCACTCGAGATGGCTCTAGATACCAGGAAGTTCGAAATCGAACTCTACTGGAAGCGGGCCGCATATTTCTGGGCCTTTATCGCGCTCGCCTTCGCTGCATTCTTCATGGTCTACAAGGAATCCGATCTCAAAACGAATATGCCCGATTTTTATAACGAGGCGCTCCTGGGCATCTCCGTTTTCGGGCTTTTTCTCTCGTTCTGCTGGTTCCTGGTGAACAAGGGCGCCAAGTACTGGCAAGAGAACTGGGAACGTCACGTAGACCTCTTGGAAGACAGCGTGATGGGCCCCCTTTACAAGTTGACTCTCGAAGACGAACGTGGCCTCACCAAGCGCCTCCGGCCGCTAGAATCGGGGCGTTTCTCGGTAGGCAAGGTCAATCTCTGCCTTTCTTTTTCGATGGTGGTCGCCTGGGCGCTTATCGCGATTGAACGCGGGCTTAACATGGCGGGAATCCAGGTGCCAGTTTACATGGTGGTGATTGTCATCGTGCTCGTGGGCATATTGTTTATCGCGAGCCTGTTCCTTAAATGCGGTACGACCGATTCCAACGGCTCCAAAAAGTTCTGCATGAAGATGCGCGTGATGGAATAGCCGCTACCTTTTCCATTCGGCCAAGACCATTCCCGCGATAATTGCTACCGCACCGGCGATGGCGACAAGCGTTATATGCTCGCCTAGCGCAATAACCGCGGTAATCATCGTTACCATGGGGAGGGCGTAGCCGTAGTTGCTTGCGAGAACCGTACCGAGTTGCTTTAGCACCTTGTTCCATACGAGGTACCCGAACAGCGACGAGAATACCGTAAGGCATAAAAAGTTGAGCGACACGACGGGTTCCGCGAAATTCTGCCACGGAATATCGAGTGCTTTCGAAGCGCTGCCGCCTGCTTCTATAAAAAGCGCGGGGATGGAAGTGAGCGTCCCGTAAAAGAACATCCTGCGCGTGATAAAGAGCGTGTTGTACTTGCCGTTCAGCTGTTTGACAATCAGTGAGTAGGCGGCCCACATGAGCCCGGCACAACAGGCGAGGAGGTCGCCCGCCGGTGAAAGATGCAATATGAACTTTCCGTTCAGTACCACGAGCACCATCCCGACAAACGTCACCAGGCAACCGAGAACCTGGCGCTTGTTGAGCCTCTCGCTCTTGTAGAAGATCCCGCCGAGAATCATGATGAGCAGCGGGTTCGTGCAGACGATGAGCGCGACGTTGCTCGACGGCGAAAGCGACAGTGCCGTATTCTCCGTCCAAAAGTAAAGCGTGCATCCGGTGATGCCGCAGATGAACATGATGAGTTCGTGCTTCCAGTTTTCGCAGCGGAACTTGTTGTGTGATGCTGCGAGGAGAATCAGGTAGGTGACCGCGAAACGCAACGTGAAAATCTGCACGGCGCTGAACCCGTGATTCAGCAAAACCTTCGTGCTCACGAAGCTCGTGCCCCAGAACGCAATCGTCACGATGGCGAGGATGTGCCAGAAGGCGAGATTGTTGCGTGCGGGAATCATGGCGGTAAAGATAGCTTTTTTTGATATCCCAAATGCAGTTATAAAAAAAATCGATAACTCCGCATAAAATTAAAGTATTGGACAATGCGAAAAACCGCATCTATATTTTGCGCATCAAAAAACGGTGCAAACGCACCAAAGGAGAGTACATAATATGGCAAGAGTAAAATTTATTGAATCGGTTGACGAAGCCCAGGGCAAGGCCAAGGAAGCTTACGAAAAGCTCGTCTCTACAGGCAAGATCACCAACATGAAGCGTGCGCTGTTGCAGGACTACGCCACATTCGACGCCTTCATGGGCTGGTACACCAGCTGGGCCCGTCTCGTGGAAATCATCGGCCAGCGCGCCGCCACGGTCTATGCCCACGCGGTTTCTACCACCAATAGCTGCCAGCTCTGCTCGCTGTTCTTCATCAGCGACCTCAAGGCTCTCGGTATCGACCCGAACAGCTTCGAATACGAGAAGAACGAGGAGATTCTCGTGAAACTCGCAAGGCAAATCGTGAAGGACCCCACCGCCGTTCCGGATTCCTACTTCGAAGAACTGCGCAAGTTCTACAACGATTCCGAAATCGTGGCTATCGTGGGCTTTGCCGCTCAGATGATCGCGACCAACAACTTCAACTCGGTACTGAAAATCGATGTGGACCAACGTCTTCTCCCCATTGTTGGCGAATTCAAGCCCGCCACCTGGAGAAAGGACATCAAGTAAGTTTGTACTCTCCGTACAAGCTGGCGTTCCCGAAAAAACAGAAGTCCTTTTTCGGGAACGCTTTTTTTAAAAGGGAGATTTTACTATGAAGAACAACTATAAAATTTACTTGACTGCCCTGCTCGCTTTTGGCTTTGCCCTGTTGGCCGGAGCTTGTGGCGGTGATAACAAGAACGAAAAGCAGGAAGCCCAGCAGGCTGAAAAGTCCCAGTTCAAGTTCGGTACCTTGGAACTCCCGATTCTGGACGGTTCCTTGTGTGGAGCGCCCTTCTATGTGGCCAAGGAAAAAGGGTTCTTTGCCGAAGAGGGTATTGACGCCAAGCTGATTGCGGCTGACGGCGAAACGCGTAAGCTCGGGCTTAGCAAGGGCACTTATGCGCTCACGAATTCCGACTTCCAGTTTTTCCAAGCAATTGAAAACGGCGTGGACATCAAGATTGTCGACGGAATTCACATCGGCTGTATCAAGGTGCTCGTGAAGAAGGACTCGCCTTACAAGACGGCGGCTGATTTGAAGGGCAAAAAGATTGCGGTTGACGAAATTGGTGGTACTCCGCATCAGGCGGCAAGCCTTTGGCTTTCGCTGGGTGGCGTTTCGACCAAGCCCGAAGACAACCAGGTGCAGTTCTTGCCGTATGCCGATGGCAACCTTGCGCTCGAAGCCTTGGAACAGGGCCAGATTGACGCTGCCGCCATTTGGGACCCGCTCGCCTCTGCCTACGAGAAGTCGGGTAAGGCCGACGTGATTATGGATGTGGCCACTGATCCCGTTTTTGAAGGCCGTTACTGCTGCTTTATTTACGTGTCTGCCAAGATTCTGAAAGACGAACCGGCAAAGATTGCGGCTCTCCTCCGTGCCATCCACAAGGCCGAAGCCTGGATTGCCGAACATCCCGAAGAAACGGTGGACATTATTGCCGAAGGCAAGTATTCCGAAATCGAAGACAAGCCCTTGGCGGTGGAACTTATCAAGAGCTATGTGTACACCTCGCAGGAACAGCGTAAGGCGCTTGGCCGCGACGTGAAGGGTGATTTGCGTTACTTTAGCGAACAGCTCAAGAAAATCGGCTACCTCACGCAGGATCCCGACCAGTTTGTCGCGAACCTCTACGAAGAAGTCGATTTGAGTAAGTAATCGAATTTCCTTGTTGCTTGGCGCCCGCAAGGGCGCAATTTTTGAAATTTTTGTACGGAGAGTTAAATGAATATCGTATTGACGATTTCAGGATTCCTGGTCGCATTCTTGGTGAATCTGCTTTTTCCGCAGGTGGCCGAAAATGTGCGAATCAAGGAATATGTTTTTGGCGGCTTTACGGTTGACGACAATCTAGCATACCGCTTGGTATTGCTTGCCATTATTGCCTATTACACCGTTTATACGGTCGTACTGTTTGTTCGCAAGCCGAATGCTGGCAAGGTTGCGAAGTTTTACGCGGGTGCAAAATTCCGTTTTGCAGTGGGGCTTGCGCTTGCCGCCTGGGATATTCTCGGAACCAAACTGCTGATTTTGCCGCAGCCGTTCTTTCCGGGGCCCGCCATTATTATGGACGCCTTTATCGGCGACACCAAATTCATTTGGCAGAATACGCTTTACTCGCTGAGGCTTTTTGTTGCTGGCTTCTCGGTGGGCGTGGTGACGGGTGTGCTGACGGGCGTGCTGATTGGTTGGTACCCGAAGGCTCGCTACTGGATTTTGCCGGTGCTCAACATTTGCGGCGTGATTCCGGCGGTGGCCTGGATGCCTTTTGCGCTCACGTTGTTCCCGACTTCGTTTGCGGCGGCGACTTTCTTGATTGCGATTTGCTCCTGGTTCCCGGTGGCGACCATGACGGCCGACGGGGTGCAGGGTACGCCGAAGTCGTTGTTTGAACTTTCGCGCACTTTTGGCGCGGGGCAGCTGTACCAGATTTTCCATATTGCGATTCCCCATGCAATGCCGCAGATTTTTACGGGCATTATGACGGCGGCTGCGTTTGGCTTTACTACGCTCGTGATGGCCGAAATGATGGGGCAGCCGGGCGGTCTTGGCTACTACATTAACACTTCAAAAGTCTGGAGCGCTTATTACAAGGTGTTTGCGGCGATTGTCGTGATGGCTGTGCTGTTCTCGGCGATTTTGAAGGTGGTTGGCGCGGTACAGCGTTATGTACTTCGCTGGCAGAAAGGCGTTGTGCGATAGGAGGCTTTGATGACGGATATTTTAGATAAAGAAAAAATCTTGAAGATTCGCGATGTAAACCGCTCCTTTATCGATGAACGCACGGGCGAACCGCGACAGATTTTGAAAGATATCAATCTTTCTGTTTTTGAGGGCGAATTCATTTCGATTCTGGGTGCATCGGGTTGTGGTAAAACGACGCTTTTGCGCTTGATTGCGGGGCTCGACCCGGTTCAAGAGGGCAAGATTATTCTTGATGGCGAACCGGTGCATGGGCCAGATTCCAAGCGCGGTTATGTGTTCCAGCAGGGTTGCCTTTTCCCGTGGCTCACGGTAGAAGACAACATCGCGATGGGTCTCAAGATTCGTGGCGTTTATAAGCAGAATAAGGATAAGGTTCACGAATTTATTGAGAAAATCGGTCTTGGCGGATTCGAGAAGAATTTTCCGCACCAGATTAGTGGCGGTATGGCGCAGCGCGTGGCAATTGCGCGTGCGTTGATTAATGATCCTGAAATCTTGTTGCTTGATGAACCCATGGGTGCGCTGGATTCGTTTACCCGTGCTGACATCCAGAACTTGCTTTTGGAACTTCGCAAGGAACGCAATACCACGATGATTTTGGTGACGCACGATATTGACGAAGCGCTTTACTTGTCTGACCGTATCGTCATCATGACGCCGCGTCCGGGGCGCATTAGCGAGGTGCTTGAAATTCGCGACAGCTTCCCGCGTGAAAGAGGCTCGGCGCAGTTCCTGGAAAAACGCCGCAATATTTTGGAACGCTTTAATCTTGCACGTTCCAATACGGCGCCGGAATACGTCATTTAGTCTAGATGGATTTGTTATCGAAAAAATTGATAACGAGCGCTAAAAACAATGTATTGGACAGCGACTAAAATCGCACCTATATTTGTTCACAAAATTAAGGAGAGTACTATGTCAAATAACGTTAGTTATGTGGCGGGAGAAAATGCCGCCTCATATGAAAAGGCACGAAAGTATAACCTGTTTTCTTTCGCAAATGCCCCCCATAAAGATTACAAGCCGTTCTTTGTAGACCATGCCGATGGTATCTACGTTTACGATGGAGCAGGCAAGGAATACATCGATATCGCGTCGGAACTGGTGAACGTGAATATCGGCTTTAATAACCGCCACATTATTGAAGCGGTGCAAAAGCAGGTGGAACGCTTAGCCTACATTGCCCCGCGTCACGCCTTTGCCGAAGCGGGCGAACTCAGCGAACTCTTGATCGAAAAGATTGCCCCGAAGAATTTCAAGAAGGTGCTGTTTACGCTGGGTGGTTCCGAAGCGAATGAATTTGCCATCCGTTTTGTGAAGGCATACACGGGCCGCGACAAGATTTTTTCGAAGTATGAATCTTACCACGGAAGCACTTATGGTGCCTCTAGCCTTACGGGCGAAAGCGAACGCGCTTCGCTGTTCCCGACGATTCCCGGATTCATCAAGTATCCAGCTCCGCACCTTTACGGTTACGATATCAAGTTCAAGACCGAAGAAGAAGCGACCAAGCATTTCCTTTCTCGCCTGGAATATCAGATTCAGCAGGAATGCCCGGAATCGGTGGCGGCTGTGTTCATTGAATCGGTCACCGGTTCTAATGGCGTTTATCTTTACCCCAAGGGATACCTGAAGGGGGTCCGCGAAATCTGCGACAAGTACGGAATTTTGATGGTGTGCGACGAAGTCATGAGTGGCTTCTTGCGCACGGGTGAATGGTTCGCCTGCCAGGCCGATGGCGTGGAACCGGACCTGATTACTTTTGCAAAGGGTGTGAACAGCGCCTACGCTCCGCTCGGCGGCGTGCTCATTAGCGAAAAGATTGCGAATTATTATGAGGAAAACGCCTTTACCGCAGGGCTTACCTATAATGCGCATCCGCTCGGCGTTGCGGCAGCGATTGCCTGTATCGAAGAATACTTCCGCCTGGATGTCAAGGGCAATGTGAAAAAACAGGAACCCATTTTGAAGAAAAAGCTTGCGGAACTCAAGGCAAAGCACCCTTCTGTTGGTGACGTGCGTTCTGTGGGCCTTTTCGGAGCCATCGAATTCAGCTACAGCAAAGATCACAAGGATGTTATCCGCAAGAATGCGGCTGGTGAACCCTTCCTTGGAAACTTTATCACGAAACTCCGCAACGATTACGGCATTCTCACGATGGGCGGCGGCTCCACGATTATTGTGGCTCCTCCGCTGATTATCAACGAGGCTCAGCTGGATGAAATCTTTGATCGTCTGGACAAAGCGATTAGCGAATATGCCGACGGTTTAATAAAATAATCATCTCCAATTCTATCATGGCGGACTCAATTGAGTCCGCCATTTAAATTTCTTTGTGCCATAAACTAAAGGTGACTGCTAAATGCAGCCACCTTTTAGGTTTTACTATGGTTATAATCGTGCTATTGGACGGTGGCGGTGAAGCGTGCAGCGATGGCGACGTCAGAGACTTCGTTTTCGCTGTAGGCGCTCAGCTGGATTTTGCTGCGCTTGCCAATCTTCTTGATAAGGCTTACAGTCCATGCGACGGCATCGGCGTCGGCCTGCAATTCGTCGCGGTTGGAGAGGTATTCAAGTTCGGCGTAGAGGCTGTTCAAAATACCTGCGGTCGGAATTTCAATACCTACGAAGAACGGAACATATTCAGTACCTTGAACGTATTCGGGCTTGATGGCGTTTTCGACAGAAAGATTTTCGTCGTCGCCGGTGTAGATGTAGGCGACTTCGCCATATACTCCTAAATTCTTGAGGAAGTAATAGCTGGCACGGCCTGCGACGCGGTGGGTGACTTCGGCGGTATGCTGAATGGGATCAAGAACGTTGCCGCGGTAAGCGACGCTTACCTTGGCGTCCCCGAACTTGAGCGTCTCTTCGAAGCGGAGGTAGCCGGTGTCAAACTTGTTGTCGTAAGCGCCCAACAAAGCGGTGAAACTGGAGATACCCTTGTCGAATCCGAAGGCGACTGCGTCATGCTGGTAATCGCGTGCGAGGAAGCCGCGCTTGGAAAGGTTTACGTCTACGTAGGTACCGAAGTTTCCTGCAACAGTCCAGTCGGTACGGAAACGACCGAATTGAACGCTGAGATCGCCAAAGGCCGGGTTCCACTTGTACTTGGCGTAGTAAGTATCGGCGCTGATTTTATCTTGTGCGGTCTTGGTTACTTTAGCCTTGCCGTTTTCGTCGGTGGTGACATCGGTAACATTCTTGTTGCCGAAAATGGGGCTAAAGATGCGCAAGTTGATTACGGCTTCGAAGTTGTCGGAGGTGTATTTGCCACCCACGTTTGCGCGCAAGAAGGAATTGTCAAGAGTGTTGTCGGCGTCGTTGTCGTAAACAGCCTTGATAGCCTGGGCCTGAACGTTTCCGGTCAGCTTGAAAGAGGGCTCTTCTGCTTTAGCTTCTTCAGCGAAAGAGGCTGTGGTGAGAATAGATGTTGCAAAAACCGCAGCGGCGGCAATCTTCTTAAAATTCTGATTCATTCTTAAACTCCTTGGTTGTGTTTATTGCTCTAGTATTTTTTGTGCGCTCAAATATAGAAGGGGCTATGTGAAATGTCCAATACTTTAATCATATGCGGAGTTATCGTTTTTTGCTATAAAAAATCCCCACCTTGGTGGCCATGCGCACTAAACAACAAGTTGTTAAGTGCTGTCCGCCCGGTCAAGCCGGGGATGACGATGGCGTGCACCGACCGTTACTTTATCACAACTTTTCGGTACGTGTCGAAAGCGGCCCACTTGCGGAAGAATTCTTCTCGCCTTGATTCTCCAGCTTCGTCGTATTCACGGAGGAGTTGCGATACGTCTTCGTCGGAGTGCACTTTGATTTCAAAGCCGCGTCCGTTGATGACAGGAACATTTCCGTAGCGGTACTGATCCGCTGCTGTGATTTCGGCGATGCGTTTGCCACGCACCTTGACGGCCACGCTGTCACGCAAGATGATGATGTCGAAATCGTCGGGGTAGTGGTAGCTTTCGCCAGCAGTCGGAATTTCGTCGCCTACAGTGTAGTGCTGCTAAATTCC
>JAEEGG010029747.1_pt1 | contig 10188 bp, 8 predicted proteins | sample 9134161 | NCBI WGS metagenome assembly JAEEGG01 (sample SAMN16246543, study PRJNA631951) | gut metagenome | biome: gut microbiome; feature: rumen; material: CR-attached | host: Bos | place: Iran: Karaj | collected 2018-10 | reverse complement strand
AAGACTTTTTCGGAGAATTGTTTGCTTCAGTTTTCACAAAGCCGTATCGCTATGACCGTAATATCGTCCGTATGACCGTCGCGGCGCGCCTTTTTCGCCGCCAGCAGCACGCGCTGACTGACCGCCGAAACGCTCTCGTCAAGGCTGACGGAAAAGGCGTTTTTTACAGCGTTCCCCGCGTACTCAAAAGCGCCGTCCGAGCCCATCATTACAAGGTCGCCCGCACCGAGCTGTACGCTCTGGGCGTCGAGGCTTATGTCGCGTAAAATTCCGAGCGGCATCGACACCGCGCCGACCTCGGAGAGTCGGCTTTTCCGCTTGACGAGCGACGTGCACGCGCCCGCCTTACAGAAGCTTGCCCTGCCGGTATGAAGATTGATTTTAATTATGTCGAGCGTTGAGAGTGTTTCACTGCCCGGGCGCAGAAGCATAGCCGAGTTCACAAGTCTGACCGCGCTTTCGCAAGAAAAGCCCGCCTTAATCAGCTTGACCGTCATTGTAACCGCGAGCGAGGAGTCCACCGCCGCGCGCAGTCCCGTACCCATGCCGTCGCTTAAAACCGCGCAGTAATTCCCCGCGCCGTCGTAAAAGCCTTCGTAGCTGTCGCCGCACACGCCGTCACTGTCAGCAACACTGCGCGAGGCCGCTGCCTCGACACGGTATTTCGCACGCTCAAAATATGTAATTGTGAGGGGCGACTGCGACTGACCGACTTCGGGCGGCGAGAGAGTCAGCCCGCACGCCGCTTCAAGCTCTTCGCGAAGTTCGGCTTCACGCAGCTTTTTCGGTTTATCGTTAAGGGTGATTTCGATTTTCAGTCTGTCCTGAGAGTCACGGGTGCAGACGACGGATTTCGGCTTGATGCCGTAACCGTCCTCGAATACGGTATAAACCCTGTCCGCAAGCTCACTGTCAACGCCGACGGGCGCGTCGAGTTCAAGCGACATTTCGTTCAACAGAAGCTCCAGTCCGCCGAGCTGTTCGGCGGTGGTTTTGCGTATGGAGTCAACCTGCCGCCGCATACCCGCCTCAATGGTTTGTTCAAGATAACGGCGGGTAAAGCACTCGGTCAGCTCCTGCTTTTTCACGCAGCAGCCGCCGAGAAAACGCGGCAGTGAATCGGGACTTAATCTGCGACTGTTTCTGAGCGTTTCAGACATCGTCTCGAAAGACTTTTTGCAGTCGGAAAAATTCTTCGTCCAGCACAGTGAAAAATGACCGCACGAGGAGCAGATTTCATCTCTGACTGCAGCGTAGATTTCGACCGCTTCGCCCTTGGTCTGCGCTCTGAGAAGCTCGGAAGCGTTGTCGACGCATTCACCGATTTCCGAGAGCGCATTCGCCGCCTTCGACAGCTTCGAAAGTACGCAGAGCCTTTGATTGCAGGTGCTCTCCGGCTCTCTTGTAACGAGCAGCTTTGACTTTATAAACCTGACAGCTTTTTCGGGCAAGGCGCCGATGATTATACACGCGACGAACACCTCAATAACGAGATAAAGCCTGTCCGTTGATGCAACGAAAAACGCGTACAAGACCGTGTATGTAAGAAAGAATAAAACGGTTCTGAAAAGCTTGCCGACATTGCCTATAATTCCGACGGCAAGTCCCGAAAACGACCACAGAAAAGCCGTGGTTCCTACCGCGCTGTCAGCCGAAAAAATCAGCCCCGCGCCGACTGCCGCAGCCACACCCGTTTCGGGTGAAATAAGACTCATAAGAAGCAGCGCCGCCGCCGTTAAAATCCGCGAAAACGATACCGAAAATACGGCAATTTCGCTTACGGACAGCAGAAGCAGAAAAGCACAAAGCGCCGCTATAAGAAGGTCCCTCTTTTCAAGGCCCCTTTGCACCCTGAAAAGCGACAGAACGTCTCTCGCGGCGGTAAAAATATATGCCGCGGCAAAGCCGATGCACGCTTCGCCGAGAAAAAGCATAAAGCTCTCAAAGCTCACCGAGCCTGCAAACAGCACCGTAACGCTCGTCAGAAACAGTACAATAAAGCTTGTACACGCTTCGAGCAAGCGGAACTTTTTGATTCGTTCAAACTGCCGTACCAGTGTTATTAGCACCGCGCCGCAGAGTATCGCACAGATATAGCGAAGCGCGGAAAGACTGTCCTGACTCATGACGTAGCCCGCCGCCGCGCCGAAGCACGCGCTTATAAGATATTTCGGCGTGACCGATACCGCGAAAGCGACGCCGAATGGAGAAATCACCGAAAGTCCGTTTACCGAGGCGAGCAGAGCGCCGCCGAGCAGACTGAGGAGCTGATTAATAATAAGCCTGCAGACTTTTATAATTCTGCCCTCGTCGGCAGCATTGAATCTTTCCTTAACAAATGCAAAACCGTTCAAAAAAATCACCGTTCCCGAAATTATAATCGAAAAAATTATAATCCGGAAACGGTGAAAACCGAGTCGTATTACGCCGTCATTTCAGCGTAGTTTTCATAAATTTCTGTCGTTTACTGCTCAACCGTGAAGGGCGGGTCGGGCATAATTACCGCGCAGATGATATAGAATACCACGCAGGGAATTACCGCCGTAAAAATCGCAACCAGCGCGAAAATCAGACGAACGATAGTCGAGTCAATGCCGAGGTATTCGGCTATGCCGCCGAGTACGCCCGAAAGCACCTTGTCGTTGCCGCTCTTATAAAGCTTCTTTGTCTTATCCATTATTATCTCTCCTTATTTTAATTTGAATTCTATTCCGCCGATTCCTACTTCAATATTTACCGGAAGCACCGCTGAAACCGCCGACGGGTTTTCGGGATTCGCACCCCTGACGTGACCTTCGGTCTGCACGCCGCCGGAGCCGACATTCATGCTCTGCTCAACGGTAATACCCTCAACGCTGTCAAGCTCTTCGGTCTCTGCGCCGCCCGTCCTTACAGAGTATGCAACGTCAACGAATCTGCCGTAGGGAAGCGCATACTCAACCGAGCCTATTTCGACCTTGTAGGAAGCGCCGACTGAAGTTACGAAGTCGGGAGCTACCGTAATATTGCCCGTTTCGACCTTGAAATCAGCAGAGGTAACCGTACCCGCTGAAGCCGTGATTTCTCCGACATCAACCTTAACCTTAAGGTCGCCGAGTTCAACGTCCTTAATCTCCACGTCGCCGATTGCGCTTTCAATAAGAATTGCGCCGTCATAGTCCACGGGAATTTCTACCGTCAGCTCGCTGACGCAGCCCTTGATATTTTTGTCGGATTTAAGCCAGATGTCATAATTCTCGGCAAACAGTATCAACTCGTATTCATCAGGATTTGCGTTTGTCTTATCGGAATACAGGTTGTACGAAGCCGACATTTTTGAATTGTCCGTCATTACAAGTTTAACCGAACCGACGTCGCTTCTTATTCTGATTTCCTTCAGAGACGAAACGTCAAGTCCGTCCGCTCGCTCGCCGCCGATACAGTATTCATCGTCGCCGATAATTGAGAAGTTTCTGCCGTTGAACATACCGTCGCCGACGTAGTTTTCGGCGCCGTCCTTAATTTTATCCGCAAACTCGTTTGCGCCGTTTTCGATGTTTTCGAACAGCTCATCGCCGTTCTCAATCTTTTCGAGTATTCCGCCTTCCTTAATACTGTCAATCAGCTTCGGAATTGCGTCTGCGCCGAGCGCAACCGCGCTGACTACGACAAGCAGGGAAGATATAACGAACAGTACCGCTGTAATTATTAACGCTTTTTTCATTTCTATTCCTCCCCCTTAAAAGCCCGATCTCTTGTAACTGGTTTTGAGCAGCCACGTCATAAGCAGGAATAAAAACAGTCCCGCCGTGAACAAGGCTACGCAAAGCGAAATCATAAGAACTGCCATCCAGCCCGTCGGAACAACCGCTACTGCAAGTATGCCCGCAATTATAACGGCTACCGTCGCGCCCATCAGTCCGAGCGCCGTCGGATAAACTACAAACGCGCCGAACAGGAAAATAAAGAAAAGCACCTTCCAGATTGTCTGATTCTTTTTATTGTTCGGGTCGTTGTTCGGATTAAGCGAAGCAGGTCCCGTATAAGCCGTATAGACCGGCCTTGCGCCCTGCGACGGCTGCTGCGGAGGAACCGCGCCGTTAAGATACTGCGCCGCACATGCCTCGGGAGCACCGAGCTCGTCGCAAATCTGCTGCTCGGTCTTGCCCATATCAAGTCCCGCCGCAAAGTGTTCCTCAAAATCCTGAATTATCTCTCCCCTTTCGGGTATCGAAAGCGGCATAAGACTGTTGTTAAGACGCTGTAAAAATTCAAATTTTGTCACCTTTGTCCACCTCCTAATATTTCGCCTACGCTCTGTGAAAACTCGTTCCACTCATGCTCAAGTAAAGCCTGAGTATCTTTGCCCTTCTGGGTAAGTCTGTAATACTTTCTTGCAGGTCCGTTGGGCGATTCCTTAAGATAAACTTCAAAGTACCCTTCGTTACGCAGCCTCTTGAGAAGCGGATAAATCGTACCCTCGGAAATGTCTATGCTCTTTCCGACGGTGTCCGCCAGCTCGTAGCCGTACTTGTCACCCTGCTTGAGGAGCGAAAGCACACAAAGCGAAAGCACACCCTTCTTGAACTGAATGTTCATAACATCTCTCCTTTCCTTGAAAGATAGTATCGTTCAAACACAAGTACATAATATCACACACTACCATACAATGCAATATACCTTGCAATATTTTACAATTTATTCATATTTTCCGAATCGGAGTTTGGCGACATCTATGATGTCGCAGCGATATAAATTCCTGACGGAATTTGCGATATATTCAAGAATGCGATATATCCTAAAGATGCGATATGCCTTGCGGGCGTGAAACGAGGAATTAATATCATATCGCACACGGTCGAAGTCCGTGTATATCGCAATTTGTAAAACAAATTATATCGCATTGTCCGTGAGGACAATATATCGCCAAATCGGAGTTTTTCGGGGAGAATGATTATTAAATGAGGGCATCAAATCGTAGGGGCTGACGACCTCGGCAGCCCGTATAAAGTTACATCAAACCTAAACGGGGCGCTGAGGTCATCGCCCCCTACGGACTCACTTCGGATCAAGTACGCAATCATCCCTACAAACTCAAATTTATTTGTGTTTGAAATAACGGAGAAGAGAAATAATTATAATATGTACTTGCAATTCATAGTAAATTAGTATAAATTATTCTGTGGAGATGATTTGATGGTTCAGAAGTACAGAATAACGGGTATGTCCTGCTCCGCCTGCTCGGCGGCGGTTGAAAAAGCCGCCTCAAAGGTTGAGGGCGTAAGCTCGGCGCAGGTTAATCTGCTTGCCAACTCGATGATATGCGAATATGACGAGTCGGTAACAAACGACGAAAACATTATAAAAGCGGTTACGGACGCGGGCTACGGCGCCGACGTCTGGGTATTCGGCGCGCAGCTGCCCGAAGAGCGGGAAAGATTCACTCCCGTAAAGACGAGACTTATCTGGTCGGCGGTGCTGCTTGTTATACTTATGTATTTCTCAATGGGGCATATGATAAATCTGCCCTGTCCCGATTTTCTGAGCATCGACACAAACCCGCTTGGCTTTACCTTAATTCAGCTTGTGCTGACCTTGCCGATAATATGGCTGAACAGAAAATTCTATTATTCGGGTTTCAAGGCGTTGTTTAAGCTTCATCCGAATATGGACACGCTTGTGGCGGTTGGCTCGTGCGCCTCGCTTGTTTACGGACTTGTTGAGACGGGAATAATAATCTATGCAACGGTAAAGGGAAATCACGAGCTCGCGCACGATACCGCGCATAATCTTTATTTTGAGGGCGCGGCGATGATACTCACACTCGTCACGGTCGGTAAATTCCTCGAAGCGCGCTCAAAGAAGCGCACGGGCGCCGCGATAGCTAAGCTCGTCGATCTGTCGCCGAAAACGGCTACGGTCATTCGCGACGGAGCCGAAACGGTTATTCCCTGCGAACAGATTGTCAGGGGAGATATAATAAAGGTTCGCTCGGGCGAGAGCATCCCCGTTGACGGCGTCGTCCTGTCGGGCGGCTCGTCGGTTGACGAATCTGCAATCACGGGCGAAAGTATACCCGTTGAAAAGAAGGTCGGCGACAGGGTCATTTCGGCTACCATCAATCAGAACGGCTCGTTCACCATGAAAGCGGAAAAGGTCGGCTTTGAAACCACACTTTCAAAGATTATTGATTTAGTCGAGAGCGCGGGCGCGACAAAGGCTCCCGTCTCAAAGCTCGCCGACAAGATAGCGGGCGTGTTCGTTCCCGTAGTTATGGGCATTTCGCTCATCACGGCAGTTATTTGGCTGATTGTTTCAAAGGATGTTGCGTTTGCCTTCAAGTGCGCGGTAAGCGTGCTTGTAATCTCCTGCCCGTGTGCGCTCGGACTTGCGACGCCTGTTGCCATGACCGTCGCGGTCGGCAGATGCGCTTCAAAGGGCATTTTAATCAAATCGGCAGAAGCGATTGAAAACCTGAGTAAGGTTGATACCGTGGTGCTTGATAAAACGGGTACAATTACCGAGGGCAAACCGGCAATAGTTTCGGCAAAGCTTTACGGCATTGATGAAAATGAGTTCAGAAAAATCGCTGCCTCGCTTGAAAAGAACAGCGAGCATCCGCTGGCAAATGCCGTTATTGATTACTGCGGCGATGTTGAGGAATATGAGGCTTCCGATTTTTCCGCCGTCACCGGCAGAGGTGTAAAGGCGACGGTAAACGGACGGGATTATTATGCGGGTACCAATGCATATATAAATTCCCTCGGCATAGATACGCTCAATCAGCTTGACGATATAAACGAAGGACTTAATGACAGTCAGTCCCTGATTTTCTTCTCGGACAGCGCACGTCTGATTGCAATACTCGGCGCAAAGGACAGCATCAAGCCGACAAGCGTTAAAGCAATAGAAGAAATGAAAAAGTCGGGACTTGAAACCTTTATGCTCACGGGCGACAACGACGCTTCGGCGGCGCTTGTAGCAAAGAGCGCGGGTATCGACGAATATATTGCAAAGGTTCTGCCCGAAAACAAATTTGAAAAGGTAAACGAATTAAAAGGCGGCGGAAGAACGGTTGCCATGATAGGCGACGGCATCAACGACTCCCCTGCCCTTGTCAATGCGGACGTCGGCATAGCCATCGGCAACGGCACCGACATAGCGATTGACTGCGCCGATATAGTGCTTATGAACAGCGACCTTCAGTCGGCGGCCGAAGCCATATCGTACTCAAAAAAGACTATGACGAACATCAGGGAAAATCTCTTCTGGGCATTTTTCTACAACGTAATCTGTATTCCGCTTGCAGCGGGTGCATTTTACCCCGCGTTCGGAATCTCCCTCTCACCGATGATTGCTGCGGCGGCAATGAGCCTTTCGTCTCTGTTTGTCGTCAGCAACGCTTTAAGACTGTATAAAAAATAATTGATATAAGGAGTTAAGTTATGAAAAAGGAAATTAAAATCGACGGTATGCACTGTGAACACTGCGCCGCAAAGGTCGAAAGCGCTCTGTCCTCACTCGACGGTGTTAAGAAGGTCAAGGTAAAGCTTGAAAAAGGACTTGCAAAGCTCGACGGCGACGTTTCCGACGAAGCAATCAGAGCGGCGGTAAGCGACGCGGGCTTCAGCGTAACGGGAATTGAATGATTAAAGCGCATGAAAAAACGGACGGTTTGTTAACCGTCCGTTTTGATTTGCTGTGTATTATAACTCTGCCGCAAGTCTGTTGAGATAATTTCTCGTATTCTGCGCCCAGTCATAACCGGTCATATACTCGCCGCGGTAATCTGCTTCGCCGCTCTTCTTTACGAAGCGGTAGTAGTCGCAATCAAAGGTTGAGGTGTCAACGCTTCTCTGATTGCGGACGTCGATAAGCATTTCCGAAATACCCGCGTCGGCAAGCGCAACACGAAGGGACTTTAGCACCTTTCTGAAAAGCGACTGAACCGTGTCGTCATAGTTTCTGTCGGGCCAGAGCATGGTAATTGCATTCTCGGTGCTGACCGAGCCGCCGCTTCTGTCAACAAGCAGCGCAAGCAGCTCCTTGGACTTTGACGACGAGAAATAAACGGGCTTATCCGCAACGAACACATCAAAGTAGCCGAAGGTCTTTACTACTATTCTCGGCTTGTCATCGGCGTCGGCTGTCGGCTTAACCTTGGCAAGCTCCTTTTTAATCATTTCCTCGGAAAACGGCTTGAGTACATAGCCTATCGCGTTGACTCCGAACGCCTCAAAGGCATACTCCTTGAAGCCGGTAACGAAGATAATCTTGATTTCGGGTCTGATTCTGTTGAGCCTTTTTGCCAGCTCAAGTCCCGTCATAAGCGGCATTTCAATATCGAGAAACGCAACGTCGATATCGTCGTTGAGCGCTGCATATTCGAGTGCATCAGCGGGGTTTGAGAAGGTCTCGAAGGTCTCGACGTTACTGATATTACGGCAAATATCCGCCATATCCTCCAGTACCAGTCTTTCGTCATCAACTGCTATGATTTTCATATTTCCATCTCCTTTAAGGCATTTGTTCTTTCATTGAGTTCAAGGCTTTCCTGAAGCGTCTTGACGTTTCTGTCCTTGGGAAGCTTGACCGTCACACGGCTGCCGGTGCCTACTACGCTTTCGATAACGACATCAGCGCCCATTATCAGCTTGAGTCGCTCGCTAATATTTTTAATTCCGACGTGACTGCGCCTGGGGTCCTCGCGTTTAGCAATGGAGTTCACGTCAAAGCCCACTCCGTCGTCTTCAACCACTATGTAATAATTCTTCTCGTCCTCGTCTGTCGAGATTGTTACCGAACCGCCCTCGGGGCGCTTGGTAACGCCGTGCTTGATGGCGTTTTCGACTATCGGCTGAACGCTCAGCGTCGGCACGTAAAAATCCTCGGGTCCGATTTCGTAGAAGACGTCCAGCTTGTCCTGAAAACGCAAAAGCTCAATGTTGCAGTAATGCTTGATGTGTTCAAGCTCCTCGGAAAACGGAATCGGATCAACCTTCGTCAGCGAGTCCATATTTCCGCGCAGATACATCGAGAAGTCGATAACCGCCTGCTCTGCCTTTGGCGGGTCGCGCTTGATAAGCGATTTTATCGTGTTGAGCGCATTGTACATAAAGTGCGGCTGAATCTGAGAGAGCATTATCGAGTTGTTCGCCCTCTCAAGCTCGGTTTCAAGCCTCTGCGCGTCGAGCGCGAAGTCAAAAATCTTGCTGATACGCCGTGTGTGAATAACCGCCGTAAACGCTACGAACAGCAGGAAGCACGTCGGCATTACCGCCGAACAGTTGACATGTATGGCGCCGTTCGAATAAAGCACTTCGACTATAATGCCGACTAACATAAAGACGTAAGACAAAAGATACAGAAGCGCGTCCTCGGTCTTCCTGACAACCTCAACACAGAGCTTGTTGATAAGATAAATGTCAATAACAGACGAAAGCAGCTGGAGTATCGTGAAGTAATAAATGTCAAAAACGCTGTTCGGCACGAAGCTTATTGCCAGCGCAAGCAAAAGAAACGTGGCGCTGAACGCAACGAATACGTTGTCGGCGGTTTTGATTTTAAGACACTTAGTTATGTAAACGAGCGAAATCAGCTTGATTATAAAGGTTGCCGCAAACGACATAAGCCCTATATCTTCAAAGCTTATATTAAACAAAAACGACTGAATGACGAAATAGCTCTCGCCCGTGAACAGCATTCTAATAAGCAGTACAAAGCACAGAACGGGCAGCCAGAGTGAATACAGATCTCTGTTCGCAAATCTCTTGAGTATAATAAAGATAAACGCACTTGTAGCAACTATACCGCACATTACAAAACGGAATGCGGCGTCGCGGCTGCGATAGAGATTGTCATAGGTATTATTTGCAATCTTGACGGGCATGGAGAGTATGGCGTTGTTTTTGCCGCAAAGCTCGATTACTATATCGTACTCACCCGACGATTCCAGCAAAAACGGTATTCCCTCATGCGTGGCGTTTGACCACATATTTTCCGGAATCCTGTCAACCGATCCGCTCTCGGTTACCGAAATGTTGTTGATAAAAATTCTGTACGGGCAGGCTATTGACGGGATATAAATTGTAAGGTAGTCGCTTGCGGCGACATTTTTAATAGTGCATCTGTACGACGCGTAGCCCGTGCTGTTTGTAAACTGCTGCGAATCCAGCACTCTTGAATCGGCGTAGGGACCGAATACCGAAG
>JAEEGG010029745.1_pt1 | contig 10188 bp, 7 predicted proteins | sample 9134161 | NCBI WGS metagenome assembly JAEEGG01 (sample SAMN16246543, study PRJNA631951) | gut metagenome | biome: gut microbiome; feature: rumen; material: CR-attached | host: Bos | place: Iran: Karaj | collected 2018-10 | reverse complement strand
GAGGCCCACGCGGCCGGAGAAGGTGAAGAGCTCCATCTCCTTGCCGAGCTTGCGGTGATCGCGCTTCTTGGCTTCTTCGAGCATCTGCAGATACTCGTCCAGCATGCTCTTCTTGGGGAAGGTCACGCCGTAGATGCGGGTCAGCTGCTCGCGGTTCTGGTCGCCCTTCCAGTAGGCGCCGGCGATGGCCGTGAGCTTGACGGCCTTGATGTCGTCCACGTGCTTGACGTGCGGACCGCGGCACAGGTCGGTGAAGGCGCCGTTCGTGTAGAACGTGATCTTGCCGTCCTCCAGGTCCTGGATGAGCTCGCACTTGTACTGGTCTCCCTTCTCCTTGAAGTAGGCCATCGCATCCGCCTTGGACACCTCCTTGCGCTCGAAGGTCTCCTTCGCGCGGGCGAGCTCGATCATCTTGTCCTCGACAGCCTTGAGATCGCTGTCGGAAATCTGGCGGTCGCCCAGGTCCACGTCGTAGTAGAATCCGGTCTCCACGGCCGGTCCCACGCCGAACTTGACGCCCGGATAGAGCGCCTCGAGCGCCTCCGCCATCAGGTGCGCGGAAGAGTGCCAGAAGATGTGTTTCGCCTCATCGTCCTCCCAGGGACGGATGGTGCCATCGGTGAATGCAATCGTCAACATATCGCGTTAATATTGTTTAAGCCTGCAAAGATAACATTTTTTGCCATAACGCACAATGCCTTCAGCGTCTTTCATCCTGGCGGCAGAACAGCCTCCGGAGGAACTCCATTCGGCCGCCTTCGGCGTCCTGCATTCCGGCCCCTCCCATCGTCATCTGCGTCATCGCTACGCGATAACTTGCTGCCGACGGGCCCCTCCCCCTACCCGTGTCCGGGGGTGGACACGTCCTCCGGAGGCTGTTCCGCCGTCACGGCTACGAAATACACGGGCCAACGTGCGCCTCTGCACCGGCTGCCGCGGACTAACAACTGCCGGCCCGCGGCGAACGGCGTTGTTTAAAAACATCAAGGGAGGGAATGCCCCTCCCAGTAGCGTAGAGAGCCTATCCGCCCCCCTAATCCCGGCCCCAGACCGCCATCAAGGGAGGGAATGCCATCCTGGGGCGCCTATACGGCACCTTCGCTCCCCAGATAATTTTGATCAAAGCTGGATCTCCTTTCCGTCGGCGTCGATGAAGACGCCCTTGGCGCGGTCCCAGTCGAGCTCCCCGGCGGAGAAGGGCTGCTTGTACCAGTTGCCGCTGCGGTCGATCAGTCCCCATTTCCCGCTCTGCGGGTCCTTGGCGGCGGCGAGTTCGCCCTTGGCGGTCTTGATGAAGACGATCTGGGCGCGGGAGGGCCGGCCGAAGCGGAGCGGAATGCGGGCGACGCCGGTCGTGTCGATCATGCCGATACGGCTGCCCCGGCAGACCGAGGTCCAGGGCCGGTCGTCATCGTCCTCCGGGTCGTCCCAGACGCTGAGCTTGTAGTAGCGCTGGTTGTTGAAATTGAACACCTCGTCCCACTGACAGGGGATCGCGAGCACGCCGGCGCGGTTCACGAAGCCCCAGCGCTCATCGCCGTTCTTGTCCAGGCGCGCCACGGCGGCGAAACCGTTCCGGAAATCCCGCGCCGCAGAAAATCCCCACAGGCGGCCGCCGAGAAGGTATTTCTGCAGGTTGTTCTTGATCAGGCGGAGACGTTCGTCGGAGAATTCCGACGGGTCCCCCGCCCCGGCGACGACCTTGCGCCCCTCGGCGGCTATTCCGTCCAGGGTCCCCTGCATCTGGCGCCGCGCCTCGGCCTTGTCCCTGTCAATGTTGGCGAGCGCTTCCTGCAGGCTCCTGCGGCTCTCCGCATCCAGGCCTTCCTGCTTCAGCATCATCTGATACTCCTTGCGCATGCTTTCATACATGGCGTCCACCTCATTGAGGGCGTTGGCCGTTTCCTCATTATCGCCAATCCCCGCCTCGGCCAGGGCCGCCAGGTATCGCGCCCGTTTCTCGTAGAGATTGGCATAGGTGTTCAGCAGGGCAAGTCCCCGCTCCGCGTTCGGAGCCTTGACGTCGATCCAGCCGACGAGCAGCGTGTCGGCCGCATCCACCGGCTCCAGTCTCAGCGTCCTGTAGCGCTCCTGCGCCCCGGCCACCAGCGGCAGCAAAGCTGCAAGAAGAAAGATTATTCTTTTCATCGAGGATTCTTTCCGGGATAGTAATTGACATCGTGATGGTCGCCCCGGGCATCGCTGTACCACCGGTAGGTGCCGATCTCGGAGCCGTCCTTCGGGGAAATGATGTAGTTCACCCCGTCACGCTCGCCGTAGACGAAATAGCCTTGCTCAGGGGAGAGGAGGTTGTTGGAGTTCCAGTCGATCTTCTTGTATTTGCGCTGGGTGACGACGCGGCCGTTGCCGTCCATCACGCCCCAGCCGCTGCCGTCCTGGAAGCGGACGCTGAACAGCTCCACCTGGTCGAGGATCTTTGCGCCGGCGAAGGTCTGCGTCGTGGCGCGCGTGCCGTCTTCCCGGAACACGCTGACCTCCCATTTGTCGTTCTCCCAGGAGAGGACCCTGTAGGCGAGCACGATGTTCTTGCCATTATTGGCCCAGTCGCGCATGTACAGGCTCTCGTAGCGGGCGGGGATGACCATCTTGCCCCGGGCGTCCATCAGGCCGACTGCGTTCTCCTGCTCGTCGATGAACTTCTCGCGGACCGCCGCGAAACGGCCGTCGCCGTACGATTCTGCATAGAACCAGAGCCGACCGCCGACGGCGTGCTTCAGGACTTCGTCCAGAAGCTCCTTGCGGTCCAGGCCGTCGGCGTTCTCCGCAGCCTCGGCCTTAAGTGTTCCGATCGTCTGCTCCATCTCCTCTTTGTACTTTTTCGCTTCCTCGAGCGACTCCCGGTAGTTCTTCGCCATCTCCTCGTTGCCCTCCTTGGTGAAATTCTCAATCGCCTCTTCCATGTTGGCGATGTAGCCGTTCCAGTCGAAGAGCGCGTCGTCGTCCTCCACCTCGTCGTCGAAGGCGTGCGCGGAGATGTAGCGGTCGATCTTCTCGTTCAGCTCCATCCAATCCATACTGTTGTAGTACTTTTCCGTGAACACGGCATAGCGGGGGGCGAAATCGTCACCGACGAGCTCGCCGACACCCTGGACGACGAGCCGGTCCTGTGCCATGGAGATCAGGGGCAGGAGGAGTAGGGCGGTGGTAATCAGTTTTTTCATATTTCTTTGTTTGGAGATTCCGGGTCCGGCCCGGAATGGCGGTTAAAGATGACTACTTAAAGTATTTGCTGAGGATTTTGGCCCGGTCGGCCTGGTCGTTGGGCTGGGAGGGGACGGGTGTCGGCTCCAGCATCTCTCCGACATGGATATGGATTTCGCCGTAAGGCATGATGGTCGGGAAATACCCGCTCACGAACTCGAAGGTCGAGGCGGTCTCCCGCCGGAGCGTGCCGCCATGTCGCATGGTGAAATGGTATTTGTCGCCATCGACGGTCTCCTGGACCATCAGGGGCACGGCGGGCTGGCCCGGGAAATGCTCCTCGATGCCTTCGGCCCGGCAGTCCATGCTCATGTGGATCTTGGTGGTGTTCTCCGGATCCGCTTCCGCGATTCCCAACGCCTGGGCGATGGCGAGCTTGTCAAAGACCGCGTTGTCCATCTGGGCGAGGTGGGTGAAGTCAAAGGTGGCTACGCCGTCGAACGTGCGGCCCTCCTCGAGGAGCTCGAGGTACACGGGCGTGTGGAAGTCCATGCTGAGGGAGATGCTCGCCGAGGCGTTGTCCAGCCTGCCGCCCATCATGGGCGCGGTGTTGGCGAGCTGCATGGCGGCGCTGCGCGACGCGAGGCCCGGTGTGGCGTCCTCCTTGGTGAAGATCTTCCAGAGATTCTCCGTGTCGTTGATGATGACCTTCTTGATCTCTGTCCCGACGAAACCCTTCTTGAATCCGGAGAGGTCGTAGTCGGCGTGGGCATTGATGACCCCCACGTAGTAGCCCTCGTGGTCGTAGGGGAGCCGGTGGGGCAGCGGCGGGAGGTCTGCGACCTTCACGATGAAAGCGCTCAGCGTCCAGGTCACGCTGTTGTGCGTGCCAGAGAACTCGATGGGGATGGGCTGGCTGCGCTCTGTGATCATGAGTACCCAGGCGTCATCACCCTGCTGGCGGGCCAGACGGCAGAGATAGTAGTTGGCCCAGTTGTAGAATGACATATATCTCCAGAATGCGGAAGCGGCCACGCGGTTGTCCCATTTCTGAATATCACGTGCATAAGCATCCAGGGTTATCTCCCCGATCGTCTGAAGGTCTTCTACAGTACCGATCACTTTCGGGATACTGCCGAGGAGCCCCATGGTTTCCGTGGAAGTGAAGATGACGTCAGAGTTGGACGTCGGCTTTTCCAGCATATCCTCAATCACCCGGTTAAACTTTTCCTGGGCCAGGTCCAGCGTCGCTCCCCCCGTGTTATAGGAGAACTTTCCCGTGACCATGCTCTCGCGAGCCAGCTTGATGGCATCTCCCACCTCACCGGGCACGCCGGCCAGATTGAGGCTGGCTGCCACGAATTTGGCCATGTCATCCTTGAAATTCTCTATATTGTAGTTGATTTCGGCATAGCGGTCAATCTGGGCGGAAAGGGTGGCAAGCTCCCTGCGCGTCAGGCGGGTCTTGGCAAGGGCAAGCTGGACGGCTGTCTCGATGAGTTCAGAAGAGATGTTCTTGGTGTGGCGGAGTTCTCCCTTGAAATCAATATGCCGGAACCCCACCACCGAGGTGTCGATGGGGGCACCGCCGTTCTCCGGGCCGAGCGCATAATTGATGATGTCCACGCCGTGGAAGTTGGGATTCTCCATGACGAAGTCGAGCGGCACGCTAAGGCTGTCGCGCGGGATATAAATCAAATTGTAGTCGACCGGATCTCCTTCTATCTGAGCGAACTGGGCCCGGGCGGAGGGCAGGGCTGCAAGTGCAAGCAGCAGGGTAAACAATACTTTCTTCATGGTCGTGTCCTCCTATTACTTATGGTGTTTCTTGTAAACATCCGCCATCCCGTTGAAGAAGGCGTTGTCCGGGTCGATGGAGAGCCCTTCGGTGACGTAGGTGGCCAGGTCGCGGTAGTTGCCCGTCGCCACGCACATCCGGGCGAGATTCTCGTAATTGACGATGTCGAAGGGATCGGTATGCAGGGCGGCTTCGAGGTAGTGGAACGCTGTATAGTAGTTCGGATTCTCGCCTTCGAGCCATGCGATGGCCATGGCCCGGTGGTATTCGGCAGACCAGGGCAGATAGGCGGGTAGCTCAAAATAGAAGTCATTGCCACTGAACACGTTGCGATAGTCGTTCTCCCGGCCGGAGAGTTGGCGCGAGAGGGCAAAGAGATCCTCCATCTCCATATCGGCGAGGAAGCCGAAATCAACAATCCGCGGATCCAGGTAGGGATTCAGCATGGCCGTGGCATAGTACTTTGCGGCTTCCTCCTTATTCCCCTTATACTCCAGGACCAGTCCGTGGAAGAGCGGGCCGTAGGGCGAGACGAGGCTGACCGACTCGCGCATCGGCCACCACAGCCTCTTCTCGCGGCCAATCTCGGCGCCCGGCATGAGGGTTTCCACGGCATCGCCCATTTTCTCCGCCACGCCCTGCAGGGCCTTGGCGAAGTCCATGAGGCCGGACAGGTCGATGCCGAGTTCGCTCTTCAGGAGTTCGTTGTCGGAGACGAACTCATCGTCCTCGCGCACCCCCTTCTTGGCCATATAGAGGTCCGTGATGGCGCCGCGAAGCGACGATATGGCGGCCACGCTCTGGCCGATGTACCAGTCGGCCATGCGGTTCAGGCCTTTGGCGGCGAAGGAGAAGCCGATGGTGTAGAGGCTGTCGCACTGGCGGATGAGCCGGTCGATGGTGGGCTGCCCCACGGACATCGGGGGCAGGGTGCCGTCCTCCGGCTCCGCAGCGTGCGTCGCAGGCGCGAGTAGCAGGAATAAGGCGATGAGGGTGATCAGTTTCTTCATTTCGTAATCTTTTTGTACCGGGCCAGGGCCAGGGTGGCATAGCAGTAGCGCCGGGTGCGCCTCCCGGGGATGAGGTCGTAGTGGAAATGCTTTTCGCGCGCATGGGCGCGCAAGTCGTCAAGGTCGCCGTAGCCCGGAGCGGGCCAGACGCAGCCGCGGTTGTAGGCCGTGGCGGCCAGGCGCACCTGCTCCTCGGCCGGGAGGGTCTCCAGGCCGTCCTGCGTCCATTCGCCGTTCTTGTCGTACGAGCCGTACGAGGCATACAGCTGCCGCAGGAACACCCCCACGTAGATGACCTGCCACTCCTCCTTCTGGAGGCGGGACAGCCGCACGCGGCGGGCGGTGGCGTTGTCGGCCGTGTCGAACCAAAGCTCGTAGCGGCGCGGCAGGCCGCTGTGCATCCAGGCCTTCTCCAGCTCCTCCACGAAGGAGGGCTTCATCTGGAAGGGCCCGAGGGAGAAATCGAAACCGGCTGCGCCGGAGGCGATGTAGGTGCCGGCCACGGCGGTCGTCTCCAGCACGTCCTGCAGGCGCCTGTAGCGCTCGGTCTCAGGGTAGACGACTGCCTCGGCGATCATCGGGTCGATGTCGAAGGAGCGCCAGGTGTCGTAGGCGGCGGCGTGGTCATAAGGGCTTGCAGCGCCCCCGGGCGGGAACGCTGCAAACAGGAGAAAAGCCGATATTAGAGCTTGTAGGTGCAAAGGACCAGCTGGTACTTGAAGTTGCCGTTGCCGGTGTCCTCGGTGGCCACGTGGATCCACTGGATCTTGTTGCCCTCGACCTTCCAGACGTCAGGATAGGCGAGGTCGCCCTCCGGCAGCTGGAAGAATCCGCCCTCGGCGTTGTAGATGACCTTGCGCTTGCCGTCCTGCGACGTCCAGCTCTGGCTGGCGGGCGCAGCGGTCTTCTTCATGCCTTCCAGCTCCTTGACGCGACTATTGCCGAGCTCGGCCCAGGCGCCGTTGTTGAACTGGTACACCTTGCCGTTCTTGTCGGAACAGAAGATGTACTTGCCCGCGAGCAGGTCGTCGAAATAGCGGTCGCCGAACACGGTCCACTCCGGCCACCAGGGCATCCGGCCGTCGGAGAGGGTGATCTCGCGCTGGACTTCCTCCAGATACATCTTCGGGTAGTTGGACGGGAACTCGCTGTAGGCCTCGGCCAGGATGTCGCCGGCCGTGATGACCATGTTGAGCGGGAAGCGGTACAGGGCGCACTCGGGCAGGAGTTCGTCCTCGATGGCCTGGCGGTTGATCTTGGTCACGTTGGCGACTGCGTTCTTCTGCTCGTCGAAGCGCTTCTGCACGTCGGCCACCCAGACCTTGGCGGCGCGCTCACGGTAGCTCATGATGAGCTCCAGCGCCTCGAGGTAGAGGGGATTGTAGACCTTATGGTCCTCGGTGGCATAGATCCGCTTTTTGAGGTCGAGCACTTTCTGGCGCTCGGCGGCGGAGAAGGCGGCATCGACGGCGGTAGCCTGCGACTTGGGGATGGCGGCCATGATGTCCTGGTAGTACTTGACGAGCTTCTTTTCCATGTCCATCAGCGGCTGGGCCTTCTGCATGGTGTTGATGATGCCGCCGGCCAGCATGCCGGTGCCCGATCCGCCGAGCGCTGCCTTCGTGAGTTCCTTGGTAATGGAGCTCTGGAAGGCGTTCGCCTCTTTCTGGAAGTTGGCGTCCTTGCCCTTGAGGAAATCCTTGCGCGCGGCTTCCATCTCCTTGTTGCGGGCTGCGCCGGCCTTCTCGTCCTTCATGTTGAGGTGGTAGGCGTCTTTGTAGTCCTGGGCGCTGAAGCCGGTGTACTTCTTGAGGTCCGCGTTGTGGGCGTCATACACGGCGAACACGGCGATTTCCGTCTTGGTGTAGGTGTCGGCGATGATCTCGTTGGACGACATGCCCTGGTAGTCCTCCGCTTCCGAAGCAAGCTTGTCCAGGTCCACGTCCTCGCCCAGCAGGCCCTTCGCGATCTTCTCGGAGAGATACTGGTCCTCGGCCTCGGTCCGCTCCTCCTTCGCCATCAGGGCGATGTCTGCGTCGGAGAGACCGAAGATTTCCTTGAGCATCCCGTTGGTCTTCTCGCGCCAGGCGAGCGTCGCTTCGTCGTCGCAGGTGTTGGACTCGTTGAGCTCCTCGGCACGCAGCGTCACGCGCTTGATGGCCTGGTAGTAGGCGATCTGCTTCTCCTCGACCGGGTTCACGAGGTCGGCAGCCGCCGGGACGGCGGGAAATTCATTCATCAGGGGCACGGGGTACTGGGCGCTGGACGGCGTGACGACGCCGTCCCAGCCGAACGTGCTGTAGCGGCGCGGCGGGAAGGCCTGCGCACCGGTCACACCGGTGCTGAGGCTCTCGGCCATGTCGCCCAGGTCCTTCAGCTCGTCGGGGGTGTTCTTGTCGACGACGTCCTTAACCTTGTCATTGACGGCGTTGCCAACGCCCTTGCCGATGGCGCTGCCAACGGCCTTGCCGGCCGCACCGGCGATGCGGCCCAGGATGCCCTGCGCCTGCGCAGGTGCGGCGCAGAAGAGTGCCGCAGTTGCGGCTATGATCATCAATTTTTTCATAAGCAGTGTTTATTTACGTTCAATTACGTTCGCTTGCATATCGATGAGGATGCCAACATTGGACGGTCGCACCGGGAGCATCCACTCCGCACTCTCCTCACCCTTCACGGGCTCATCCGGACTGAGATTGTTCTCATAGTAGACGTCAACAGTCCCCCCGGCGGTGGAGATCTCATGGCCCTTCTCGAACCAGGAGAAAGTCTTGTTCCCAATTTCTATGGGGGTAGAGGCTTCGAATGCGTGGCCGATGGAGAAGGAATTCTCGGTGGTGGTGATATTGGGGTATATCCCATCCACGAGGGTCTCTCCACGAAGGATGCTGCCATAGAAGTAGTCCTTGGTCCAGTCGTCGGTAATCGTGATCAGGACGGGGAGTTTCTGCTGCAGCAGGCCTTTGGTGGGCTTGGTCTGCTGGTGGGTAAACTTGCCATCCTGCTTCGTGTGTATGTACTGGGCCTGGTTGGCCCGCTGCCGGACGCCGTCGGACATCAGAATGCCGCGTCGTGCGGTCATCGTCTCTTCGAGAGTGGCGTTAGGGTCCATGTAACCGTCGGAGTCCACCGGGGTGGGGATATAATAGGTGTCGTAGCTGGACATGTCCATGTGGACCGTGGAAGTGAGCCAGCCGAAATAGGATCCGTTGAAGCTGAAAGGCGATTCGTTGGTAGGACGACTCAGGACAGGGACCTCCTTGTCGATGATTCCGTCAAGGCTCCAAGTCACGAGGGCTGGCTCGTTGCGGAAGGAGCCTGTTATCTGGTTGGATCCTTTTACCCATACCTTCCAAATCTTGTTGGCGTATTGGGAGCCTTTGACCTGTTTAATCAGGTAATCGTTGGCATACAGGTAGAAAAGGCCGATTTTCCTGAGGGCCTCCGCTACGTCCCGGCGAAGCCCCGTGACTTCCTGGTAGGTGTCATACATACTGATGCCCGCCAATCCCACGCCAGTGGTGACAAGGACGATACCAACGGCTTCCGCTATGGTTGCAGCAAGTGTACCCTCGAATACTAGCGAGACGGTGGTCGCCGCCGCGCCCACAGCATCCGAAGCGATGCCGAGTGCGTTAAAATGATCATCATACTTGGCGTCGGAGAATGCGACCAGGCCCCCTCTCAAGGCATTTTTTCCAACCGTGATGGGAATCGAGAATTTTTTGGTGAAGGCACTGGCAATATCGAGCCCGGAACTTACTGCATTGTCAACCATCCGGTCCCAGATCTCCGGCGGGATTTGGTCGGCCACCTTGAGAAGATCGGACAGTTCGCCGCGGTTGCGGATTCCGGAGCGGCGGAAGCCATCCTGGATGGCATTCTCCAGCATAGCATCAGTGATCTCGATGGTGTGGATGAGTTCGCCCGAGAAGTGCAGGGTCTGGCCCTCGATACCCCGGAGGGAAAACATTCTGGAAAGTTCCTGATGTAGTTCCTGTTTGCTATTGATGTCCTCCCGTTTTACCTCCATGTCGAAGACCACGGGGTGGGAGCCGTCCAGTCTTGGGCAATAGAGCAGGTCGTACCGCACCGGGTCATTGGGGCGCTGGCGGTGCTGTGCACGGACGAAGAACGGAATAAGCAGCATGACCGCTGCGAGGAGGATGATATACTTTCTCATCGTAGTTGGGCTTTAAGGTAAGAGAGCAGGGTCTGGAG
>JAEEGG010029742.1_pt1 | contig 10189 bp, 4 predicted proteins | sample 9134161 | NCBI WGS metagenome assembly JAEEGG01 (sample SAMN16246543, study PRJNA631951) | gut metagenome | biome: gut microbiome; feature: rumen; material: CR-attached | host: Bos | place: Iran: Karaj | collected 2018-10 | reverse complement strand
ATGCCTATGCCAACGGATACAACCATCCTGCCACAGAGGATTGGCTCATCTCACCCGCTTTCGACCTCGATAGCTACAACAACGTGGTACTGACCTTCCTCACCGCCAAGAACTACACTGGAGATAGTCTCCGCGTGTATTTCTCCAACGACTACGACGGTCAAGACCCGACCACTGCTACATGGCAAGAACTCGAATGCGAACTCTCACAAGGCAGTTGGAACTGGGTTGAGTCGGGTGAAATCAGCCTCGATGAATTCAGTGGCTCGAACTGCTACATCGGTTTCAAGTACACTTGCACCGATGAAGAGGCTGCTGGCTGGGAAGTCGACGACATCATGCTTGCCGCAGGCGGAGGCGCAACGCCCATCCCGACTTTGACAGCCATACCTAATTCTCTTAGCGGCTTCAACTATGTGGTAGGTAACGGACCATCAGCCTCACAGAGTTACACCCTTACTGGCGCCAACCTCGAAGGCGAAGGTAGCATTTCGGTCACGGTAGAAGGAAACTTCGAAATCTCCAGAAACAATGAGACTTTTGATAACGAACCGATCGAGCTTCCCTATACTGACGGTCAAATCACTGAAACCATTTATGTTCGTATGATCGAAGGTCTCGAAGTCGGCACATACACAGGCAGCATTACCAATGAAGGTGGTGGAGCAACCGCTACTGTCAGCCTTTCGGGTACTGTCTACGACGATAACGAACCTTACATCACTGCCGCTATGCCACTTTACATACAAGGCAATAACGGCTCGAACAACGACCGTGTTCCCGTGGCTATCCAAGTCACGTTGCTTAACCTTGAACCGAATACCACCTATCGTTACACCAACCAATTGGTTGACGGCAACGACGGACCCGAAACGGCTGGTGCAGGCAATGTGATTTACGTCAATGACGAAGGTTTCTACCGTTCCACCAGTCCAAGCCTTGAAACAGAAGGCAACTATGGTGAGTTCACAACAAGCTCTAATGGTAGCCAAATCGTATGGTTTATGAACGAGCCTACAGCTAATGCCCGTTTCACTCCTGGCAACCATGTCTATCTACGCATCCGTATTAACGATGGTCACGATGGTACAGAAGTGGCTAATACATTCACCACTGATGAATATGCCACTGTGCTTAACTTTGGCACCGAAAACGATGAATATAGCGGTTCCGCTTTCTATGTGAAGAGCGAAGAAGCTCCTATGAGCTTCGCCATGCTGTTGTCTGATGCAAACGACCTCCGTCCGCTTTATTCCACCAGCATCGAAACGACTGGTGTCGACTATGGTAACATCAACCAATATGCCGACTTCTACAAGGAAGAGGTTGCTGGCAATGACGGTTGGTTCGGTGGCATCCTTCCCAACGTGAATCCAAATGGCATCAACCGCATTTTGATTTGGGATCTCTACAGTTACTCACTTAATGAATACTTCACCGAAAACGGAGAGTGGTATCCAAACGCCAACACCGTCAACCCGACAAATGGCTTGAATGAGCCCATCTTCATCGACTTGACCTATGATGTCGTTGAAGAAACGGTTGAGTCAAACGTGAAGGTCTGGAGTGCCGACCATGAATTTGTCATTGAAAACAGCGACAATGCCCATTATAACATGACCGTGTACAACATCCTCGGACAGCCCATGATAATGAAGCAGATCAACGCTGGCAGCGCTGAGCGCATCAGCCACAGCCTCGCCACGGGCGTCTACATCATCAGTTTGCAAAACAACCAGAACGCAGTTTCTGTAAAAGTAATAGTAAAGTAATAATAGTTAGGTAAGTAATTCTTCCCTTCGGGGAAACGAAAAGTCCGGGAGCTGCTCTCGGACTTTTTTATTGTAGTATGTTGCCAAAAAGAAGAAGAAGGCATATCATTCCCTTGGAATCTATGCCTTCTTCAACTTTTTAATGCAACTTGGTCCTCTTAATCAAGTAACTCGTCAGCACCTGGTTGTAGTCCTTATTAATATCGGCCTCCACATAGTCGATTTGGTACTGGTAGCAATGATGCAGCAAAGCCTCCTTGCGCTCAGTCATAATCTTTTTGTAGGTTTCCTGTACCTCAACGGGATTGAGTTTCAGTACATCGCCCGACTCCAAATCGACAAAACGGTACGGGCGGTTCTCAAAGTCCAGATTCTGCTCCAAGTTGCTGTCGAAGACATGGAACAGGATGACCTCGTGCTTATTATATTTAAGGTGTTCCAAAGCCTCAAACATCGGCTTGTAGTCGTCAAGGCTGTCGAGCATATCGGTGAAAATCACCACAAGGCTGCGGCGGTGCGTCATCTCAGCAATCTGGTGCAAGCACTGTGGTGTTGAGGTCGTCTTGCGGTTGTTCTTGTCGTAAGTGTCAATCAGTTTCTCCAGTTCAGTATAGATCAACTTGTTGTGCACATTGGACGACTTGGCTGGCTCGTGGAAGGCAATCGTTTCGTCAAACAAGTCCAAGCCTACGGCATCGCGCTGGCGGCGCATCAGCTCCATCAGCGAGGCGGCGGCATAGATGGAGAAAAAGAGTTTGTTGGGATGCTCGAAGTCAATCTTCTGCCTAACGGGGAAGCACATGCTCGAGCTTTGGTCGATGACCAGTTGGCAACGCAGGTTGGTCTCCTCCTCGTAGCGCTTCACGAAGAGCTTCTCGGTGCGGCCATAGAGTTTCCAGTCGATATGGCGGATTGGCTCGCCTGAGTTATAAAGGCGATGTTCGGCAAACTCAACAGAAAAACCATGGAAGGGACTCTTGTGTAAACCCGTGATGAATCCCTCCACGATTTGTCGTGCCAAGAACTCCAAGCTGCCGAACTGAGTGAGCCGGTTCCTATCGATTGAAAAGTCCAAGGTTGTTGAACTGTTGATTGTTTAATTGTTTAATTGTTGACAATGACTTATGACAATGACTATGACCGCTTCAACTTAGAGTAAAAGCGGTCATAGTCATAGTCACTGGTCATAGTCAGAACAGCTTCTCCAGTTTCTCCACAAATACCTTCTTGGGAGCGGCGCCTACGTTCTTGTCAACAGGCTGACCACCCTTGAAATAAAGAACGGTAGGAATGTTCATAATGCCATATTTTCCAGCAGTGCCGGGGCATTCCTCAACGTCGCATTTCACGGCAATCATCTTGCCTGCATATTCTTCTGAAAGTTCATCGACGATGGGCTCTACCTTTTTGCAAGGGCCACACCAAGTAGCGCCAAAGTCCACCATCACGGGGAGTTCCGATTTCAGGACGACTTCTTCAAAACGGTCGTCAGTCATTTGAATTACTGCCATAGTTTTAATTCGTTTAGTTTATAAATCTGATTCTACTCATTTTCGGATTGCAAAGATACAAATTTTCTTTTTTATCGCAAGTCAAATTCCACAAAAGGCATCTTTTCCAATAGAGGTAACACCTCCTGAGCATTAATACTGCCCTTTGCTGGTGTCAGATTGCAGGACTTTTTGCTTAGCGGGTCGAAAAGGTGCACTTTATAATGCTGTTTACCAGGATTATCCTTCAGGACTTTGATAAAATCTTCCATACTCTCCTTATTCATTTCAGCCACATTCAACTTGATGTAAACTGTCTTAGATGTGGATTCCAAAAGCGAGTCAAGCAAACGTGCCTCCGTAAACCTTATTTCAAGAGTCTGTAGCATCACATTCGGGTCTTGTCCCGCCCTTGGGAAAGGTCGGTCCATAATACCAGAAAGCATCACGAACGAATTGACCGTCAACAGATTCCTACAATTCAAATAATTCTCCTTGAACAAGGCAAACTGCAATGCACCGCTTTGGTCTTCAATGGTGAAACGACCATATGGATTGCCATTTTTCGCCGTAAACTCCTCTGCCCTAGTAATCTGTCCGCCAAGGCGCACCGGACGCTTCAGGTTCTTCTCCACATCATTCAAGGCATTCTTCAAGCCCTCCACATCACAGTTGCAGAAGTACTTGATGGGCAGGTGATAGACCTGCATGGGATGCGAAGAGATATAGAAGCCCAAGGCCTCCTTCTCCATCTCCAATTCCTTCATCTTCGACCACGGTTCGCACTCAGGCAACGGGATATTGAAAGTTTCCTCTGTACCTTCGTCGCTGCCGAAGCCAAAGAGGTCCATCTGCGCTGAGTTCTTACGCTCGTTGAACGAGGCCACCATGCGCATGGCGCGTTCAGAGAAAGGCACCGAATCGTTGGGAGCAATGTTGAACAACATGGCACGGTGGAAACCCTTGAAGCTATCAAAGCAACCCGCCATGCCCATGCTCTCCAAGGCTCTGACGTTAAGGCCTTTATCGGCAACACGCATCACAAAGTCACCAAAGTCCTTGAACTTGCCGTTGGCTTCACGCTCAGCCACGATTCCGGCCACAGCCGCCTCACCCACATTCTTGATGCCGCCCATGCCATAGCGAATCTCGCCTTTCTCGTTAACTGAGAACTCGTATTCCGATTCATTCACATCGGGGCCTAGCACCTCAATCTTCATGCGCTTGCATTCCTCCGTCATGAAGTTGACCTGCTTGATATCGCCCAACTCGTTGTTGAGCACCGCTGCCATGAACTCTGCGGGATAGTGCGCCTTGAGGTAAGCTGTCTGGTACGAAACCCAGCTATAGCAAGCCGCGTGCGACTTATTGAAAGCGTAGGAAGCGAACTTCTTCCACTCTTCCCAAATCTTCTCCAAACGTTTTTTCACTTCCTCCTCAGGCAAGTTTTCCGTCTTGGTCAGTTTGGCCACACCTTGTTTCATGAACTTGCCATAAAGCTCCTCCATCTTAGCCAACTGCTTCTTACCCATAGCCTTACGCAAGGTATCGGACTCGCCTCTCGTGAAGTCGGCCAACTCACGCGAGAGCAACATCACCTGCTCCTGATAGACGCAAATGCCGTAGGTGTCCTTCAGGTACTTCTCCATGCAATTGAAGTCATACTTGATTTCCTGCCTACCCTGCTTGCGGGCAATAAAGTCGGGGATGTTATCCATCGGGCCGGGACGGTAAAGAGCATTCATAGCGATGATGTCGCCGATGACAGAAGGCTGCAACTCGCGAAGATACTTCTGCATACCTGGCGATTCAAACTGGAAGGTTCCGATGGTGTTGCCCGCCGAATACAATTTGTAGGTCTCTTCATCGTCAATCGGGATGTGGTCAATATCAATTTCGATGCCGTGCGTCTTCTTGATGTTTTTCAAGGCATCTTTAATCAAGGTCAGCGTTTTTAAGCCCAAGAAGTCCATCTTGATGAGGCCAACCGTTTCAATGACATGACCATCATACTGAGTTACAACGACATCCTCTTTGGTATCTTTATCCCTAACCGTACAAACTGGTGCTACATTGGTCAAGTCATCGGCACCGATAATAACACCACAGGCATGGATGCCTATTTGGCGGTTGGTGTCCTCCAGTTCCTCGGCATATGTCAACATGGAAGAAATGTTCTTGTCGTCGCCTTCAACCAACTGCTTCAGTTCGGGTACATATTTATAACAGTTCTTCAGGTTGACCTTGGGCATCTTCTTGGGCAACTCGCCTTCCACGGCTTTTACCGCTGCCTCGTCGAAATTGCGGTCAGGGATAAAGCTCTTGATCTTGTTGACCTCGGGCAATGGCACCTTTTGCACACGCCCCACATCGGCAATGGCTGATTTGGCTGCCATCGTACCGTAGGTGATGATGTGCGCTACCTTCTCCTTTCCGTATTTCTTTGTAATCCAATCCAATACGCGACCACGACCATCGTCATCGAAGTCCACGTCAATATCAGGCAAGGAGATACGGTCAGGATTAAGGAAACGTTCAAACAGCAAGTCGTATTTCAGCGGGTCGAGGTCGGTAATCTTCAAGCAATAGGCCACCACCGAGCCAGCAGCCGAGCCACGGCCTGGGCCCACCGAGACACCCAACTCCTCACGAGCTGCACGAATATAGTCGCTCACGATAAGGAAGTAACCTGGGAAACCCATGGTCTTCATCACGTGCAACTCGAACTTAATGCGCTCTATTTGGTCTTCGGTGAGGTTCTCGCCATAACGCTTTTTGGCACCCTCCCAAGTCAACTTGGCGAGATAATCAGCCTCGAGCTTGATACGGTACAGACGGTCGTAGCCGCCCAGTTTCTTGACCTTCTTCTCGGCTTCTTCCTGACTCATAATCACATTGCCATGCTCGTCGCGAGTAAACTCGTTGAAGAGATCCTCCTCGGTAAACTTTTTCCTATATTCTTCCTCCGTACCGAAATCCTCAGGGATGGGGAACTTAGGCATAATGGGGTCAGAGTCGATGCTATAGGTTTCAACCTTATCAACAATCTCCTGCGTGTTTTCCAGCACCTCGGGATGGTCGGAGAAGATGCGGCCCATCTCTTCGGGCGTCTTCAGCCATTCCTGTTTGGTGTAGTGCATGCGTGTCGGGTCATCAAGGTCTTTGCCGGTGCTGAGGCAGATTAGACGGTCGTGTGCCTCGCCGTGTTCCTCCTCCACAAAGTGAACGTCATTGGTGGCGATGACCTTCACATTATATTTCTTCGCCAAGTCAAAAATAATCTTGTTCACATCTTTCTGACGTTCATACACTTCTGTATCGCCGCCAGGCTTGTCGGTCTTGTGCCGCTGGACTTCAAGGTAATAATCCTCGCCAAAGAGATTCTTGAACCATTGGATCGACTCCTCTGCGCCCTTCATGTCGCCGTTCATGATCTTTTGTGGCACCTCGCCAGCGAGACAGGCAGAGCTGCAAATCAGTCCTTCGTGGTATTTCTCAAGCAGACTGTGGTCGATACGGGGATTGTAGTAAAAACCATCCGTGTAGGCGATGGAACTCAGCTTGCAGAGGCTGTGGTAGCCCGTCTTGTTCTTGGCCAATAAAATAAGGTGCCAACCTCGGTCCTGACGACCGTCGCGTTTGTCGATACTGATGGGGGCGCAGTAGGTCTCAATGCCGAAGATCGGCTTGAAGAACTGCTTATTCAGCTTCTCGATTTGCTCTTGGGCGGCAATCTTTTCTTCATCAGTAGACTCAGGCTTCCCGATAATGGCTTGTTGTTCCTTGATAGCATCTTTAACCTTGCCGTTCTCTTTGTTCACCGTATCAGCGAAATCCTTGATGCCGAACATGTTGCCATGGTCGGTAAGGGCGAGGCTATACATGCCATTTTTCTTGCATTTGGTCACCAAGTCGGGCACCTTCGACATGCCATCGAGCATGGAATAGTGCGAGTGGACATGCAGGTGGGTGAAGTGTTGGGGAATATAGTTGCCCATTTCAGGCTCCTCCTCCACCTTTTCCTCCTCGTCAAAGTTTGCCTCCACCTTGATGCCCGCAGGCTGAATCACATCAGGATTGGCAGCCTTGAAGTCAGCGATGAATTGAGCGTCGACATGCAGGTCGGTCTCATCCAGCACGCCACGACGGATCAGTTCGAGGAAGACACGCGCAGTAGCCTCCACGTCGGCAGAAGCGTTGTGTGCCGAGTCGAAGTCCTCGCCAAACAGCAGATGATGGAACTCTCCCAGACGCGGCAGCTTGAACTTGCCTCCTTTGCCGCCGGGAAACTGGCAGAACTCAGCCGTCTTCTCCGTGCAGGTGTCGATGATTTGCCAGCGGCGCAAGGGATTCTCGCGACCGCAACGCAGGAACTCGCAGCCCAACACGTTAAGATCGAAATTGATATTGTGGCCAACAAGGTATTTGGCTTTGGCGGCGGAAATCATAAACAAGTCGAGCACCTCGTTGAGCGGCTTACCGTATTTCATGGCGTGTTCGGTGGAGATGCCATGCACCATCTTGGCATCGATAGGGATAACAAAGCCGTCAGGCTGAACAAGATAGTTATGGTTCTCCACGAAGCGACCCTTGTCGTCATGGATCTGCCAAGCCAGTTGCACCATGCGAGGCCAGTTGTCGAAGTCGGTCAGCGGGGCGTTTTCAATTTTGGGAAGGCCAGTGGTCTCTGTATCGAAGACTAAAAACATAATCAGTTGAGAGTTTAGGATTTAGAGTTTAGAGTCCGAGAGGAATCTGCTCTAGTTTTCAGCCTTCAAAAATAAGAAATTTGTGAGAACGGCGCAAGCGCACCGAAAAGAATTTTTCCGTATTTTTGCTTCTTCATAACCGAAAAAAACACATCCATCATGCAAAACCTCAAACACCTCTTCATGATCCTCATCGCCTTGCTCTCCTGCCGCGCAGCCATAGCGCAGGATTATTTCCTTGACCGCTTCTATTCCGACGACGGAGTCGATCAAGTGCAATTCTACTACAACGCCGACAACCTGTTGGAATCCTACCATTCCGTATCCAATGCGGGCGGCGAAATTGATGACCTCATCGACTCGCTCTACTATGACGAACACGGCAACATAATCCGCATCGACTTTTTCCAATATTACGACAACGAGTGGATCTTCCCCAGCTACATCACCTATACTTACGACGACAACAACCACCGCATCACCCGTACCAACTACAACGACTGGGGCAGCGGATTCGAGTTGCAAGGCATCTACACCTATACTTATGATGGCGACCTACTCACCAGCTACGAGATGACCCTCGGCGGCACATTGCTCATGCGCGGCACATATTCCTACGACGGTGGCGGCCTCTGCACACAACTCCTCGAAGAATACAACGACGCCTGGGGTGGCACGGGATGGAGCAACTCGGCCCTCACCACCTACACCTACGATGAAGCCGGCAATTGCACCAACGAAACCTACTCCTATTGGCAAAACGGATGGGTGCCGGACTCCAGCATCGACAGGTTATTCGATGCCAACGGCAACTGCATACAGCGCGAGAAACACACCAACGGACAAGTCGCCGACCGCGTGACCTATAGCTACGACGAAGCCTGCACCATCGACCATGTCCTCATGCCCTATCATCCAGAGCCTAACTACACTTGGGATCAGTTCGCCAACCGTCCCCTTGGTTATGCCTGGGAGGCTGCCAACGACGGCGGGCAACTTGTCTATGTCTGTGACTACATCTTTGAATATGGCGACTTCGAGGGCGTTCCTCAATATGTAGCACCCATCGCAGACAAGATGGTTGTCTATCCCAACCCCACTCAAGGAGAAATGACCCTCAGCCTCGAAGGCTTGCGCCGCTATGAAATCATTGATATGAACGGCAAAACCGTCTTGCAAGGTCAGTCCAACGGGAAACGGCATACCATCGATGTATCCACCTTGGCTTCAGGCCTTTATCTAGTGAAAGCCTACAACGGACAAAGTTGGAGCATCAGCAAAGTGCAAGTCAAATAAGGTCAAGCTTTCTTTTCCGTCAAAATCATAAACAGAATCGCGAACAGAATCAGCGCGACGCCGAGGGCGACATTGAGCGTGAAGGCCTCGTGGAAGACAATTGTGCCAATAACTATGGCTGTCAAGGGTTCAAGGATGCCGAGGATGGAGGTCTTGGTGGCACCAACAGCCTTGCTTGAAGCCGCCAAAGTGATGGTGGCAATAGCCGTAGGCAAAATCGCCAAACCCAAGACATTCAGCCAACTGACCGCATCGGGAACGGCATTGAGATGCACGCCAAAACCCGACAAGGCAAACAACATCACCGAGCCTATCAAGAAGCAATAGAAAGTCAAGGTGAGGTTAGGAATCGCTTTGACTTGCTTGCTCAGGTTGACAATGACAATAAATAAGGTATAGCATAATCCAGAAGCCACCACCAAGGCAATGCCACGCCAGTCGATGAAGCCACCACCACCTTTGAGCGAAAGCAAAATGGCGCCCGCCACGCCCGCGAAGATGGATATCCATGTCTTCCAACTCGGATACTGTCCGAAAAACATCATAATCAGCGCGACCATGATGGGATAGACATAGAGGATACTCGTGGCAATACCAGACGGAATGTATTTATAGGCCTCAAACAAAGTGATGCTGCATCCCGTGAACAAAATACCGAGGATGGTCATCAGTCCGAACTGCTTCCATGTAATGCGAATCTGCCGTTTCGCAATGAGCATATAAGCCAACATCAACAACGTGGCCACACCATAACGATAAAACAATAAAGAGTTGACATCCAAGCCCTTGTTGATGACGGGCACGCCAAAGAGCGGGTTCATGCCGTATGTAATGCCCGAGACGATGCCCGCTATATAACCCCAATGAAGTGTATTCTTTTTTTCCATACTCAAAAACGGCGGCAAAATTAGGCATTGTCGGG